>Ga0335085_10008665_pt1 | contig 15491 bp, 10 predicted proteins | sample Lox_Sample_45_FD_206712 | JGI IMG/M metagenome (GOLD analysis project Ga0335085, IMG submission 206712) | Soil microbial communities from Loxahatchee National Wildlife Refuge, Florida, United States - Lox_Sample_4.5 | ecosystem: Environmental > Terrestrial > Soil > Wetlands | place: USA...
TTGGAAATGGGGCTGACCACCGGCACAGAATGCACCGTGATGCGGTATGCGCCGATGGGCGATCCAATGGAATTGAAGGTACGCGGCTACTGCCTCTCGTTGCGCATCGCCGAAGCCGAAGGCGTCCACGTCGGCATTCAAAATTGAAAACTCCCTTTTATGTCCACCACACTTGAACTGGCATCGCCTTCGCAGCCAAGCAGCGCGCCAAACGTTTCTGCGACAACTCGCACCGTGGCCATCGCCGGCAACCCCAATAGTGGCAAAAGCACATTGTTCAATGCACTCACCGGCTTGCGTCAGAAGGTCGGAAATTATCCCGGCGTGACCGTCGAAAAGAAAATCGGGCGCTTTCGCGGCAGCCACGGCGAGCCGCTTGATCTGTTGGATTTGCCTGGCACGTATTCGTTGCAGACGCGCTCGCTGGATGAAGCGGTGGCGCGTGATGTTCTGCTTGGCCGACAGGACGACACCGCGCAACCCGACGTGATTCTGTGTGTCGTGGACGCGACGAATTTGGAACGCAATCTTTATTTGGTGACCCAACTTGCCGAACTCGGCCTGCCGATGGTGGTGGCGTTAAACATGGCTGATCTGGCTGAACGCAGCGGTATCGTCATTCGTGCCTGTGACCTGAGCCGGTTGCTCGGTTGTCCGGTGATTCCCTGCGTGGCTTCACAAGGCAAAGGGCTGGTTGAATTGCGACAAGCCATTACGCGCCAGATCAACGGCAGAGCGCCCAATCGCGCCCCGTTGCCCAAGGCGCTGGAAGACACGGCGCTCACGCTGGGTAAGACGCTCGTGCGCGAACGGGTATTGAATCTGCGCTTTGGCCTCGCCGAGGCTTTGCTGCTCATCACTGGATCCAGCCCTATGACCGCGTTGGATCTGCCGCCTGATCTGCGTGCCACGGTCGAATATGCCCGGCGCATCGTCGAGGAATCCGGGGTGGAACGGCTTTCCGTAGCCGTTAATGCCCGTTATGCGTGGGTGCAACAACTCGCCGCTGCCACGCAGACCTCGCGCACTGGCAATGACGCGACCATCAGCGACCGGCTTGATGGCTGGCTCACCCACAGAGTTTGGGGCTGGGTCTTCTTCCTGATCGTGATGACGTTGATGTTTTTCACCGTGTTCCAACTGGCGCAAATTCCCATGGGCTGGATTCAGTCGGGGCAAGAGGCGTTGACGAATTGGGTCAGGTCCGCAATACCGGATGGAGACTTTCGCGATCTGCTGACAAACGGCGTTTTGTCCGGCGTGGGCACGGTCGTCACGTTCCTGCCGCAGATTTTGATTCTCTTCTTCTTCATCGGTTTGCTGGAAGACACCGGGTATCTTGCACGCGCCGCCTTCATTATCGACCGGCTGATGAGCCGCGTCGGGCTGCATGGCAAATCGTTCGTGCCGATGTTGAGTTCGTTTGCTTGCGCCATTCCCGGCATCATGGCGACACGCACTATTGATAATCCCAAGGACCGGCTGGCAACCATTCTGGTGGCGCCGCTGGTGAGTTGTTCGGCGCGCCTGCCGGTTTATTCGTTGATGATTGCCGTAATGCTGCCGGTCGGGTTCAGCACCTGGCAAAAAGCGGCCATCATGCTGGCGATGTATTTGTTCAGCCTCTCGGCCGCGTTCGGCATGGCCTGGGTATTTCGCAAGACATTGTTCAAGGGCGAACGCTCGTTGCTGCTGCTGGAGATGCCGCCGTATCGCCGGCCTTCGTTGCGCGTGATGTTGCAACGCATGTGGGAGCGCTCCGTGATTTTCCTCCGCCGCGCGGGTACCATCATCCTCTCGGTGGCCGTAATCATCTGGGCGCTTTCAACGTATCCGAAGCCGTCCAATCCCGATGCCACGCCGGCACAGGCGCTGGCCGGCAGCGCGGCGGGCAAGCTCGGCCACTTCATCGAACCGCTCATCAAATCGCTTGGCTACGACTGGAAGATCGGCATCGGAATCATCAGTTCATTCGCCGCCCGCGAAGTATTTGTCGGCACCATGTCGGTGATCTACTCCATCGAAAACGGCGATGAAAATTCACCCGCGTTGCGCACCGCAATGCTGGGAGAAAGACACACAGATGGTTCACCGGTCTTCACGCCGTTGGTGTGCGTTGGATTGATGGTCTTCTATGTCTTGGCGATGCAATGTTTGAGCACCGTAGCGGTGGTGAGGCGCGAAACGAACTCATGGAAATGGCCGTTGTTCCAGATCGGGTACATGTCGTTGCTGGCCTGGGGCGGCGCGTTTCTGGTGTTCCAAGTCGGACACTTGTTCGGCTTTTCATGAATCCCAATATTGAACTTATGAAAATGTCGCTCGATTCGATTCTGGTCATCGCCGCGGTGACAACAGCCCTCGGCTATTTCGTCTGGCGCGGTATCCGCCGATGGCGCGATTCCTCGTCCCAATGCGGCGTCGATTGTTGCACTGTAGGCAAGAGCAGAGGAATCGGTGTGTCACATCGAATAACAGGCTCACGAGACTGGTGACCGTGCTTTCAACCAGCCGGTGCTCGTCGTTGTAATTATGACTCTTAATGACAGATCGTGCTTCATCGCAAATGTTGATTCTGCTAACCTTGCCGCATGAAAAATAATAAAACGTCACTGACGCTGACCGACAGCCTGAACCAAGTCCTCGCCGATTCTTATGCGCTGATGGCGCTGACACATCTTGCTCATTGGAACGTGGAAGGGCCGGGATTTTTCGCGTTGCACACGGCTTTTCAAACACAATACGAGGAGCTGTTCACGGCTACGGACGAAATTGCCGAACGCGTGCGCGCCTTGAGCGCCTATGCTATTGGGGGGCTTGATGCACTGGCCAAAGCGGCGCAAATGAAGGAATTCGCCGCGCCACTTCAACAAGAGGATTACGTCCGACAACTTATTGTTGCGAATGAGAAATTGCTGGCCGATGCCGCCACTGCCCGAGACCTAGCCGGACAGTCTAACGACGCGGAAAGCCAGGATTTAATGATTGGCCGCATAACGCTTCACCAGAAAACTGTGTGGATGCTGAAAAGCTTTCTCAAAAGCTGAGTTTGTCGTCAGTCAGCTAAAGAAATAGCCCAAGCTTCGGAGACTGCTATGGTTGGGTTTGCCCACAATTATGTGGTCGAGAACCTCGATTTTGAGTAGTTGGCCTGCGCGGATGAGATCGCGGGTGATTTTAATGTCCGCCTCGGATGGTGTCGGATCACCGCTCGGATGATTGTGCGCGATGATGATGGCGGCGGCGCTTGCCATAATGGCTAAACGAAACACCTCCCTGGGATGGCAGAGAATGGTATCCATCGTTCCAATGGACACCAAATAATGCCCCTTGATGCGTCGGCGAGTGTTAAGGATAAACACCACCAGACATTCGCATTCAGAATTGAAGTAAGGATGGGTCGCGATATGCGTTTTCCAATAGGCGGCTGCCTGCTCCGGCGTCTCGCATTGTTGCATGGTTTCGGGTGTGGGACATTCCCTTAACGACACGATTTTCCACTCCTGTGGCTGGGGTGGGAACTTGATGGGTTTTACGATCTTGTTTTCAAGTTGCGGAGCGATTGCGGGGCATCCGAAGTTGAGGAGGTTTTCATTTGTGTTCATGTTTTGCGTTTTGTTCTGAAGGAGCGGGACTGCTCTCTTCACCCGCCCAGAGAGAGCAGCCCCGCTCCCGACAAAACGCACCCGTCCGGGTATGCGCCACTGGCAGCGGAGCAACAGCAACACAGTGACAGCGGGCGAAAAAATATTTCGCCCGCTGGCGCGAAGTTGCGCGAAGCCCTCCAACGGCGCAGACCCGGACGGGATGAACACAAATGAAGTCCTCGTCAAAGGACGTTTCGAGAAATTCGCACAAGCCAACTCGACGCCAGAAGATAGATTCTTAAGAAATCTTCAGTCTCCAAAAGTCCTGTTTGCTGTATCTTTTATTGATTATTCTTAGCTTGGTTTATGCGACTGCTGATTGTTGAAGACAACGAGAAAACTTCTAGCGCTCTCAAAAGCGGGCTGGAAAATGAGGGGTTTTCAACAACGGTCGCCATCACGGGCGAGGATGGATTTTTCCTGCTGAATTCGGAAAAATACGATCTGGTCGTGCTGGATTGGATGCTACCTGGTCGTGATGGTGTCGAAATTCTCAAGGCTCTCCGTTCGCGCGGCACGAAAACGCCGGTTCTATTGCTCACTGCGCGCGACGCCGTGGAAGACCGCGTGCTCGGTTTGGAAAGCGGGGCGGACGATTATCTCGTCAAACCCTTCGCGTTCGCCGAACTGGTTGCGCGCATCCGATCGCTGCTGCGCCGGACGGGAAATTCCGAGCCGTTGCGGAAATCCATCGCTGATTTGGGCGTGGATTTGGAAACGCGCCGCGTATCGCGGGCAGGCAAGGCGGTAGAATTGACGCCACGCGAATTCGATTTGCTGGCTTATTTACTACGTCAGCCCGGTCAGGTGGTGACGCGAGAAATGTTGGCGAAAGAAGTTTGGGGCGAATTGAATCGTGTCACGCCGCTGGACAATGTGATTGACGTTCACGTTGCCCACTTGCGGAAGAAACTGGATGACGGTCACAGCGTAAAACTGGTTCACACCGTGCGCGGCGTGGGCTTTGTGCTGCGCGAGGAGTCACGAGCATGAGCCAATGGTGGCAGAAACGATCAAGACGTATCTGGCTGGCATTGCTGTTGGCGGGGGCGGGTGACGCCGTCATCGCTATCAGCGGAGTGACCGCATTTCATTTCGGTATTCTAAAAATTGCAGATTCCACCGGAATCATTCTGGCAATGGTCATTGCTGTTGGTGCAACGGTTACCTTTTTCAGTGTGGGTTATTCCATCATCGGATGCGCGCTTGAGCCGGTGCGCGAAACGGTGGAACTGGCGCGGCGGCTTTCGGCCAAAGCAGACGGCAGACAGATTTGTGTCAACAACCTCCATGACGAAATCGGCGAACTGGAAACTTTTTTGAACGAATTGCTTCAACGGCTACAAGGTTCATTTGTCGAATTGGACCGCCTTGCCGCAGATGCCTCGCACGAACTCCGCACGCCATTGACGGCGATGCGCACGGTGGGCGAAGTCGCCATGCGCGATCCGAATCCGGCGGTTCTTTACAACGCGGTTGGCAGCATGTTGGAAGAAGTGCGGCGCATGAACCAAATGATAGACCGGCTGTTGATGCTGATGCGGAACGAGCGCGACCAAATTCCAGTGCGTCCTAAAAGAGGCCCGGTGCGACAGGTGTTGCTCGAAGTCAGTGAAACGCTCGGACTCGTCGCTGAAGAAAAACAACAGCAGCTTCAAGTTCAATGTCCCGACCAGTTGCAGGCCGTTTTTGACGCGGCCTTGCTGCGGCTGGCGCTGGTGAACTTGACGCAAAACGCCATCCGTTACAGTCCGTCCGACAAGCCAATCATTTTACGCGGTTCAACCGTTGAAAATAAAACCATCATTGAAGTCGCCGATGAAGGGCCGGGTATCGCCCCGGAACACCAGCAAAAGATTTTCCAGAGATTTTATCGCGTGGATGACGCCCGCTCACGCGCGGAGGGCGGTGTTGGCCTGGGACTGGCGATTGTAAAATGGGCGGTCGAGCGCATGGGCGGCACGGTGGAATTGCAAAGCGAAGTTGGACGCGGCAGCGTTTTTCGCGTCCAGCTCCCCACCGGCTGAAGAATGGTTACGGCGGGGATTCTTAAGAATTCTTCAGGTTTCCGCGCTGTTTGTTTTCCCCGTGCTGATTTAATTTTGTTTTTGCGAACAAGTCGAACCAGTTCGGTTGCTGGCAATGCCCAAAAATTTCATGAGGACGAAACGAGCCGGTCATTTTTCCTCGCAAAGAACTCTGGCTATCCGTTTGCATCGGATCAAAGGCCAGATCGAAGGCGTCGAAAAAATGGTGAACGCGAACGAGGACTGTTCTGACATTTTGATGCAGGTTGTCTCGGCGCGGCGGGCTTTGAAATCGTTCAGCGAAGAAATGATTGGATCGCATTTGCGCGAACGTCTTGGAAGGATCGCGAGTCGGTCTGAAAACCGACGCGAATTACGGTCATTGCTGGAAGTGTTGAAGCGATACATTGATTGAATTATGGCTGCTGTAAAAAACCCCAATGGCGCGCACGCCGATTTCATCCGCGACGCGGCGATGAAAGAATCGGCGGAAATCCTCCAAGCGTTACAAACTGCGCCGGTTGGGTTGACAGAAACGGAAGCTGCCGCGCGACTGGAAAAATACGGGCCGAACGAAGTCGCGCATGAGCGCAAACACGAATGGCTGCACCGGCTTTGGGTCGCCATCCGAAACCCGCTGGTGATTTTGCTCACGGTTTTGGCGACGCTTTCATATCTCACCGACGATTTCGCGGGCGGCACGGTGATGATGGTCATGGTGGTTCTCGGCGTTGCACTGCGTTTCATTCAAGAGACCAAAGCTGGCAATGCGGCGGCGAAATTGAAAGCGATGATTAAAGTGACCGCGACGGTGTTGCGCGACGGACAGCAAAAGGAAGTTCCGCTGCAACAACTCGTCCCCGGCGACATCGTGAAACTTTCCGCCGGGGACATGATCCCTGGCGACGTGCGACTGATTGCTGCGAAGGATTTGTTCATCATTCAGGCCACGCTCACCGGCGAATCGCTGCCGGTGGAAAAAACCGATGCGCGTGACGCTCGTGAAAATGTTTCCACGATTGAGCGCGCAAATCTGTGCTTCCTTGGCACGAGCGTGGAAAGTGGCGCGGCAACAGCGGTGATTGTCGCGACGGGCGCACGGACGTATTTCGGAAAAATGGCGAGCAGCCTTGCCGGTCAGCAGCCGGAAACGGCGTTTGACAAAGGTGTGAAACGGTTCGTGTGGTTAATGCTCTCGTTCATGCTCGTTATGGTTCCGCTGGTTTTTTTCATCAACGGATTGATGAAGCATAATTGGAAAGACGCATTTTTCTTCGCGATGGCAGTGGCTGTCGGCCTCACGCCGGAAATGCTGCCGATGATTGTTTCCGTCTGCCTGTCAAAAGGCGCGCTGGCGATGTCCAAGAAAAAGGTCATCGTCAAAAAACTGCATTCCATCCAAAACTTCGGCGCGATGGATGTGCTCTGCACGGACAAGACCGGCACGCTGACGATTGACCATGTGATTCTCGAACTGCATTGTGACGTTTTCAAAAACGAAAGCGAAGCCGTGCTGCGTGACGCTTATCTCATCAGCCACTTTCAGACTGGACTGAAAAATGTGCTCGACCGCGCGGTGCTGCGTTACAAGGAATTGCACGGCACACTCGGCATCGAAAAATATAAATTGGTGGACGAAATCCCGTTCGACTTTTCGCGCCGCATGATGTCAGTCGCGATTGAATGCCCAAAAGGCGAACGGCAATTGTTGACAAAGGGCGCCCCCGAAGCCGTATTTGCCAAATGCACACACTTTGAAAACGACGGTGAAATGTTGCCTATGGAGCCGATTCTCGTCGGCGACCTTGTGCAGCAGGTCAACGATTTGAGCGAGGACGGTTTTCGTGTTCTTGCTGTCGCGACCAAAAAATTGGGAAGCCAGACGACGTTTTCCAAAGCGGACGAAAGCGGTCTTTGTCTTACTGGGTATCTGGCGTTCCTCGACCCGCCAAAAGATTCGGCGTCGAAGGCCATTACCGCGCTACGGCAGCATGGCGTCACGGTGAAAGTGCTGACTGGTGACAATGATTTGGTCACGCGCAAAGTGTGCAGCGAAGTCGGCATTCGCGCGGAGAAAATCTTGCTTGGCAGTCAGGTTGAAAATCTGACAGATGAACAACTTTCAAAAGAAGTCGAGACCACGGACGTTTTCGCCCGCCTTTCGCCCGCACATAAAAAGCGCGTCGTCCAAGCGTTGCAGAAAAACAAGCACGTCGTTGGCTTCATGGGCGACGGCATCAACGACGCGCCTGCCTTGCGTGCAGCGGACGTGGGGTTGTCTGTGGACAACGCCGTGGACATCGCGAAGGAATCCGCCGACATGATTCTCTTGGAAAAAAATCTGATGGTGCTCGAAGAAGGCGTTATCGAAGGCCGCAAAGTGTTCGCGAACATTTTGAAATACATCCGTATGGGCGCGAGTTCCAATTTCGGCAATATGTTCAGCGTCTTGGGCGCGAGCGCGTGGCTGCCGTTTTTGCCAATGCAGCCGATCCAAGTCTTGACGAACAATCTGCTCTACGATTTTTCGCAGGTGCCGATTCCCACGGATAATGTCGGCGAACAGGCCACGGCCAAACCGCGTCCGTGGCACATGGGTGAAATCGCCAAGTTCATTGTCTTCATCGGGCCAATCAGTTCCATTTTTGACTACACCACTTACGCGCTCATGTGGTTTTTCTTCAAGTGTAGCAATCTCGGCCTGTCCGCGCCGCCGGAATTGGCCGCGCGTTTTCCCGCCAGTGCGGAAGCCGACCACACTTACGCCGCCGCGCTGTTCAGCACCGCGTGGTTCGTGGAATCGCTGATGACGCAAACGCTCATCGTCCATGTCATCCGCACGAATTTGATTCCGTTCATCCAGTCGCGGGCAAGCTGGCAACTCACGATGACGACGTTCGCCATCATGGGCATTGGTGCGGCGTTGCCGTTTTCACCGCTCGCAAAATACCTGGGCTTCGTGCCATTGCCGTGGCAATTCTGGCCGTTCCTGGTGTTGACACTCTTGTGCTATGTCGGCCTGACGCAACTCATCAAAATGTGGATGGTTCGCAAACGCTGGATTTGACAACATAAACTCAAATGGGATGTTCACTTAACAAATCTTCAGACGGTCTTCAGTAACAGACCGAATAAATTCTTTTATCATCTTCGAGCGGCACATAGAGCCGCGTGGTTTTATGAACATTGGCCTGGCAGACATCTTGAGTGAAGCGCAAATCGTGACAGACTTGCAGGCGACAGACCGCTGGGAAGTCATTGATGAGTTGTTGGCAAATCTGGTTGTGACCAGCAAAGTGAAACGCGAAGACCGCGAAGCCGTAATTGCCGCCGTAAAAAGGCGTGAGCAATCCATGAGCACTGGTATCGGGTTCGGGATCGGAATTCCTCATGCCACAACGGATTTGGTTTCTGAACTAACCGTAGCCTTCGGTCGTTCGCGACACGGAATCAACTTTGATGCTTTGGACGGCCAGCCGGTAAATCTGGTGATAATCTTTCTCGTTCCGCAGGGACGGTTTCAAAAGCATCTGCACACCCTGGCGGAAATTGCCAAACTTTTGCAAAAATCGGAACTCCGTCAGGCGCTGCAACAAGCACCCGATGCCGCTGCGATACTTCAAATCATTCGGGGCAAGTAAATTGCCGCCACTTGCTGGGTTTCCCACCTTAAAAATTCTTCAGAGAGTCTTAAGTAACGCTTTGCGCCTTGTCGCAACTATTGTTGAGGCGCATGAAAGCGAAATCAAAAGCGATTCATTTTTCTGGCGCGATGGCTGCCCTGTTTTTGTCAACTCTTCTGACAGGTTGCCATAAAGCCGAGACACCAACCGCATCTGCCGAATTCGAGCGGCAAGGAGATTTGGTAGTCATCCCAGAACAATCCAATTTGCGGGTGAGACTAAAATTCGACACGGCGCGCGGCGATAAAATTCGGAGCCAGCTTTCCGCGCCTGCCGTTGTGGAAGCTGACCCGCAGAAATACGCGAATGTCTTTCCACCGCTGACGGGACGATTGATCAAGCTGCACGTTCAGCTTGGCGATAGCGTTACGAACGGGCAGTTGCTGGCGTCACTCCAATCGCCGGATTTTTTTGCAGCGCAGGACAATTATGTGAAGGCCAAAAGCCTCGCGGAATTAACACGCCGTGCATTGAAGCGCCAGCAGGAACTATTGGAAAATAAGATCGCGGCGCAAAAAGATGTGGAACAGGCAACCAGCGATTATGAATCCGCCAAGATTGATTTGGACACGGCCACGGAACAATTATTGGCCTACGGCTTCGATCCGGCCAAGGACAAGCTTGGAGAGCCGTTGCAGGTTTATTCTCCGCTGTCGGGCCAAGTGGTGGATATGGCTTCGGCACATGGCGAATTTCGCAATGACAATACCGTGCCGCTGATGACCGTGGCCGATTTGTCCACGATTTGGGTGACGGTCAGCGTGCAGGAAAAAGATTTGCGCTTCCTGACGAAAGGACAGGAAATCAACGCGACATTTGCTGCGTATCCCGGCGAGACGTTTACGGGAAAAATCTTGTTCATCGGCGATTTGATTGACCCGGATGTCCGTGTCGCGAAAGTCCGCGTCGCCTTTGACAACGCCGAACGTCGTTTGAAGCCCGGAATGTTTGCGACGGTGAATTTTCTCGGCTTCCCGCAAACGCTAATCACCGTGCCAGCGACCGCCGTGGTGCAAAGCGGCTCATCGGCATTTGTGTTCGAGCAAGTCAAACAGGGGGTTCTTCAGCCGCAAAAAGTGGAAGTTGGCGCGCAGCAGGACGACCGCATCATTATCACCAGCGGTCTTGAAGCTGGTGCGTCAGTGCTCACGAAGGAAGGAGTGTTGTTCCAATGATTGCGGCCTTCGTCGCCTTCTGTTTGCATCGGCGGGCGCTGATGCTGGCCGTGTTCATCGGCCTTTCGATTTTTGGCTTTTATACTTTGCGCGAACTCAATGTTGAGGCGTATCCCGACATCGGCGCAGTGACGGTGCAAGTCATCACGCAGTATCCCGGCCACGCCGCCGAGGAAGTCGAGCAGCAAATCACGATTCCGCTGGAACGCGAACTCAATGGCCTTCAAGGGCTGCACGTCATGCGCTCCAAAAGCACATTTGCGCTGTCTCTGATCACGCTCGTTTTCAACGACGGCACGGATTATTACTTCGAGCGCCAGCGTGTATTTGACCAAATCAACAATGTCACACTGCCGCCTGGCGTGGCGGCGGGATTGGATTCGCCCACGTCGCCGATTGGTGAAATTTACCGCTACACCGTTGAATCAAAACTCCGCAGCCCGCGCGAGCTGCGTGACTACAACAATTGGGTCGTCATGCCGCATCTCAAACAAGTGCCGGGCGTGATTGATGTCAATCCGTTCGGCGGCGAAAATTATCAATTCCAGGTGTTCGTGGACCCGAACAAGCTGGTGCAATACAACCTTTCACTGGCGCAAGTTGAAAATGCAATCATCGCCAACAACATCAACTCCGGCGGCAGCATAATTGTGCGCGGCGAGCAGAGCTTTGTCGTGCGTGGTTTGGGGGCAATCACCAAAGTGGACGATTTGAACAACATCGTCATCACACAAAAAAACGGCACGCCAGTTTTTGTGAAGGACATCGGCCGTGCGGAAATGGGCGTGCTCCAACGTCAGGGAGTTCTTGGCAAGGATGACAATGACGATGCGGTGGAAGGCATCACGTTGCTGTTGCTGGGCGCAAATCCTTCAAAAGTTCTGGCTGGCGTCCATCAAAAGGTCGAGGAGTTGAATACAAAACTCCTGCCGCCGGACGTGAAGGTCGTGCCGTATCTCGACCGCACGGAATTGGTGAATACCACGCTGCATACGGTCAGCCGGACGTTGCTTGAAGGCATGGCGCTGGTGGTCATCGTGCTGGTGCTTTTTCTCGGCAGCCTGCGCGGTTCGTTTCTGGTAGCGCTCACCATTCCGTTTTCGCTGCTGTTCGCGTTCGTGCTGATGTATTACCTGAAAATTCCGGCGAACCTGCTGTCGCTGGGGGCGATTGATTTCGGCATCATCGTCAACGGCTCAATCGTGCTGATGGAAGTCATCCTGGCGCGCTACGAACAAGACCCGAACAAGGTTTTGGACGAGGCTGGAACATTGAAGGCCGTGCTGGAAGTAGCCAAGCCAATGTTCTTCGCCACGCTCATCATCATCACTGCCTACTTGCCGCTGTTCGCGTTTGAATCGGTGGAGAAAAAACTTTTTGCGCCGATGGCCTTCGCAGTCGGATTTTCTTTGCTCGGCGGTTTGTCGTTCGCGCTGGCGGCGATTCCGGCAATGACTTTCGTCGCCTACCGCAAACCCGGACAAATCTGGCAAAACCCCGTTTTCGGCTGGTTGCACAAAAAATATTACGCGCAGCTTTTGCAAATCATCCGGCGTCCAAAAATCGCCTTGTATCCCGGCATTATCGCCGCCGTGATCGCCGTGATTCTTGCGCTCACGGTCGGTCGCGAATTTCTGCCCTATCTCGACGAAGGTTCGATCTGGGTGCAAATCGAAATGCCGCCGGGAATCTCCATCCAAAAGGCGACCGATATGGCGCGTAATTATCGGCAGGTCGTGCGCACTTTCCCGGAAGTGTCTTATGTTGTCACGCAAACCGGGCGAAATGACGATGGCACTGATCCGTTCACATTTTCGCACATTGAAAGTAGCATTGGGCTGAAGCCGTATGGCGAGTGGGGTGGTGACAAGCAGGCACTCATTGCGCGTTTGAGCAACAAGCTCAAACAGGAATGCCCCGGAATGAGCTTTGGATTCACGCAACCCATGATTGACGGCGTGTATGACATGATTGCTGGCGCGCATTCCGAGTTGGTCGTCAAAGTTTTCGGCGACGACCTTGACGAAAGCCGCCGCATTTCCGCCGACATCGTAAATGTTCTAAACAGTGTAAAAGGCGCTGCGGACGTGGCCGTGGATCAAGAGCCACCGTTGCCGCAGCTGCAAATCAAAGTGAACCGCGAATCCGCCTCGCGCTACGGCATCAACGTCGCCGACGTGGATGATTTGATTGAAACCGCCATCGGCGGTAAGGCGTTGAGCAGCGTTTTCGTCGGCGACAAGAGCTATGATGTAAATGTCCGCTTCATCGAGTCCGCGCGCGATAATCCACAGGCGATTTCTGATTTGACCATTTCATCGCCGAACGGCGGGCGGATTCCGTTGTCCGACATCGCCGAAATCAAAGTCGGTCCGGGCGAGAGCACGATTGCCCGTGAGATGAGCCGTCGTTACACGACCGTCCGGCTGGATTTACGCGGCCGAGCGTTGTCTTCATTTCTTGCCGAAGCGCAACGAGGGATTGAGAGCAAAGTCAAATACGACCACGAGAAATTTGAAATCGTTTGGGGCGGCCAGTTTGAAAACGAACAACGCGCGCAGTCGCGTCTGGCAATCATCATTCCGGCAGTGCTGGGTTTGATTTTCCTGATTTTATTTGCAGCCTTCGGCAAAGGCCGGTTCGCATCCATCATCATGCTCACTGTGCCGCTGGCCTTGCTCGGCGGTTTCGCTGCACTGCATCTGCGCGGCATGACGCTCAACGTTTCCAGCGCTGTCGGTTTTATCGCGCTGTTTGGCGTGGCCGTGCAAAACGGCGTCATCATGGTTTCCAACCTGAATCGCTGGCGCGCGTCCGGCGCACCGCTTTCCAGCGCCGTGTTGCGCGGCGCGAGCGAGCGCCTGCGTCCGGTGCTGATGACCGCCGCCGTCGCGATTTTGGGTCTGCTGCCCGCCGCACTGTCACATTCCGTAGGCAGTGATGTTCAACGCCCACTCGCCACGGTCATCGTCGGTGGTCTTATCACCGCCACGGCATTGACGCTGCTGGTGCTACCCGCCGTCTATTACGTCACCGAAAAGCGCGTGGAAACAAAAGAATCTACCGCTTCGTCACAAAACGAATCTCCCAAACCATGAAACAGAACTGTTTAGTCGCATTTGCCATGCTGCTCTCGGCAAAAATAATCTTTGCCGATTCCATTCCAACGAATCCCGCTGTGCCGCTGAATACCTGGATCGTCACCAATTCGATTCCGGCAACGAATGAAATTACGTTGGATGAATTTCTAAATGAAGTCGCGTCTGTGAACCTAGATTACGCTGCGCAGCGTTACAACGTGGACATTGCCAAAGCCGCCGTTGCCATCGCCAAGGAATTTCAAAACCCGACGTTCAATGTTGGCTACAACACGGAACTGCGGTATCGAAACCGTTATGAAAATGGTGTGGACCAAGGTGAGCCGGATTCTTACACCGTCGGACTGGCGCAAGCTATTCCGCTCGGCGGCAAGCGCAAATGGGGGATTCGAGCAGCCACACAAAATTATCGGGCAGCAGCCGCCACGCTGAATGATTTTTTCCGCAATTTGAAGGTGGATGCGACGGAGGCGTTCATCAATGCACTAGCCGCGCAGCGGGAACTCGAACAGCAGCGCAAAACGACGGATTATCTCCGCCAGCTTGTTGACGTGCAGACTCACCGTTTCAAGGCTGGTGACATCGGTGAGACCGATCTGACGCAATCGCGCGTGGATGAACTGCAATCGGAAAGTGATTTGCTGAACGCCGAGAACGATTTTCAAACCGCGCAGTTGAACTTGAATAATTTTCTCGGACGCAATCGCGGCCAGACCACTTTCATCCTGCACGGCAAGCTGGAATTTGAACCGCGCGATTTCAAGCTTGAGCAGCTTGTTGCCGATGCGCTGCAAAACCGGCCGGACTTGGTCGCCTTGCGCCATGCACGCGATGCGGCGCAGAGCGGAATTCATCTGGCCAAGGCCAATCGCATCCCCGACGTGACGGCGGGTGTTGGCTACACTTACAGCACGGCCACGGAAAATTTCATCAATCCTACGCCGCAAATGGATTATGTCGGCATCAGTCTTTCCTTTCCATTGCCGTTGTGGAATCGGAACAAGGCGGAAATCGCCACCGCAAGTTTTGCTGCGGCACAAATTCAAAAACAGGTGGAATCAGCCGAACTCAAGGCTGAGGTGCAGGTGCGCGAGGCGTTCACGACGTATCAACTCATGCAGGAGCGTGTCCAGAAATTCCAAGACGAATTGCTCAAAGGCGCGGACGACGTGCTGGTCGCGAAACGGTTCAGTTACGAGCATGGCAATTCTACATTGGATGATTTGCTGATGGCACAAAGTGCCGACAATGACGTGCATCAAGCCTACAACAATGCGCTCACTGACGCCGCCAATGCGTTTTTGGAACTCGGACGCGCGGCAGGCTTAACCAGCATTAAATTTTGACGCAGCCGATGGTCAACTTAATCTGATGCGAATAGTTGTTGTTTCAGTTCCGCGTCCTGTTAATAAACATAAGTGGCTTCATATTTTATGCTTACGAGTGCCAGTGAAAGTGCCAGTGAAGGGGGTAATAAATGGGTGTTTGGTGAGTAGATTCCCCGTGTCTGACGGGCAATGTCGGCGGCTTGACACGCGGAGAAAAATACCCGAATTTACTTGCGTTCGTTAGTTATGAGATCGTTCGCCTCTGGTAATGAGGTGGCAGTTGCAGAGTAATGGAAATCAAAAAAACTTCCAAAACCCGTGCGAATCCCACCCCTTCCGCCACCCCAATCTTACTTGTCCTAGTCCACGTTCCACGTGCGGAGAAGTGTGAAATGAGAGGTTCTTTCGGCGTTCGATGGACGACTTGAGGTGACAAAGCAAGTGGGCTCGCGGCTCTTCGTTAGGTGGCAACAAAATCAACAAACGGGTGGGCAGGTGCTTGACATCTCCTAATCGTAAATATAACAAGCACA
>Ga0335085_10008666_pt1 | contig 15491 bp, 11 predicted proteins | sample Lox_Sample_45_FD_206712 | JGI IMG/M metagenome (GOLD analysis project Ga0335085, IMG submission 206712) | Soil microbial communities from Loxahatchee National Wildlife Refuge, Florida, United States - Lox_Sample_4.5 | ecosystem: Environmental > Terrestrial > Soil > Wetlands | place: USA...
CAGACAAACAAACCGTCGTCTTCGGCACTTCGATTGCTCGTTGTCCAGCCGCCTGGAGGTGCTCCATGGGTGGTCGACTCCTGATGCTGGGCGTGTGCGCGATTGCCACGCTGCCGATCGTGCACGCGCAAGGCCCCGCACGGCCGAGAGCGGAAGCACCACACACGATCGCGCTGCCGGTCCGCCGCGTCGTCCTGTACAAGAACGGCGTCGGATACTTCGAACACGTCGGACGCGTGCAGGGAACGCAGTCGCTGGCGATCGACTTCAACACGGCGCAGTTGAACGACGTGCTGCAGTCGCTCACCGCGATCGATCTCGGCGCCGGCCGCATCGGCAACATCGCGTTCAACTCGGAGGCGCCGATCGCGCAGCGGCTCGGGGCGCTGCCGTTCGCACTGCCCGAACGGCCCGCGCTGGCCGATCTCCTCGAATCGATGCGCGGCGCGCGTCTGGAAGTTCGCAACGGGGAGCGGACGACGATCGGCCGGCTGCTCAGCGTGGAACGGCACACGCAGTCGCGAGACGATCGTCCCCGGGCGGAACTGTCGCTGTTGACGGACGCCGCAGAGATCAGGACCGAGACGCTGACGCCGACCACGCGCGTTCGGATCATCGACCGCGAGCTCGCCGGAAGCGTCGGGTCGTACCTCGGCATCGTGGCGTCCAGCCGATCGCAGGCGCAGCGCCGGATGACGATCGCCGCGCTCGGCGACGGCGCGCGCGACATCCTGGTCAGCTACATCAGCGAAGTGCCGGTGTGGAAGACGACGTACCGGATCGTGATGACGTCGAGCGAAGAGGCGCAGCTGCAGGGATGGGCGATCGTGGACAACACGATCGGCGAGGACTGGAACGGCGTCGAGCTGTCGCTGGTGGCCGGTGCGCCGCAGAGTTTCGTGCAGCCGTTGTCGCAGCCGGTCTACGCGAGGCGACCGGTCGTGCAGATCGCGGACGCGACCCTTCTACTCCCTCAGACGCATCAGCAGACACTCGTGTCGTCGACGGCCGGTGTCAACGGACGCGTCGTCGACGCGACCGGCGCGGTGCTTCCGGGCGTGACGGTCTCGACGATCGACGAATCGGGCCAACGGCGATCGACGGTGACGGACGCGGCCGGGCGCTATGCGTCGACGATGCTCCCCCGCGGCCGCTACAGGATTGAATTCGCGCTGGCGGGCTTCCAGCAGACGACGATGACCGACGTCGTGCTCGATGGGGGAATGATGGCCGTGCCCGACGTGCAGCTCGCGGTCGGCAGTGTCACAGAGACGGTGACCGTGACCGGCGAGTCGCCGCGCGTGCTGACAACTCAATCCGTCAGAACGAGCGCCCTCCGCTCGCGGCCGGCGCTCCCGGCGGCGCCGGAGCGAGCCGGCATCGAACAGCGGTTGAGCGAGTCCGAGTCCGCTGCACAGGGCCAGCCTATCGGCGACCTGTTCGAGTACCGGGTGTCCGCGCCGATCACGATTACGAAGAACCAGTCGGCGCTCGTGCCGATCGTCAAAGCCGACGTGCGCCTCGACCGCGTGTCGTTGTGGAACCCGCGGACGGGGGTGCGGCCGCTGCGCAGTCTCTGGTTGACCAACACGAGCGCGCTCACGCTCGACGGTGGTTCGTTCACCGTTCTCGATCGCGCGGCGTTCGCCGGCGAAGGACTGATCGAGCCGATGAAGCCGGGCGAACGGCGGCTGCTGTCGTACGCGGTCGATCTGGCGATGCAGGTCGAATCGCGGAATGGCGACGACGTACGGCGTGTCAGCCGGGTCCGTATCGCTCGTGGCAACCTCGTCCAGCAGCGCGAGCTGCGGGCGCGCAAGGTGTACACGATCCACAATGCCGACGCCGAGCCGCGCATCGCCGTCATCGAACATCCGATTCGTGCGGGATGGACGCTCGTGGGCGACGCCAGACCGGTCGAAACCGCGCTCAACGTGTACCGCTTCGCGCTATCGGTTCCCCCCTCGGGCCAATCGACGCTCGTGGTCGACGAACGGCAGCAGACGGAATCCACCGTCGCGGTGTCGACGCTGAACGACGATCAGGTCGCGGTGATCCTTCGCGATGCGCACGACAGCGGCGAGCTGGAACGCGCGCTCGAGCCGATTCGCGCGCAGCAGGCGGAGATTGCCCGCCTCTCCTCCGAGGTCAACGGGCGGGAGTCGGAAGCGCAGCGCATCATCAGCGATCAGGATCGGCTGCGCGAGAACATGCGCGTCCTGAAGGACGGCCAGGGTGAACGGACCCTGCTGAAGCGGTACCTGGCGCAGCTGAATCAGCAGGAGGATCGGCTGGCGGAAATGACCCGCGAGCAGACCGCGGCCGAGCAGCGTCTGGCCGATGCGCAGGACGCGCTGCAGCGCCTGATCGACGCGTTGACTTTGGACGTAGAGGTGGCGGATGGGCGTAAGATCCCCGGATGATTTCCAAGCCCGTCCGTCTCGCCATCGCCTTTGCCGCGGTACTGGCGCCCGTGCTCGCCGCGCAGGTGCCATCCGCGACCGAACCGACGTACTACGCGAAGCCGCCGCAGGCGATCATCGACGCGTTCGACGCCGAACCGCTCGCGCGGGTGATGGTCAGCCCCAATCGTCAGCTGCTCGCGATCACGAAAGCGCGCGCCTATCCGACGATCGCGGAGCTGTCGCAGCCGATGCTGCGGCTGGCGGGCGCGCGCATCAATCCCGCCACGAACGGGCCGTTCCGTTCGTCGGGCCTCGCCGGCACCGGCATCAACGCGATCACCATCAAGCGAATCGCCGGCGGCGCAGACCTCGTCGTCGGCGTGCCGGCACAGGCGACGATCACGCAGGTGCAGTTCTCGCCCGACTCGTCGCATCTGGCGTTCCTCAACACGACATCGACGGGCATCGAGCTCTGGATCGCCGACACGTCGACCGGCACGGCGAAGTCCATCCTCGGCACGGATCACGTCAACGCGCTGACCGACAACGATTCGCCGCCAAGGCGCGACGCGTGCGCGTGGCAGAAAGACAGCGCCTCGCTTGTCTGTCAGCTCGTGCCCGCCGGTCGCGGCGCTGCGCCGCCCGAACCAACGGTGCCGGCAGGACCGAACGTTCAGGAGAACTACGGCAAGGCCGCGCCTGCGCCAACCTACGAAGATCTCCTCAAGACGGTGCACGACGATGCGCTGTTCGCGTACTACTTCACGAGCCAGCTCGCGACGGTAAGCCTGAACGGCGCGAAGACGCCGATCGGCACGCCGGCGATTTTCGAGAAGGCTGACGTGTCGCCGGACGGCACCTACGTGCTTGCGACGACAGTCCGCAGACCGTTCTCCCATCTGATGGCGATGGACGGCTTCCCGGTCGACATCGAGATCTGGACGCGCGGCGGCGAACGCGTCAAGACGCTCGCGAGCCTGCCGTCGCGCGAAGGGACGCCGATTGGCGGCGTCGCGCCCGGACCGCGCAGCGTCAGCTGGCGAGCCGACCAGCCGGCCACACTCGAGTGGGCCGAAGCGCTCGACGGCGGCAATCCGAAAACGAAGGCGGCGTTCCGCGACGAGGTGCTCGCGCTGGCGGCGCCATTCACGGGCGCGCCGACGGCCGTCGCGAAAACGGAATGGCGTTTCGCGGGCATTCAGTACACCGACAGTCACATCGCGCTGTTGAACGAATCCGATCGCGTATCGCGTCGCACCCGCACCTGGCTGATCGAGCCGGGCGCCGCACCGAAGAAAGTCTGGGACCGCAAGCAGGACTCGGCGTACGACAATCCGGGCCACGCGGTCACGCGCGGTGACGATGGCGTGCCGATTCCAGCCGGCGCGCCGCGCGTGTCGCCGGGCGCGATTCTCCAGAAAGGCGACGTCGTCTACTTCACCGGCGTCGGTTCGTCACCCGAGGGCGATCGGCCGTTCCTCGATCGCATCAACGTCAAGACGTTGAAGACGGATCGCGTTTTCCATTCCGGCGGCGAAGCGCTCGAGTCGTTCGTCGCGGGACTGAACGACGACATGACCCGGATCCTGACGCGCGCGGAAACGCAAAAGGACGTGCCGAACTACTACGTGCGCGATCTCGCGTCGGGCTCGCGGCAGGAGGTCACGCACTTCACCGATCCGCAGCCGCAGGTGCGCGCGATGCTGCGCCAGTTCGTCACCTACAAGCGCGCGGACGGCGTCACCCTGTCGGGGACGCTCTATCTGCCGCCGGGCTACAAGCAGGGACAGAAGGTGCCGCTCATCATGTGGGCGTATCCGCGCGAATTCGGCGATGCCGATTCCGCCGGCCAGATCACTGGCTCGCCGAACCAGTTCACGGTCATCCGCGGCGCCTCTCATCTGTTTCTGCTGCTCTCCGGCTACGCCGTCCTCGACAACCCGACGATGCCGATCATCGGTCCCGGTGAAACGGCGAACGACACCTACGTCGAGCAGCTCGTCGCGAGCGCGCAGGCGGCGGTCGACAAGGTCGTCGAGATGGGCGTCACCGATCGCGATCGGATCGGCATCGGCGGCCACAGCTACGGCGGCTTCATGACCGCGAACCTGCTCGCGCACTCGCGCCTCTTCCGCGCCGGCTTCGCCGAAAGCGGGGCGTACAACCGCACGTTGACGCCGTTCGGCTTCCAGAACGAGCGCCGGACGTTCTGGGAGGCGCCGGATCTGTACGCGAAGATGTCGCCGTTCTGGTACGCGAATCAGATCAAGGATCCGATTCTGCTGATGCACGGCGAGGCGGACGACAACACCGGCACGTATCCGATCAACTCCGAACGCCTCTTCGCCGCGATCAAAGGTCTCGGCGGCACGGTGCGACTCGTCATGCTGCCGGACGAAGCGCACGGCTACGCCGCGCGCGAGACGCTGCTGCACGTCCTGGCGGAGCGGCTCAACTGGTTCGACAAGTACGTGAAGAACGCGGGGGCCAAGGCGTCAACAGACCAGCAGCCCTAGGCTACGGCCGATGGTAGTAGCCCGAGCCGACCGATAAATTGATCGGTCGGGTGATCCAGATATCCCATCTCGCCAAGCGGTACGGACACGTCACCGCGCTCGGCGACGTGTCCTTCTCGATCCGGCCGGGGGAAGTGCTCGGCCTTATCGGCCCCAACGGATCCGGCAAAACGACGTTGTTCGAGTGCCTGGCGGGCGTGCTGCCCGCGGATGGCGGCGTCGTCCTGCGCAACGGGCAGCCGCTGCCAGTTCACGACCGCTCCTCGGCGTTCTTCTATCTGCCGGACGGCATCGCTCCGTGGCCGCAGCAGAAGGTGCGGTGGGTGCTCGAGTTTGCAAAGGGGTTTTTTGAGGGTCGGCCTCGAGGTCCGGCCGAAGCCGGACACTACGTACAGACCTTCGATCTGGAGCCGCTGCTCGACGCGCGCATCGGGGAATTGTCGAAAGGCCAGCGCAAGCGTGTGCTGCTCGTCCTCGGCCTGCTGACGCCGGCGCCCGTCCTGCTCGCGGACGAACCGTTCGACGGCCTCGATCTGAAGCAGACCCGCGAGATCGGCGCCGCACTCCGATCGTTCGCTCGCGACGGCCGCACGCTGTTCCTCTCGATCCATCAGATCGGAGACGCCGCGCGATTCTGTGATCGTTTCGTGCTGCTCAGTGGCGGACACGTGTGCGGCGAGGGGACGCTCGACGAGATTACGCGCCGCGCCGAGACCGTCCGCCACGCACGCACCGACAACCTCGAGGACGCCTTCCTTGCGCTCACGTAGGTCGCCGTTCTCGTGGCTGCTCGAGAAGGAGGCGCGCGAGCTCTTCGCGTCGCGCTCCTGGTGGGTCATGCTCCTCGTCATCGGACCGCTGGTCGGCGTGTCGTTCATCAGCGCGGTCCGCACGTACGCGGAAGCGAGCGGTCTCAACGGCACAGCCGCCGGCGTGGGCGAAGCGTTCTCGCCGCTCGTCGGCGTCTGGGCGCCGACGTTCAGCGCGTGCGAGATCGCGGCGGCCTTTCTGCTGCCATTCGTCGCCATTCGCCTCGTCTCCGGTGATCGCCAGAGCGGCGCGCTGAAGCTCGAGCTGCAGCATCCGATGACGGCGCTCGCTCGGATCAGCGCCAAGGCCCTCGTGCTGCTGGGCGCGTGGCTCGCGGCGATCGCGGCGCCGTTGCTCGCGGTCGTGCTCTGGCGCGCGTACGGCGGCAGTCTGTACGGGCCGGAACTGTGGACGATCCTCGCCGGTCACATCCTCAACGCCGGCCTGACCGTCGCCCTCGCCGCCGCCACGGCGTCGCTGGCCGAACATCCGTCGACCGCCGCCATCCTCACGCTGACGGTCACCGTCGGCACATGGATCGTGAACTTCATCGCCGCGGTGCAGGGCGGTGTGTGGGATCGGATCGCCGCCTACACGCCGACCGCCATGGTGGCCCAGTTCCAGCACGGTCTCGTCCGCCTCGACGTCGTGCTCATCGCGCTGACCTTCGTCGGCGCCGGCCTGGCAATCGCCGCGACCTGGATGCGCCTCGGCGTCGCGATCCGGCGGCGCGCGTCCGAATCGTTTGCGGTCGCGGCGCTCGCGGGCGCACTCGTCACCGCGTGCACGTTCGTGACGCCGAGCTGGGACTGGTCCGAGAACCGGATGAACTCGTTCCCGGAAGCCGACGAAGCCACGCTGAAGCAGATTCACGGCCCGCTGCGCATCGAAGCGCATCTGGCGCCTGAGGATCCGCGGCGCGCGGATCTCGAGCGCCGCGCGCTGTCGAAGCTGCGGCGCGCCATGCCGCGCGTCCAGGTGGACTACGTCTCCGCGACGTCGATTGGACTGTTCGAGCAGACGAGCGCCCACTACGGCGAAATCTGGTACGAGCTGAACGGGAAGCGCGCGATGACGCGCGCGACCACCGCCGACAGCGTGCTCGAAACGATCTACGACCTCGCCGGCGTCAACCCGCCGCCGGAAACCGACGACGTGTTCCGCGGCCACCCCCTCGCGGTCCCGCCAAAGGGCGCGGCCGCGGTGTTCTACGGCATCTGGCCGGCGCTCGTCGTCGCGGCCGCATTCTTTGTTCGCAGGAGAAGTGTATGAACCTTCGGTTGAAAACCGTTCGCGCCATCGTGCTGCTGTTCGCGGTCGCCACGCTCAGCGCCGCCGAGACCAAAGTCAATCTGAGCCAGGAACGCGTCGGCCGTCCGCCGACGACGTTCGAGCCGATTGTCGGCACGTGGACCGTTGTCGAGGACGGCGGCGAGAAAGCCGTCATGGTCGATGGCCGCCCGTGGGTCGCGTCGAAGGACAACCCGACCAGGCTGCTCGTCGAGAGCGCGCGCAAGTTGTACGGCACGTCGAACGAAGAGCTGATGGACAACGCGAAGCAGTTCGCGTACTACCCCGTCGCCGTGTTGAAGAGCGTCGACAAGTTCTCGAACGGATCGATCTCGATGAAGTTCAAGACGGTGGCGGGCGACCTCGATCGCTGCTCGGGGATCCTCTTCAACGTGAAGCCGAACGGCGACTGGCTCGCGCTGCGCTACAACGACACCGAGCACAACGTCATCCTCTGGGAGTTCCACAACGGCATCCGCCGTCCGCTGATCCGTCCGCGCGACGGCATCCTCCTGACCGCCCCCGGCGATCGCGAGAAGTGGCACGAACTGAAGCTCGAGGTCGACGGCGCGAACATCTACGGATCGCTCGACGGCGCTCGCGTGCTCACATACGCGCTCGGCAGCGCACCGCCGCCCGGACGGGACGGTGGCGCGCCGAACCCGGATCTGCTCCCGGCCAACAACCCGGTGCTTCGCACGCCGATCGACGGCAGGGTCGGTCTCTGGTCGAAGACCGATTCGACGAGCTACTTCAAGGACTACGTGGTCAACGCCCGGTGACGACATCGCTGCTGCTCGCGCTGCTGTTTCTCCAGTCGCCCAACACGTCGACGATCGTCGTCGTCGCGACCGACCAGTCCGGCGCCGTCGTACCGGGCGCGGAGGTCGCCGTGGTCAACGGCGACATTGGTCTGTCGCGAGACGCCGTCACGGGCGAGGACGGCACTGCGACGGTGACGGCGCTGCCGATCGTCGGAGCCTACAGCGTTGCGGTGACGAAGGCTGGATTCCAGACCAGCACGACGCAGAACGTCGTATTGCGCGCCGGCGAAACCGCGACGGTCCGCGCGAAGCTCACCGCGAGCGGCGGCTCGAGCGAAGTCACTGTCTATGGCACGACACGGGGCGTGCGCGCCGATCCGGAGCTCGGCACGCGGCTCGACTCGACGGCTCTCGACGCCACGCCGCTGCTCGGACGGAAGATCTCGGCCGCGCCGCTCGTGAACGCCGCGTTTCGCAACGCGAAAGGGACCGGCGATCTCTTCATGAACTCCGTCTACGTCGTTTCCGGCGCCGGCGGACGCCGCGAAACCGACTATTTCGTCGACGGCGCCACCGGCGACGAACCGTGGGGACGCCAGACGATGTTCTCGACGATCCCGGTCGGCGCGGTGCAGGAGATGACGGTGCTGTCGAACGCCTTCTCGGCGGAGTTCGGCTGGACCGCGAGCCCGGGAATCAACATCGTCACCAAGGCGGGCACGAACACGACACATGGCGAGGCGCTGCTTCTCGGCCGCCCCGGCGGGATGCAGTCGACGATCTTCTCGAGCGGGAATCAATGTCCGCCCTCGGTTCCAACGTGCGTCGCGCCGACGACCAACGGTGCGGCCACGAATCTGCTGCCGCCGGACATTCCAGACTCGCTCGCGCAGGGATCGTTCGCGATCGGCGGCGCGTTCGTGCCGGATCGCACGCACTACTTCGTCGCCGGCGACGGCACGTGGCAGGATCGCACCGCCGCGATCACGACGCCGCTCGTCGCGCCCGGCTCGACATATCAGGGACATTATCGGCAGGCGCTGCTCGACGGCCGCCTCGATCACACCCTCAACAGCGCCAACACGTTGATGGTCCGATTCAATCTCGATCGCTTCTACGACAGCAACCCGCAGGACGCCGTCGGCGGCAACGTGCTGCCGAGCGCCGCACGCCAGTTCTCGCGCGACGCGTTCACGATTCAGGCGAACGAGACGTCGGTCATCTCTTCGTCGATGCTCAACGAAGCACGGTTCGTCTTCCAGGACGCGAATCCGGTCACCGATTTCGATCCGGTGACGCCGTCGACGCAGATCACGCGCGCCGGATCGGTGCCGTTCACCTCCGGCGAGTCGCGATACGCGCACATCTACAGCCGCCTCACGCAATTCCGCGACACGCTGTCGTGGACAAGAGGGCGGCACTACGTTCGACTCGGCGGCAGCCTCGCCGAAAACACGTCGGGCGGCGACGGCACCGAGTTCGGCAGCGCGTTCGTCCTCGGCCAGTTCACCGCCATCGCGACGACGACGAAACCGCCGGACCAGCTCGCGTTGACGGACATGCAGCGCTATCAACAGAGCTTCAACCTCGGCCAGGGGACGTACGCCCTGTCGCAGTGGCTCTACGACGTGTTCGTGCAGGACAGCTACCGCGTGCGCAACGACCTGACGCTCGATCTCGGCTTGCGCTACGACCATCAGACGTTCAGTCAGGGGAAGGCGAATTTCGCGCCGCGCCTCGGCTTCGGCTGGAACCCGAACGGCGATCCGAAGACGGCGATCCGCGGCGGCTACGGTCTCTATTACACGGAGCTGCGCGCGAACAACGACGCCAGCTTCACACTCGGCGGGCCGCAGGGCATCTTCACGTATGCCGCGACGCCGGGCCAGACCGGTTTCCCGACGTGCGACACCTGTACTCCGGTCGCGTACAACCCGGACCCGAGCCAGTTGCCCGCGCGCAACATCACGATCGAGCCTGGCATGGCGTCCTACTACTCGCAGTTCTTCGACGTCTCCAGGCTGCCTGGCTACGCATCGGCCACGTTCGTGAATCCGAAGAGCCAGGTCGGTTCAATCGGCTTCGAGCGTCAGCTCGCTCCGCGCCTGATCGCGTCCGCCGACTTCGTCACACAGCACTGGACGGGCCTCGACGAAACCTGGGACCTGAACGCGCCGCCGCTGTTCACGCGGACGGCCCCTGGCCAGGTGCGCACGGCCGCCGCGGCAGACGCACTGCGGCCGATTGTGCCGGTGAACGGGGGCTATCGGCAGATCAACGTCATCGCGAACGCGGGCGTGGCCGACTACAACGGCCTGCAGACGGGGCTGCGCTATCAGGACGCGCGCAGCATGCTGTCGGTCACCTACACACTGTCGAAGGCCACGAACACGACGGAGCCGAACGGCAACGGTGCGGGCCCGAACGACTACAACCAGCTCGGCGCGCCATACGAAACGGCGCCGAGCCTGCTCGACCAGCGTCACCGCGCCGTCATCCTGTTCAGTTATCGGCTGCCTGGCGACGTTACCGTCGGCACGTACAACTCGCTGGCTTCGGCGAAGCCGTTCAACGCGACGACAGGCGTCGACAACAACGGCGACGGTTCGAACAACGACCGGCCGGTGATCAACGGAACGGTCGTCAGCCGCTACGCGTTCCGCGGGACACCGATCTTCTCGACGGACTTGTTCGCCGACTATCGTCTCCCCGTGGGCGGCAGCCGCGCGATTGTGCTGCGCGCCGAGATGTTCAACGCGTTCAACCACGCCAACGTCCTGGCGCGCAATGCGACCTACGGCGACACGGGCACGCCATTGTCGACCTTCGGCCAGGCGACGCCCGGTCTTGCGAGCATCGACCCGGGACGGATGGCGCAATTTACGGTACGATTCACGTTCTGAGTGCCTAGCGCGATCGATGTTTCATCCGTCGTCGGCCTGATCGCCGTCGGCATTTTCACCGCGCAGATTCTGCTGGGGCTGCTGCTGTCGGTGGGTTACAACCCGCTGCGGCAGTGGCCGCGGCAGAAGCTGAAGCTCTTCACGTACCATAACTGGCTCGGATACATCGGGCTCGCGACGGCCGCGACGCACGCGCTCATCCTGCTGACGCTCAAGCTCAAGGGCGGCGGGTTCTTCCGCGTCTCCGATCTGCTCGTGCCGATCTGGTCGCCGATCCAGCCGTTCACGAACACGCTCGGCGCGATCGCGTTCTATCTCGTCTCGTTCGTCGTCATCACGTCGTATTTCCGGCGGCTGTACGCGCACCACACGTGGAAGGCGTTGCATTACACGGCCTATGCCGCTGCGGCCGTATTCTTCACGCACGGCATCCTGTCGGATCCGAATTTGACGAACGCGCCCGTGGACTGGATTGACGGCGAGAAGGTCTACGTCGAGGGGTGCGCGCTGCTGATTGTGATCGCCACGCTGCTGCGCGTCAGATGGAGAGCAGGAGTCCGACGGCAACTGCGACTACGGCCCCTATGACGTTGTACCAGAGGTACGACAGCCACGTCATCGTGACGGCCGACGCCAGGACCGCGATCATTCCCGCGATCAGACCGTAGAAGGCGCCGCGTGCGGACGCGCGCTTGAATCCGATTGCGAGGATGAAGACGCCGAGCAGCGAGCCGTATACGTACGATCCGTACCGGTTCACCACCTCGATCAGCGATCCCTGGCTCGCCGCCTGCATCGCGACGAGGCAGGCGAAGCCGCCCCAGAAGATCGTCGCCGCCTTCGAGACCGCGAGGTAATGCGCCTCGCTGGCGTCCTTCTTGAAGTGACGCCGGTAGAAATCGATGATCGTCGCCGTGGCGAGCGAGTTCAGCTCGCCGCCGCTCGACGACATCGCCGCCGCGAAGATCGCGGCGATCATCAGGCCGACGAGACCGACCGGCATCTGCGTCGTGATGAACGTCGGAAACACGTAGTTCGCGTCGCCGGAGCTGGCCCCGCCGCTCGCCTGCTGCGCGAGCGTCGCCGCCCGCTCTCTGATCTCGCGGACGCGCGCGTCCTCGGCCAGGAACGCACTGCGGTCGTCGATCCCGGCGGCGATCTGTCGCGCCGCGATCGCCACGTCGAAGTCCTTCTTCAACGCGCTGTATTCCGGCGCGTACGAGGTGCCGGCCACGCGTGATTCGTAGGCGCGATTGAAGAGCATCGGCGGCGGTTCGAACAGATAGAACACGAACACCAGCACGCCGGTGCCGAGGATCAGAAGCTGCAGCGGGATCTTCACGTACGCGCTCATCAGCAGCGAGCGCCGCGACTCGTCTTCCGACCGTGCGGTCAGATACCGCTGCACCTGGCTCTGGTCGCAGCCGAAATACGACAGCATCAGAAACGTGCCGCCGATAATCCCCGACCAGAACGTATAGGTCTCGTGTGCGTCGACCTTGAAATCGACTGCCTGCAGCCGTCCCGTCGCGCCCGCGAGATGCAGCGCCGTGCCGAGACTCACGTGCTGCAGAATGCCGTGCAGCAGAATCGCCGCCGCCGCCAGCATCCCGCCGACGACGATGAACATCTGCTTGACGTCGGTCCAGGCGACCGCCTGCACGCCGCCCAGCGTGGTGTAGACGATCATCGGCACGCAAATCACCAGCACCGTCACCGGCATCGTCCAGCCGAGAATCGACGACATGACGACGGCCGGCGCCGCGAGCGTCACGCCGAGCGACGCCGCCCGGCCGACGAGAAACAGCAGCGCCGCCAACGACCGCGTTCGCGCGTCGAATCGCTGCTCCAGATACTCGTACGCCGTGTAGACGCGCGCGCGGGTGAAGAACGGCACGACGGTCATCGCCAGGATGACCATCGCGATCGGCAGGCCGAAATACAGCTGCACGAAGCGGAGGCCCGTCGCGTAGCCCAGGCCGGTCGTCGAAACGATCGTGACGGCGCTCATCTGGGTCGCCATCACCGACAGGCCGGCCACCCACCAGGGAAGCGAACGATTCGCGAGGAAGTAGCCGTCGACTTCGTCGGTGCGCTTCGACCGCCGCAGTCCGTCGACGACGATCCAGGTGATGTAGGCGAGGACGACCGCCCAATCGATCAGGCGCATGTCGCGGCTGGGGGCTGGCGGCTGGGGGCCGGTCTCACGCGAAGGTTCGTCCGATCAGCCAGAGGACCGCGATGATCGCGGCTTCGAGGACGAGGACGCGCACGTACGCGCGGCTCACAACGCGGCGCTCCGCTCGGTGAGGCGGCGCTCGGAGTCCGAGAGCGCGGCCGTCGCCTGCTTCCACCACGTTTCGTCCGCAGTGAGTTGCGCGCGCGACGCGGCGCCCGCGCGTGTCGTCTCTTCCGGCGCCGGCCCGCCGTACGTCTTTCGTACGTCGACGAAATGCCGGGCGCTGAGAATCGTGGTCAGCGTGGCGTCGTCGTAGTTCATCGGCGTTCCGAGCAGGTCCGACGACACTTTGGCCAGCGTCCACGACAGCGACACGCTCGGATCCTTGTCGCGTTCCTGCATCAGGCGGCGTGCGATGCCATGCGCCGTGCGGAACGGCAGCCCGTGCTCGCGGACGAGCGTATCGGCGAGCTCGGTCAACGTCGTCCACCCCTCGGCCGCGCGCGCTTCGAGGCGTCTCGCGTCGAAATCCGCCGTCGTCATCGCGGCGGCAACCAGCTTCACGGCGCGGGTCGCGTCGCGGAACATCGCGAACACGAGCGGCTGCAGGTCGTCCTCCGTGTCGACGATGTCGCCGAACGGCGTGTTGTGGACGGCGGTGACGATCGCCTGCGCCTGCCCGAGCGCCTTGCTCCCGATGGCGCGCGCGTGCTCGATGGCGACGGGGTTGCGCTTCTGCGGCATGATGCTGCTGCCCTGCACGTAGCCGTCGCCGAAGGCGATGTAGCTGAACTCGGCGGTGCTCCACAGCAGCAGGTCCTGGACGAAGCGGCCGTGACCGGCCAGCATCACCGACGCGGCCGACGTGCTCTCGAGCAAGTAGTCGACGGTCGCAATGCTGCCGTAGGTGTTGCGCGTCGGACCGAGAAAGCCGAGCAGATCCGATGTCGTTTGACGGTTGATCGGAAATCCGGTGCCGGTGATCGCGCACGCGCCGAGCGGGCTGCGGTTCGTGCGGTCGTACGCGCCCTGCAGGCGGATCGCATCGCGCTCGAGCTGTTCGACGACAGCGAGCAGGTAATGCGCGACGGTGGTCGGCTGGGCGCGCTGCGTGTGCGTGTGAACGGCCAGCACGGTGTCGCGATGACGGTCGGCGACATCGAGCAGCGATCGCCGCAGCGCGAAGGTGGCCGACAGCAGCCCAAGAATGAACTCGCGCTGGCGCATGCGATACATCGTCATGTCGATGTCGTTGCGCGAGCGCGCGGTGTGCAGGCGGCCGGCGATGTCTTCGCCGCAGGCCTCGATGATCAGGCGTTCGATGTAGAAAAACAGGTCTTCGCAGCTGCCGTCGTACTTGGCGTCCCGAACGGTCTCGACCGAGATCGAGTCGAGCGCCTCGCGAATGGTGTGCGCATCCTCGCGGGAGATGATGCGCTCGTCGGCGAGCATGACGAGATGCGCGTAGTGAATCGCCATCAGCGGCGAGAGAAAGAGGGCTTTTGCGTCTTCGAAGTTTTCGTTGAGGACGTACGTGACGTATTCCGGCGCGAATCTCATCTATAAGGTGAGTATAAGCGGGTAACAGGCGGCGGAAGAACCCCGAACCCGCTACCCGGAACCCGCTACCCGGTCATTTTCCCCTGACCACCTTGTTGCCGTCGCTGACCCACTCGTTCCATCCGCCGAGCAGGGCGCGCACGTCCTTCACGCCTCGCGCCTGCAGCATGAGCGCCGCACGGGCGCTCGTGGCTTCGTCGCGTCAAGCACAGTAGACGACGACCGTTTTCGTCGTCTTCAGCAGCAGCGGGACGACGGTCTTCTCGTATTCGTCGGGCCACGTCATGCGACCTTCGAGCGGCAGTTGCAGAGCGCCGGGAATGTGACCGTCGGCAAAGACGTCCGCGACACGCGTGTCGACGATCACGACGCGTTTGGCGCCAATCAGCTTCTTGAAGTCCTGCTGCGAGATGCGCGGCGCGTCGATCTGCGCGCCTGCGCCGGCGGACCAGAACAGAACGGCGGCGAGCGGAAGGAGCACTCGTTTCATGTATCTAATATAGCGTGCCGATTCTTCAGCGCGACCCGGCCGTGCTCGCGGCCTTTCTCGAGGACGCGGCGCATTTCCCTGGCGGCCACGCGGAAGCGGTTGCCACTCCCATCGACGAGGCAGAGGTTGCCGATGTGCTGCGATCGTCGGCCCACGTGCTGCCGATCGGCGCGCAGTCGTCGCTCACCGGCGGCGCCACGCCGATGGGCGACGTGCTGCTGAGCACCGTTCGCCTCCGGCGCATCGTCGACATCGGAACGGACTGGGTGCGCGTGCAGGCCGGCGTGCCGCTCGCGGATCTGGATGCGGCGCTGACGGCAACCGGCAAGTACTACCCGCCCGCGCCGACGTTCACCGGCGCGTTCGTCGGCGGCGTCGTCGCGACCAACGCGGCGGGCGCGGCGACGTTCAAGTACGGCACGACGCGCGACTGGGTGCGCGGCCTCCGCGTCGTCCTCGCAAGCGGCGAGATTCTGAGTCTCGAACGCGGTCAGCGGCACGCGTCGTCCCTCGTGCCGGTACCAACGTACCAGATGCCGCACGTCGTGAAATGTTCGGCGGGATATTTCGCGGC
>Ga0335085_10008667_pt1 | contig 15491 bp, 17 predicted proteins | sample Lox_Sample_45_FD_206712 | JGI IMG/M metagenome (GOLD analysis project Ga0335085, IMG submission 206712) | Soil microbial communities from Loxahatchee National Wildlife Refuge, Florida, United States - Lox_Sample_4.5 | ecosystem: Environmental > Terrestrial > Soil > Wetlands | place: USA...
GCCCTTGAACTCGGCGTAGAGCTGCGCCGCGAGCGTCTTGTTCGGCGCCATCACGAGGGTCGGGCGGTTCAGCTGCGCGACCACGCAGGCGACGGTGAAGGACTTCCCGCTGCCGGTGACGCCGAGGAGCGTCTGGTGCGGATCGCCGCGGCGGACGCCCGCCAGGAGCTCCTCGATCGCGCGCGGCTGGTCGCCGGTCGGCTGGAACTCGGAGACGAGCTCGAAGCCGTCGGGGATCGGGGCGGCGAGGCGCGGGCGCGCGCGCTCCGAAGCGGCCTGGGTCTTCGGGCCGCCCGTGCGATCTCCGCTCGCCCTCGGCTCGCTGCGCGCCTCGTTCCGCGGCTTGCCCGTCGCGCCGCCGCGCGGATTGCGCCGCTTGCTGCCGGGCCCCGGACTCACGCTCGCTCCAGCAGCACCACGGCGAAGGCCGCGATGCCCTCGCCGCGCCCGATCGCGCCGAGCCCGTCTGTGCTCGTGACCTTCACGTTGACGCGCTCGGGTGCCGCGTCGAGGAGCTTCGCGAGGCGCTCCCGCATCGCGCCCTGGTGCGGGGCGAGCCGCGGCGCCTGCGCGACGACCGTCGTGTCGAGGTTTTCGAGCGCGTAGCCGCGCTCGCGCACGCGCGCGACCACCCGCGAGAGCAGCGCGGCGCTCGAGACGCCCGCGAGCGACGAGTCCGACGAGGGAAAGTGTCGCCCGAGATCGCCTTCGCCGAGCGCGCCGAGCAGCGCGCTCGTCACCGCGTGGAGCAGCACGTCGCCGTCCGAGTGGCCCTCGAGGCCCCGGTCGTGCGGGATCTCGACGCCGCCGAGCACGAGCGCACGCCCCGGCACGAGCGCGTGGCTGTCGAAGCCCTGCCCCACCCTCATGTGCGCCCCTCCAGCGCCTGCCGCGCGCGCTCGAGGTCGCTCGCGTCGGTCACCTTCCAGTTTCCGGGGTCGCCCTCGACCAGCTCGACGCGCACGCCGAGCGCCTCGACCAGCTCGGCGCAGTCCGTGCCGACGCGCCCTTCCGCCGCCGCCTTGGCGAGCGCCTCGTGCAGCCAATCGCGCCGGAAGACCTGCGGCGTCTGCGCCGCGAAGAGCTCGTCGCGGGGCGGTGTCGCGACCACGGCGCCGGCGCGCGCTCGCTTGATCGTGTCGCGCACGGGCACCGCCAGGATCGCCGCGCCGACCCGGGCCGCGGCCTCGACCACGCGAGCCGCGTCCTCAGCGCGCAGCAGCGGGCGGGCGGCGTCGTGCACCGCGACCAGCGCGAATTCGTCGCCGAGCGCGGCGAGCCCCGCGCGTACCGAGTCCTGGCGGGTCGCGCCGCCCGGCACGGGCGCCCCGAGCTTCGGATGGCGCGCGAGCGCGGCGAGGCGTACCGGGAGCTCTCCGCACCAGTCCGGCGGCACCACCGGGACGACGAGCTCGATCGCGGCCACGGAGGCGAGCGTCTCGAGCGCGTGAGCGATCAGGGGGCGTCCGGCCAGCGGGACGAAGGCCTTGGGCTCCTCACGCGCGAGCCGCTCTCCGCGCCCCGCGCCAACTACCAGAGCGGCGACGCGCATGGCGCGCAGCATAGCCGAGGCCGGTCCCGGTCCTGCGCAGGCTGCTGCCATCGGGCGGCGCTTCCTGGCGGCCCCAACGCTGGTAAAGTTGGGCCCGCCCGTGGGAGGGGAACCGCATGCTCGTCCGCTCGCTCGTCTTCACCTTGCTGCTCGCTCTCGTCGCGCCGATCACCGCCGCCGCCCAGGACGAAGAGCCCGCGCCGAAGATCAACGCGATCGAGAATCCCGAGCTGCCGCCGCCGCCCGAGGTCGAGCCGACGCCGCCCGCTCCTGCGATCGAGCCGCAGCCCGAGCCCCAGATCACCGAGCCGGAGGCGGTACCGCCGCGGCCACCGAGCGGTGGCAACCAGGCGCCGATGATCCACGGCAAGCTCGCGCTCTCGCTCGAGGATGCGCTCAAGATGGGCCTCGAGAACAACCTCGACGTGCAGGTGCAGCGCTACTCGCCACTGATCGCGGAGGAGGACTCGGCGATCGCGTGGGGGGCGTTCGAGCCGAACGCCTTCGCGGACTTCGGCTACACGGAGTCGCAGCTCCCGAACTCCAACATCCTCTTCGGGACCAAAGAGAGCATCAACCGCACGACGGGCGGCGACACCGGCCTGACCGGCCTGCTCCCGCTGCTCGGCACCTCCTACCACGCGCAGTTCGACTCCGATCGGATCACGACCAACAACACGATCGAGGCTCTCTCGCCCCGCTACACGTCCGGGTGGCACGTCGACGTCACCCAGCCGCTGCTCCGCGACCTCATCTGGAACCAGCCGTGGACGCAGGTCAAGACCAGCCGGCTGGTCTTCGAGAGCTCCCAGGAGGGCTTTCGCAGCTCGGTGATGGACACGGTCCGCAACATCGAGGATGCCTACTGGACTCTGATTGCAACCAAGGAGGCGCAACGCGTCGCCGAGAAGAGCCTCGAGACGGCCAAGGCCCTGCTCAACCAGACCCGCACGCAGTTCGAGGTCGGCGTGGTGTCGAAGGTCGAGGTGACCGAGGCCGAGGCCGGCCTGTCGCAGCGCGAGGTGACACTGATCCGGGCGCGCAACGACTACCGGAACCAGCAGGACCGGCTGATCGATCTCGTGCTCGGCAAGGGCCTGCGCGCTTCCTCGACGCTCGAGCTCGATCCGACCGACAACCCCGTCGACATCATCGCCTACGAGATCCAGGTCGAGCAGGCCGTGGCCCATGCATTCGAGAACCGCCCCGAGGTGCAGGAGGCGCAGAAGGAGATCCAGCGCCAGCAGGTGCTGGTCGCCTTCGCCAAGAATCAGCGGCTGCCCGCCCTCGACGGGATCTTCTCGTACGGGCAGAATGGCCTTTCGGGGCACGCGAACCCGGACTTCTCGGCTTGTCGCTTCGCGAACCCGGCCACCCAGAAGCCGGCGAGCTGTTTCACCAATCCGCCGACGGAGCCCGAGGTCGGCCAGGGCAACTACGCGCAGAGCTTCGAGGACTACAACGGCTCCCCCTCGTACACCGCGCGCGCGCGCTTCTCGATCCCGATCCCCAACACCGCCGCGAGCCGCAACGTCGACCGCGCCGAGTTCGAGCTCGGACGCGCCGAGACTTCGCTCCACCGCCTCGAGCAGAACATCATCCTCGAGGTGCGCGAGGCGGCGCGGAATCTGGCCGCATCACAGGAAGGCATCGTGGCCGCGCAGGACGCGCGCCGCGCCGCCGACGAGCAGCTCCGCGCGGAGCGCATCCGCCTCGAGTACGGCGAGTCGACCCCGTTCGACGTGCTCCTGCGCGAGGAGCAGCTCGTCGATCGCGAGCGGGAGCTGATCTTCGCCTACCAGGCGTATCACCTCTCGGTCACGGGGCTCGATCGCGCGCAGGGGACGATCCTGCGGAACCGCAACATCTCGATCGCCGACGTCGCGCCGCTACGGTAGAGTGGCTCGCTTCCAGGGGGACGGGTGAGCCTGTTCGGAAAACCGCGTGAGGAGAGCCCGACCGCTGCGCCGAGCGCGCAGCCGGACGCGGGCGCTCCTACGCGTCCGCCGGCACCGCCGGCGCGAGCAGACCGGAGCTCCAGGCAGGGGGAGGAAATGGCGAACATCGGCAAGTCGATCTCGATCAAAGGCGATCTCTCGGGCAACGAAGACCTCGTGATCGAGGGCAAGGTCGAAGGCAAGGTGGAGCTGCCGAACAACCAGCTCACCATCGGCGCGAACGGCCTCGCCAAGGCGGAGATCAACGCGAAGTCCGTGGTCGTGATCGGCAAGGTCGCGGGCAACGTGCGCGGCACCGAGCGCATCGAGATCCAGGCGACCGGCATCGTCGACGGCGACGTCGCCGCTCCCCGCCTCGTCGTGGCCGAGGGCGCCGTGCTGAACGGCTCGATCCAGATGACGCAGCAGAAGAGCGCGGGCGGCGCAGTCCCGGTCCACCCGCAGCCACTCGCGGCGGCCGGGGGAAGCAAGGGCTAGGGCACGACCCGGCGACGGTCCTCCGACTTCGCGGAGGCCTCGCCAACCGGGTCCGTACCTCTGAACTTCGCTCGCCTGCGGTTCGCCGCGCGCCGCGCGAAGCGCGCGGCTTGCTAAGCCCGCGCCGTCTTTCGTCCGCCCGAGCCGCGCGTCTCGCCGCGCGACGCCTTGTCCTTGTCCGGACCCGGCGGCGCCGTGCGCTGTCCACCGCCCTTCACGCTGCCGAAGCGCTCCTCGAGGAAGAGCAAAGTCGGCGCCGCGATGAAGATCGACGAGTAGGTGCCGACGACGATCCCGATCATCATCGCGAGCGCGAAGGGCCGGATCACCTCGCCGCCGACCGCGACGAGTGATGCCGACGCGGTCAAGGTGGTGCCCGAGGTCAGCAAGGTGCGGGAGAGCGTCTGGTTGACGCTGCGGTTCAGCACGTCGACCAGATCGCGCTTGGTGTGCTGGCCCATCATCTCGCGGATGCGGTCGTAGACGATGATCGTGTCGTTCAGGCTGTAGCCGAGGATCGCGAGCAGCGCCGCGAGCACGCTGAGGTCGAACTCCATCCGGAAGACGACGAACACGCCGGCGGTGATCACGACGTCGTGCACCAGCGCGATCACGGCGCCGGGCGCGTAGCGCGGGCTGAAGCGGTAGCCGATGTAGGCGAGGATCAGGAGGCAGGCGACGCCGATCGAGAGCAGGCCGTTGCGGCGCAGGTCGTCGCCGACGCGGGGGCCCACGAACTCGACGCGCTCGATCTGCACCGCGCCGAGCCGGTTCGAGAAGGCCGACTGCAGGAAGTCGATCGTGCTCGCGATGTCGGCGGAGCTCTGCTCGTGCTCGCCGCCCGCAGACATCGCCGCCTGCACCGCCGCGACGCGCGCGCGATCCTCCTCGCGCACGGGGCAGCTCGTGTCCCCTTCCTTGGGCACACCCGCGGCGCGGAAGCGCAGCAGGAACTCGGGTTCGGTGACCTCTCCGTAGCGCACGACGGTCACGCCCTGGATTCCGCACGCCTCGGCGAGACTCCGGATGCCGCCCTCCTCGACCGGCGAGCCCTGCTCGAACTTCAGCAGCACCTCGGTGCCGCCGGCGAAGTCGATGCCCATGCGGATGCCGACGATCGGGATTGCGGCGAGCGAGATCCCGATCACGAGCAGCGAGATGGTGATCGCGATGGTGCGCTTCCCGAGGAAGTCGATGTGGGTCCCCGGCGGGACGATCTCGATCACGAAGGGGCTCCTGGGCTAGATGGAGAGGGTTTCCACGGGACGGTCGCCCGGGTAGATCGTGTAGAGGAGGCGGGTCAGCACCAGCGCCGTGAACACGCTGGTCACGATGCCGAGCGAGAAGGTCACCGCGAAGCCCTTGATCGGCCCGGTGCCGTACTCGTAGAGCACGAGCGCGGTGATCAAGGTCGTGATGTTCGAGTCCATGATCGTGCGGAAGGCCTTGTCGAAGCCGGCGCGGATCGCGCCGCGCGGCGCCTTCTGCGCGCGCAGCTCCTCGCGGATGCGCTCGAAGATCAGGACGTTCGCGTCGATCGCCATGCCGAGCGTGAGCACGATGCCGGCGATCCCGGGGAGCGTCAGCGTGGCCTCGAACAGGGACATGAGGCCGAGCAGCAGGAACATGTTCCCGACGAGCGCGAGCGTCGCGTACACGCCGGAGAGCCGGTAGTAGAAGATGGTGAACGCCACGATCAAGGTGAAGCCGAGCAGCGAAGCATTGACCCCGCTGCGGATCGAGTCCGCGCCGAGCTCGGGACCGACGGTGCGCTCCTCCTCGATCTCCACCGGGATCGGCAGCGATCCGGAGCGCAGCACGACGGCGAGATCCGCCGCCTCCTGCGGCGAGAAGCGCCCTTCGATCTGACCGCGGCTCGAGATGCGCGAGCGAATGTTGGGCGCGCTGTAGACGCGATTGTCGAGCACGATCGCGAGCTGCTCGCCGATGTGCGCGGCGGTCAGATCGCCGAAGATCTTCCCGCCTTCGTCGTCGAACGCAAACTCGACGATCGGCCGGTTCTGGCGGTCGAAGCCGACGCGCGCGTCGCGCAGGCGGTCGCCCGTCAGCGCGGGCTTCGCGTCGAGCAGGAAGGCCATCAGCACGCGGTCGGTGCCCTTCTCGCGCTCGGTCCCGATCACGGTGTCCGGGGGCAATCCGTCGGGATGGCGCGCGCGCAGCAGCTCCTCCGTGGGAGCCGACTCGTGCACGATCTTGAACTCGAGGAAGCCCGTCACGCGCAGCAGCTCGCGCGCGCGTGCCCGGTCGATCTGTCCGCCCGGGATCTGCACGAGCACGCGATCCTCGCCCTGGCGCGTCACCACCGAGTCGGGGATGCCCTTCACCGGGTCCGCGATGCGGTTGCGCAGGACTTCCAGCACCTGCTCCATGCCGCGCTTGCGCACCGACTTGATCGCCGCGTCGGTGAGCTTGTACTCGAAGCGCGTGCCTTCCTCCGACGTGGCGGTGACGGCGTTCGAGCGGCCGGCCCACGCCTTCACCTTCTCGGCGTCGGACGCGTCGACCGCCACGACCGTCAGCACGCCGTTGTCGACCTTCGCGGACTCGACGTGGAAGTTCTCGTCCTTGGCGACGGACAGCAGGTTCTCGCGCATGAACTCGAGCTCCTGCTTCTCGGCCTCCGCCAGCTTCACGCCGAGCACCCAGTGGATGCCGCCCTGGAGGTCGAGGCCGAGCCGAAGGCCCTGGTCCGGCAGCAGCGGGCTCGCGATGCGCGTCTCCTTCGGAACCAGGTTCGCGAGCGAGAAGTACGCGAAGAACAGCACCAGCGCGGCGGCGCCTCCGACCTGCCAGCGGGACGCGCTCATGATTCGTCTTCCTTCTCGCCCTTCTTCGCCTTCTGCACGCTGTCGATCTTCGCGCGGCTGACCTTCACGCGGACGCGCTCACCCTTCAGGGCGGCGATCTCGAGCGTGAGCACGTCGTCGGTGACGCCGACCACGCGGCCGTGCAGCCCGCCCATGGTCACGACGTCGTCGCCCTTGTCGATGGCCTTCAGCTGCGCCTCGTGATCGCGCTGCTTCTTCTGCTGTGGCCGGATGAAGAGGAAGTAGAAGATCAGAAAGATCGCCACCATCGGGACCAGCATCTGGAAGGGCGATTGCGGCGGCGGAGCGGCCTGGAGCGGGATAGCGAGCGGCAGCACGTTCACTGCTCCGCCGCCCGGGTCAGCGAAGTGCCCGGGAAGAATGTGGCCAGGATCTGGCGGTAGTCGGCGCCCTCGCGCGCCATCGCCTCCGCTCCCCATTGACTCATGCCGACTCCGTGACCGTGTCCCGAGCCGACGAAGACGAACCCGTCGTCGGACTCGCGAACCTCGAAGAGCGTGCTGCGCACGACGTTGTGGCCGAGCGCCTCGCGCAGCGCGCGGCCGTCGAGCTCGCCGCGTCCGGCCGTCCCGAGCAGCTCGACGCTCTGCACGCGGCCGCTCGCCGTGCGCGCCCCTACCCGCACCTCCGTCACGCGGCCGAGATGCAGCCCCAGCGGGTCGAGAGCGCGCCCCAGTGTGGTGCCTGTGAATCGGGCCCGCCAGTAGGTGTCCGGGGAATCCTCCTCGCCCCCGACGGGCCGGCTCTCGAGATAGGGCACGGACCGCCCCCAGACCTCGGCCGCGCTCGCGGTGCGTCCCCCCGACGACGAGTGATAGGCGGCGAGGATCGGCTGTCCGTCGTAGAGGAGCACCTCGCCGCGCGTCTCGCGCGTCGCGTCGCGGGCCGCCGGCGTCTCGCCGGCCACGCCGCCGTAGACCTGGTCCGAGTCCCCCGAGCGCAGGTCGAATCCCGCGTTGCCGGCGGCGCGCCGATACAGGGCGAAGGTGCGCGCCAGGACCGCCTGCGCCTTCTGCGTCTCGGGATGCCAGTCCGCATAGAGCTCGCGCCCCAAGGTGGCCGTCACGTAGTCCTCGAGTCCGACGAGGTTCACGACGCGCAGGCCGTCTTGCGTGCGCCGCACCTCCACCTCGCCGCGCACGCGCAGCGGTCCGACCTCGTGGGGGCCGTCGCCGGCCGCGCGCCAGAGGGCTCCGACGGGCTTGCCCGCCACCGACAGCCCGCCGCGGGCCGGAGCCAGCATCCGCCCCGCGACCTCGACCGGCCCCGCCGACTCGAGCACCAGCACACGCAGCATCGGCATGTCGCCATGCGCCGGCACGGCGAGGCCCAGGGCTCCCAACACGAGGCCCCGCGCGAGCCAGCGGCGCGGTGCGGCGGGTCGAGCCAGGATGCGTTCCTCGCGCGGGGGGAGTGGGTCGGTGGTCTTGGACTAACGAGCCGCGTCCCGGCGCAGAGCCTCCGCGCGATCCGTGCGCTCCCAGGGGAAGCCGACGTCCTCGCGCCCGAAGTGCCCATGGTAGGCGGTCGCCCGGTAGATCGGCCGCAGCAGGTCCAGGCCCTCGATGATCCCGCGCGGCGTCAGGTCGAAGTGCTTGCGCACCAGCCGATCGAGCTTGCCCTCGTCGAGCTTGCCGGTGCCGAAGGTATCGACGCGGATCGACACCGGCTCGGCGACGCCGATCGCGTACGCGAGCTGCACCTCGCAGCGCCGGGCGAGATCCGCGGCCACCAGGTTCTTCGCGACCCAGCGCGCGGCGTAGGCGGCGCTGCGGTCGACTTTCGAGGGATCCTTGCCGGAGAAGGCGCCGCCGCCGTGGCGACCCATGCCTCCGTAGGTGTCGACGATGATCTTGCGGCCGGTGAGCCCGGCGTCTCCCATCGGCCCGCCGACGACGAAGCGCCCGGTCGGGTTCACGTGGAAGACGGTGTCCTCGTCGATCAGCCGGGCCGGCAGCGCCGGCCGGATGATCTTCTCGATCACCTCGGCGCGCAGGGCGTCGTAGCCGACGTCGGGCGAGTGCTGCGTCGAGAGCACGACCGCCGAGATGCGCGCGAGCTGGTCGCCGGCGTACTCGATCGTCACCTGCGACTTCGCGTCCGGGCGCAGGAACTCGATCTCGCCGGACTCGAAGTGCTCGCGCTGCATCTCGATCAGCCGATGCGCGAAGCGGATCGGTGCGGGCATCCGCTCCGGCGTCTCGTCGCAGGCGTAGCCGAACATCAGGCCCTGGTCGCCCGCGCCCTGCTCCTTGTGCAGGCCCTCGCCTTCCGTCACGCCCTGCGAGATGTCCGGCGACTGCTTGCCGATCGCGATCTGCACCGCGCAGGTGTCGGCGTCGAAGCCCATCTCCGAGCTCGTGTAGCCGATGTCGCGCACCACGCCGCGCACGAGCGGCCCGAGCTCCACCTGCGCTCGGGTCGTGATCTCGCCGGCGAGCAGCACGAGGCCGGTCGTCGTCAGCGTCTCGCAGGCCACGCGCGAGCGCGGGTCCTGCGCGAGCATCGCGTCGAGGACCGCGTCGGAGATCTGGTCGCACATCTTGTCGGGATGGCCCATCGAGACCGATTCCGACGTGAACAGCTGGCGACCCATGCAAGTCTCCGCGTGAATCCCTGCGAGCTTTCGCGGGGCGGCACTCTAGGCGACGCGCCCCGGCGTTTCAATTCGCGGCGGGCGCTCGGGGATGTCCCGCCTGCTCGATCAGTCGGCCGAGCGCCGCCACCGCTTCCTCGGCGTCCTCGCCCTCGGCCCGGATGCGCAGCGCCGTGCCGCGCGAGGCCGCCAACGAGAGCAGCGAGAGGATGCTGCGGCCGTCGACCCATTCCTCGCCGCGACCCACGTGGATCGCCGAGCGGAAGCGCGCGGCGAGCGCGACGAACTGACTCGCCGGCCGTGCGTGCAGGCCGAGCTCGCCCTGCACCACGAACTCGCTCTCGTGGACCTGGACGCTCACCGATCCCGGTCCGGCAGCAGCTCGCTCGCCACGGAGATGTTGCGCTGCCCGTACTGCTTGATGAAGGCCGCGAGATCCTCGAGCGACTTGCTCTCGGAGAGCGTGGCGAGCTTGATCAACATCGGCAGGTTCACACCCGTCACGACCTCGACGTGGTGCTCGGAGAGGAACGAGAGGCTGATGTTGGACGGCGTGCCCCCGAACATGTCGGTCAGCACCAGCACGCCCTCACCGCGATCCGCCGACTCGAGCGCCGCCGCGATGCGGCTCCGCATCTCCTCGACCGACTGTGTCGGCTCGATCGCGACCGCGTGGAACTCCGGCGCGTCCGGCACGATCAGGCGCAGCGCCTGGAGGAACTCGTTGCCGAGCCGGTAGTGCGTGACGATGACCACCCCGATCTTCATGACCCCTTCTCCAGGTCGCGGTGCTCGACATTCACCTCGCGACCGCGCTTGCGCAGCCACTGGGCCAGCGCCTCGGCGACCGCCACCGATCGGTGCCGCCCTCCCGTGCAGCCGAAGCCGATCGTGACGTACGCCTTGCCCTCCACGTCGTAGAGCGGCAGCAGGAACTCGAACCAGCCCGCGAGCCGCTGGAAGAACTCCGCCCCGCGCGGGTTGTCGAGGACGTAGTCGGAGACCTCCCGGTCGTCGCCGCTGCGCGGGCGCAGTCCGTCTTCGAAGTACGGATTCGGCAGGAAGCGGACGTCGAAGAGGAGCTCGAGCTCCTCGGGCGTACCGTAGCGGAAGCCGAAGGAGAGGAGGTTCACCACCGCGGGTCGGCTCTCGCCGACCGCGAGGCGCACGACCGCGGCGCGCAGCTGGTGCACGTTGAGGCTGGAGCTGTCGAGCACGTGGTCGGCGAGCGCCGCGATCGGGCGCAGCAGCTCGCGCTCGGCAGCGATGCCGCGCTCGACGGGGCCGTCCGGCGCGAGCGGATGGACGCGCCGCGTCTCGCGGTAGCGGCTCACCAGCACGGCGTCGGACGCGTCGAGGAAGATCACTTCGACCTTCGCGCTCCCGGCGCGCAGCCGCGCGATCACCGCGGGCACGTCGCGCAGGAAGGCCGTCTCCCGCGCGTCGAGCGCGAGCGCGATCTTCTGGATCGGCGGCGTGGGCTTCCTGCACAGGTCCAGGAAGCGCTCGACGAGCGGGGCGGGCAGGTTGTCCACGCAGTAGAAGCCTGCGTCTTCGAGCGCCGCCATGGCGGTGCTCTTGCCGCTGCCCGACAGGCCGCTCACGAAGACGACGCGTTCGCGCGTCATCGGCCCCCCTGCATCTCGCGGCGCAGCTGTTCGTCCAGGCGGGCCGCGGCATTGATGCCCGCGCGGCGGAGCGCCTGGTCGCGCGCGGCGACCTCGACCACGGTCGCGATGTTGGTGCCCGGCCGCGCCGGCAAGGTGACGCTCGGGATCGCGACCTCCACCCACTCCTCGGTCGGCCGCTCGAGTCCGACGCGCTCGTACTCGCGGCCCTGCTCCGGCGGGTCGAGCCGGCAGATCAGGTCGACGCGCACGCTCTCGCGGACCGACGCGGGCCCGAAGAGATCGGGCACGCAGAGGATGCCGAGCCCGCGGATCTCGAGGTGGTGGCCGAGACGCGGCAGCGCCCTGCCGACCACTTCGCCCGACTCGTTGCGCTCGAGCAGCACCACGTCGTCGGCGACGAGGCGATGTCCGCGGCGCACGAGCTCGAGCGCGCACTCGCTCTTGCCGACGCCGCTCGGTCCGAGCAACAGCACGCCGAGATCGCCCACCTCGAGCAGCGCGCCGTGGCAGCGCACGTCAGAGCTTGGCGTCTTCTTCCTCGATGGCGCGGATCACGTCGTCGAGGGTCTCGCCCTCGGCGAGCTTGCGCCGGAACGACGCATCGCGGAAGAAGCGCGAGATGCGCGCCAGCGCCTTCAGGTACTGACCCCCCGAATGCTCCGGAACCACCAGCAGGAAGAAATGGTGGGTGAGCTGACCGTCGATCGAGTCGAAGTCCACGCCGGCGAGACTGCGCGCGAACGTCGCCACCAGCCGATCGAGGCCGGGCAGCTTCCCATGGGGGATCGCGACGCCCTCGCCGATGCCGGTGCTCTGGAGCGACTCGCGCTCGAGCAGCACCTCGAGCAGGCGAGCGGCCTCGATCTGCGGCTCGACCTTCGCGAGTGACGCCGCCATCTCGGCCAGCACCTCTCGCTTGCTGCGCACGCCCAGATCCAGGAGCACCGCGTCCTTCGCGAGGATCTCCATGATCTTCATCGGGGCCCCCTGGGACGGCGCCGAGCCTAGCCGACCTGTCGGCGCTTCGTCGACGAGAGCAGGTTCATCGACTCGCGATATTTCGTCACCGTGCGGCGTGCGATGTCGATGTTCGCGACGCGAAGCATCTCCGCGATGCGCTGGTCCGAGAGCGGGCGGCGCGGATCCTCGTTGACGATCAGGCGGCGGATGCGCTCCTTCACGCTCTCGCTCGCCACCGCGTCCCCTTGCACGCGGTTGATGCTCGAGTTGAAGAAGTACTTCAGCTCGAAGATGCCCTGCGGCGTGTGCGCGTACTTGTTCGTGGTCACGCGGCTCACCGTCGACTCGTGCATGCCGATGTCGTCGGCGACGTCCCGCAAATTCAGCGGTCGCAGGTAGTTGATGCCGCGCTCGAAGAACTCGCGCTGATGCTTGATGATGCTCTGCATCACCTTGTAGATGGTGCGCTGGCGCTGGTGGATCGATTTGATCAGCCACATCGCCGAGCGGACCTTCTCGTGCACGTAGTCGCGCGTGTCCTTGGAGGCGGGGCTGCCCTTCGCGAGCACGCCGCGGTAGAGCGCGGAGACGCGCAGGCGCGGCAGGCCGTCGTCGTTCAGCACCACGTGGAACTCGTCGCCGATCCGGTGCACGAAGATGTCGGGCACGATGTAGACCGGCTCGTCGCCGCCGAAGGCGCGACCGGGCCGCGGCTCGAGCCGCCCGATCACCGCCCCGGCGGCCGCGATCTGCTCGATCGGAGCGCCGAGGTCGCGCGCGAGTCCGCGGAAGTCCCGCTTGATCAGCGCGTCGAGATGGTCGTGGAGGATCTTCAGCACCAGCGGGTCGTCGATTCCGAGCGCGCGAACCTGGATCAGCAGACACTCGCGCAGGTCGCGCGCCGCGACGCCGGCCGGGTCGAACTCCTGGACGCGCCGCAGCGCGGCCTCGACCACCTCCGCGCGGATGCCCGACTGGCGTGCGATCTCCTCGATGCTCGACTGCAGATAGCCGCGCTCGTCGAGGTTCCCGATGATGAAGCGCGCCGCGACCTCCTCCTCCACCGGGAACGACGCGAGCTGGAGCTGCCACAGCAGGTGGTCGGAGAGGTTCTCGCGCCGCGTCAAGGTGGCGTCGAGTGATGGCCGGTCGTCCTCGTCGATCGCCTCGCGCATGCCGGTCTGCGGCTGCGACTCCGCGTAGCTCTGCCAGTCGACGTCCGCGATCTTCTCGGCGTCGGTCGGCTCCGGCTCCGCACCGGCTTCCGCGGCCTCGCCGCCCTCTTCCATGCTCTCCGCGGGCGCGACGTCCGGCGCGGCCACGTCGATCTCCGCGGCGACGTCGCTTCCGGCCGGGACCTCGCCCGCCTCCCCGACCTCCGCCTCGGCGCCTTCCTCGGCGCCCTCGAGGGCTGCCTCGGAGGCCTCCTCGCTGCGCTCCTCGTCGCCCTCGAGCACCTCCTCGAGGACCGGGTTCTCCTCGAGCTCGTGCTGCACGAGTCCCACGAGCTCCATGCGCGAGAGCTGCAGCAGCTTGATCGCCTGCTGCAGCTGCGGCGTCATCACCAGCTGCTGGGTGAGCTTGACCTGCTGCTTGAGCTCGAGCGCCATCGGCCCCTACGTCAACCTGAAGTTTTCCCCGAGGTAGATCTCGCGAACCTGCGGATCCGCCGCGATCTCCTCGGGCGCGCCTTCGCGGATGATCCGACCGTCCTTGATGATATAGGCACGGTCGCAGATCCGGAGCGTCTCGCGCACGTTGTGGTCCGTGATGATCACGCCGATGCCCCGGTGTTTGAGCTGATCGATGATCTTCTGGATGTCGATCACCGCGATCGGATCGATTCCTGCGAACGGCTCGTCGAGCAGCATGAACTTCGGATCCAGCACCAGCGCGCGCGTGATCTCGACACGCCGCCGCTCGCCGCCCGAGAGCGTGTCCCCGCGCCTGCTCGCCTTTTCGGCCAGCCCCAGCTCGTCCAATAGCTCGCGCAGCCGCTGCTTTCGCACCGCGCGATCGGGCTCGACCGTCTCGAGGATCGCGTTCACGTTGTCGGCCACCGAAAGCTTCCGGAATATCGAGGGTTCCTGAGGCAGATACGTGATGCCGAGCCGCGCGCGGCGGTACATGGGCAGATCCGTGATCTCGCGCTCGCCGAAGATGACGCGGCCGTCGGTCGGTCGGATGCCGCCCGCCATCATGTTGAAGGTCGTCGTCTTGCCGGCTCCGTTCGGGCCGAGGAGCCCGACGACCTGCGCCGGGTGAACCTCGATGTTCACGCCGTGCACGACCTGCCGATCCCCGTAGCGTTTCGAGAGCGCGAGCCCCGCGAGCGTCGTCACGGCGTCGCGCTCCCCGGCTCGCGCGGAGCGAGCGTGAGACGCGTGTGGCCGCGTACCGCGAGCTTCTCCTCGCCGAGCGCGAAGTCGATCACGTCGCCCTCGAGCCGGTCGTCGCCGGCGTGCGCGACGCCGCCCTGACACAGCACGCGGTTCTCGAGTCGCAGGTACTCGGCGCGCTCGCACTGCGCCTCGCGGATCCCCTCGGAGAGCGAGACGCCGCCGACTGCCACGAGCCGATCCGGCTGGTCGACGCCGGGCGGATACAGCGCCTCGAGGTGCTGCGCGCGCAGCGTGGTGCCCTCCTGCGACAGCTCGACGTCGCCCTCGAATGCGATGCGGCGCCCCGACTCGTCGTCCGAGGCCTCGAGCTTCGACGCGCGCACGCGCGCCGGAACCGTCTCGCGCAGCACCGGGAGGCCGGTATCGCCCTTCGCCTCTCCCTCCGGCTGGCGAGACAGCGAGCGCGGCTCGAACCACACCTCCGTGCCGCCGCCGACCGACACGGCGCGACGCGCGAGGTCGAAGCGGATCGACTCGCCCGCCATCCGGTCTTCGCCGTCGCGCAAGGCACCCGCCCCGAAGCACTCGAGCATTCGCGCCGGGCGGTCGTAGACGACGCGCTCGCAGCTGGCGCTGCGCGTGCCTTCGTGGACCGTCACGGAGCCCTGGGCCTCGAGTCGCGAAGGCTGCTTCGCGCCGGGTGGGTAGAGCGCGGAGAGCTGGTCCGAGTTCACCTCCAGGGTGCCCTGACGCACGTGGACGTTGCGCCGGAAGACGATCTCGCGCCGGCCGTCCTGCTCGGTGGCCTCGAGCTCGTCCGCCCGGATCACGACGGGCGCATGGCGGTCGAAGTCGCCGAGGCTGAACGGGCCGTCCCCTGAGCCGTCGATCGCCCCGTGGACCTGCCGATCCGCGGCGCGCGCTTCGCCTTGCAGGCTGTCCGGCATCGCCCGCTCCATCTGCGACTCGCTCGGAGCCAGCCGCTCGATCTCGGAGGACATCGGCTCCGCGAGCGCAGCCAGCGGGGACAGGACGAGTCCCAGGACGAGGCACCCCACGCGTCCGTTCACTGGATCTGCTCCACCCTCACGTTGCCGAGCAGCTTGAAGCGGCGGTCCTTGACCTG
>Ga0335085_10008668_pt1 | contig 15490 bp, 12 predicted proteins | sample Lox_Sample_45_FD_206712 | JGI IMG/M metagenome (GOLD analysis project Ga0335085, IMG submission 206712) | Soil microbial communities from Loxahatchee National Wildlife Refuge, Florida, United States - Lox_Sample_4.5 | ecosystem: Environmental > Terrestrial > Soil > Wetlands | place: USA...
CAATGATGCACGGCGAAAATCATCTCATTCTGAAGCGACGAACTCTCATCCCAGAAGGTGAACAGGATGGCGCACAGGGGTAGCTGTGCGGATTTTCGACTCGAGAGATCAATCGCAGAGCTTCGCTCTGCGCCAGCCGCCGCCTCTGTCGGCGCTCACAGAGCGCCGCCACAGCGCCCTAAAACGTGTATTTCAAAGCGAACTGCAGAATCCGCGGGCTGACGTCGCTCAAGATTTGCCCGAACTGCGGGTCCGTGAAGTAGTTGTCCGGAGCGCTGAAATTAACGCGATTCAGCAGGTTGAAAAATTCGAACCGCAGCTCGATGCGGTGGCGTTCGGTGATGTTGAAGTACCGGCTCACGGCGGCATCGATATCGAAATATCCGGGCGCCTCGAGCGAGGCCCTCCCCGAATTTCCAAAAGTGCCCATCGGGCTCAGGGAGAAGGCGCTCGGATCGAGCCATTGCAGCGCCCCGGTCGTGCTCTTCACATAGGGATTGCCCGAGACGTCCGGACGATCCAGAAAGACCCCACACAGGCAGTTGTCGACGCCGTCCAGAGCATAGAACCATGTCCCCGAGTGGACGGCGACGATCGGCGAGAGCTGCCAGTCGCTCAGGAATCGGTTGGTCCAGGGATTCGAAAACTTCGGCGACTGAACGATAAAGCTCAGATTGAAGATGTGGCGCAGGTCGAAGCCGCAATTGCCGCGGTCCGCGTTCCGATCGAACGGGTTCTGGGTGTAAGCACCACCCATGTCGCCCTGGAAATCAGTCTCGCTGATGCAGTGCGACCAGGTGTAATTGCCCAGGATCGTAAAGTGGTCGCTGAAGCGGTGCTGCGCCTTGAGCAGCAATCCCTGGTACTCGCCATTGGAACCGGCATCGAGGTGATAAATATCCGAAAGACCCGCGCCGGCGACGGGATTGATGAGAGAGAGCACGCGTCTCTCCTGCTCGTTATCCGTCGTTGAACAAGGCGCGCCGTCGCACGTCCCAGGAATAAAAACCGCCGGGTTGATGTCTTCACCGGTCCAGATGTGAGTGCTCTTGTTGCCGACGTAATCCGCCGCCAATAGCCAGTTGTTCGTCAGTTGAATCTGGTAACCCAGGTTCCACTGAATCACGTCCATCGGGGCGGAATCCAAGGGATAGTCGTAGAAGCTGCTTCCGGGAGGGAAAACAGCATCTTTGCCGGGCGGAAAAGGCAGCGGAAACGGATTGCCACCCGGGTATCCCTGCCACGGACTCGTTAAGCCCCCCGGCAGGCTGGTCAGATTCACGACACTGCCCCAAGGGGCGCCCTGCGTCTGGTCTTCGAAGTAGGCGGTCGGGATGGTGTCATAAAAGATGCCAAACCCGGTGCGAATGACCTGGCGCCCGCTCCCGGTCGGGTCCCACACGATTCCAATTCGCGGCTCCAGAGCGGCCAGCCTCGTGTAGGTATAAGTGTCAGGGATGTTCGGATCGCCGGGATAGGACAGCCCCGGCGGCGCGTTGTTGTACTGGTTGGTTTTGACGCCCGCGGTGTAGGCCGCCTGGGAAAAGTGATCGATGGCGTTGTGGGTTTCCGTGACCGAGAGGTTAGGTTCCCACCGCAAGCCCAGGTTGACGTTAAGCCTCTTTGACGCTTGAAAATTGTCGTTGAAATAGATGCCGATATAGTTCTGCCGCCCGTTGTATTGCGTCGGGTTTCCCTGATCGAAGAAGTTGGGGTCTCCGAGCAGAAAATCCAGCAGGCCGTCTCCGCTGAACTGCCCGCTGAAACTGAACCCGCCGTTCGCATATGCATTGTTCGCGTACGGATACTGGTAATGGATCCAATCCGCCCCTGTCGAAAAGTGATGACGGCCGCGGATCAGATTCAGATCGTCAGAAACCTCCGTCACGTTGTTTTTGAAGAGGGCCGGCGCGCATGTGCCGCAGCCGATCCCGAAATATCCGTTGATGCCCAGATCGATGGCATTCGGCACGGCCTGAAAGATGTTCACGCCAAAGTCGTTCAGGTTCTTCTGGTCCGCCGCCGGTCCTCGCGTAATGGCGAGGCGCGTCCAGGTGAGATGGACGGCGTTAAGCGTGTTCGGATTGATGGAATAATTGTCGCCGATGGTGACCGACTGGGTGCGATCGAGAACCCCGCGCTGCGTGGTGAGCAGGAAATTGCCATTGAAGAAGGCCGGACTCTTGTAGTCCGCGAAAAAGTACCGCCCGAAAATACTGTTCTTGGCGCTCTGGTTCCAGTCCGCGCGGCCGATATATTGGTCTTCCCGCTGTGGCTGCGGTATGGCGTAGGTGATCTGCCCGCAAGGATCGCTGGAGGTGGGAACGTACTTGAGCAGGCCCAGCGCCTGGGGGTTGTACAGGCTGGGATCGACGAAATCATGGGCGAACGGTTGCCCCGTGGCCGGATTGACGATGGTACGCGCCATGCCGTTGGACTGGCAGCCCGCAGACAGGATCTGGCTCCAATCGCCCGCCAGCACCGACGGCGTCGGCACGAAGGTGATCGAAGAGGGCGGCGCGGTCCGAATTCGGGTCCCCTGGTAGCCAAAGAATCCGAAGATCTTGTCCTTTTTGATCGGGCCCCCGATCGTGCCCCCGAACTGGTTTCTCTTCAAGGTGTCCTGGGTGGCCGCGAAGAAATCTCGCGCGTTAAAGACGCCGTTGCGCACGAATTCGAACGCATCCCCGTGAAACTGATTGGTACCGGACTTGGTGACCACCTCGACCTGTGCGCCCGGATGAAGCCCCGATTGCGCCGTCAGGCTGCTGGTCTCGACGCTGAATTCCTGAATGGCGTCCGGGAAGGGAAACGGGAGGTTGATGTTCGAGAAGTTGTCCATGTGCGTGCCGCCGTCGAGACGGTAGCTGGTGGCGCTGGACTGTCCTCCGGCCACCGAAATGCTGTCCGAGGTGGCGTAATTCTTGCTCGACTTAAGGTCGCTGACGTTGTCATCGATCGTGTTCGTCGCCGCGCCCATGAACATGATCAGATCGGTGGCCTGGCGGCCATTCAAGGGCAGATCGAGCACGCGCGCGTTGTCCACGACCGATCCGACGGAAGTGGTCTGCGTCTGTATCATGTTGGCATTCGCCGAGACTTGAACCTCCTGCCGGACCTGCCCGACGTGTAAAGCGACGTTAACAGTCACATTGCTGCTCACTTGAAGAACAATCCCGGTCTGAATGTATTTTTGGAATCCGCTGGCTTGCACTTCAAGCCGGTAGGATCCCACCGGCAGATTGGGAAGCGCATAGCCTCCATCCGCGCCGGTGCGCGTGGTCCGAACGAGGCCGGTGTCGATGTGCGTCGCCGTTACGGTGGCGTTCGGCACAAAGGCTCCGCTGGCGTCCGTCACCGCGCCGGCAATCTGCGCGCTCGCCCCGGCCTGGCCCCAGAGAGGCGCCGCCCATGCGCTCAGAAGAATCATTCCAGCTGCCAAAACACTAACTGTTATTCTCCGCATGCGCAGTCTCCGTCAGAACTCTGTTGGTCACCCCTCCAACGGCTAGGAGTATACACCTGTTATCTCTGGGTTGCGCCCCAACCTCTACAGTCACTGAACGGGGATGTATCCGCGTCAATATAGCCAGTTCGATGAAGAGCGAGGTCCGATTAGCGGTTGCCCTCAGGGGACCCCCGCTCCGCGAGCGGCGAACGATTAGTCCGGCTGCTTCAGGCTGGCGTGGTACATCGCTTCCAGCAGGTCCTGCGTGTGACCGTCATAATCGGCGTCGAGCGACCATGCAAAGCTGCCTCCCAGACCCTGATTCCAGTCCGAGTACCACACGCGATAATAGGTCGAGAACCCGTCGTCGTAGGTGATGTAGCCCGGCTGCCCGTCGGACCGCAGCATGTAGGGCACCATCGATGATGGGTCATAGAAGGTTTCCCAACTGTGGTTGTTGATCCGCTCTTTGATGAAGGTGCCGTAGTTCTCCGAGAGCACCGTGTTGTCGCAGTCGGTGCAAGGTCCGAAGAGGCGCGTGACGTTCTCGTAGAAGTAGCCGTAGAACGGCGTGCCCATGTTCAATTGGGCGGGCGGCACGTGGTAAGTGTTCACCCAGATACCGATCGTCTGCTGCACGCTCCCGCCGGGCTGGCATTCGTAGGGCTCGGGATTGTGGAGATCGGGGAAGATCGGCGAGTTGAGCTGGCCGTCGTCGGTCCACGGTCCGGCGCAGTCGTACATCAGAATGCTGAACTGGTCGACGACCGGCTCAAGGTCCGTCACGTCATAGTAGGGGCTTCCCCACGGCGCAACGTACATGCTGAGCACATAACTGGGGCTTGGGAAAATCGAGCGCAGGCCCGTCATCAGCTCGTAGAGCGCGTGCCGGTCGGTGTCGCTCGCCGGATACTCCCAGTCGATGTCCACACCATCGTAGCCATAAGTGGTGACGAACCGCTGCAGGTTGGCAAGCAGGTTGTTGAGCACCACGGTCTTCGAGAGCGCTCCGAAATCGCCGCCGAGCAGCAGCAGCACCTTGTCGCCGGCGGCATGCGCGCCTGAGATGAGCGCCGGCTCCAGGAATCCCTCGGGCACGTCCAGATAGCCGTTGCTATTGAAGCTGACGCCGGCGTGATTGATCTGCGTCAGCTTGCGGAACGGGATCTGGGCGGCGCTGTACGGCGGATTCTGCGTGCGGCTCCAGTAGCCGTAATCACCGATGACGCGCTTGGTGAGTTTGCGGCCATTGTCGACACTCTGAGCCCAGGCTCGCGGCATGCTGCTGATGAAAATCAGGCCAAACCAAACTGCGAAACTGGCCAGAACGGCGAATCTTGCTGAGCTGCGGCGCTTCATGATCGGACCTCCTTCGCGTTGCTGCGGTTCCCCGCCTCCAATGGCATGCGGGAGATTATACGTCCGCTCGACAGTTTGAGGTAGGGCGCGGCCCTTGTGGCCGGCCAGAGCACACTGAATTCGACAAGGGGCGGCCACAAGGGGCGCGCCCTACGCCAAACGGAGACACCCAGTGATTTCTGTCGCAACGCCACGCCGGCCGCGCCGATGATGCTTGTCCACTTGACAGGCGGCCTTTTCGCGGGCCAACTACGCGACGACCGGCAGGGAGATCGTGCTTGACGATTTTAGTGTCACCTCGACGAGGGACGGCGGGAACCCTGACGGCGGCGGGGTCCGGGACCGACGGCGGCGCTCCCGGCTGCGGCACGGTATTCAAGCTCACTCCGTAAAGCGATTTGATTTGACGCGCTGGCTTTTGAGTGCGGCAGCTTGCCGCCGCTTTTTCCCCGCGAGCTTGCTCGCGGCATTGCGCGCTATTCGGTCGGCTGCGGCGTTGCGGCCACGGCTTTCAACCTTAGGGGCCAGCAAGCTGGCCTAGTCAAAGCGGCCGCAAGCTGCCGCACTCAAGAGCTGCCGCGGCGCAGACCTGGATACCACCACGGCTTGGCTATCACCGTTCTCGTGTTTACCGTGCCGTCATCTATCAGCTTGATAATCGAACCGTCCTGGAGGCACTCTTTAGTGGGGAGGGCTTAATGGAATTCACCGGGAGGTGATCCATGGGTCTTCGCCGTTCTCCGCGCCTCAATCCTGCCGCGCTTTTCCGCGCGACGCGCCAACGCCCTCAAATACACCGGTCCCAAGACCGCCCGCGGCACAGCCTGGTCGTCGATGAGCGGCCTGCGCAACGGTTGGGATGCCCGCAGCCTGCGCGCGAAAATTGAGCGCACCGGCGACAAAGAGTTGCTTGTCCTCTTTGACTGTAAGCGTAGGCGCGGTCCTCCATCACCCGGCCTTTGGCCATGGCCCTGCGCACCCGGGGGAGCAGGACGTGGCTCGTGATATCGAACGGCCAAGAAGCGAAAAATGTAGTCGGAGCGAAACTGGAATGTCGAGCAGAATCAGCGACTTCGGCCGCCAGCCTTTCGCCCCTTCTTTCGCCCCTAGCCGCAGAAGGGACTCGAAATAGGAGGCCACCAGGGCCGCCCCTGCTTCAAACTGACCTACTATCGTTTCACGCGGAGACAACCGTGTGAGGTCGAAGTGCTAAAATCGAGGTCATGCAGAACGTGCAGTCCGGAAATTCCAGGAGCCGCTGCAGCGGGGGTTTGACGACTTTGCGGTTGCTTCCAGCCGCGCTGGTGCTGATCGGGATCGTGGCGACAGGGTCGCTGCGCCAGCAAGACGTCCTTGCGCTGCCATCCCCGTCGAAGGACCCCGCCCAAAAACACGAGACGAGCAAAGCCATCGGCCTCGTCACCGATATCGAAGCCGGGCAGATGACGGTGCAGACGAAGGACGGGACAACCCTCGTGCTGACCACGCTCGAGGATTATCGGGATCGCGTGGCCGTCGGGTCCCAGGTGACCGCCTGGTACTACCCGCAGGACAACGGCGACGCTGTCCTGAAATCGCTCGATTACCCGCTCGAGGCGCTCTTTGTTCCGGTCGGCACGATCACTGCCCGGATTCATCGCATCGTTATGCTGCCTAACTCACAGCTACCCGATGCCGACGGATTGTATGACGAAGTCAGGGATTATCTGCACGACACGCTTGGCTGGTATGTGGCGCCGTCGTACCTGGGCGACGAAGTGCGCAGACGCGCCCAGCAGAGCAGTTCGATGCTTAGCTCGATGGACCCTCGCACGGGTAACTTTGATATGAGCGGTTACCTGAACAAGTCCGAGAGCGTCATAGCGAAGGTGGCATCAGGGACCCGCTCGGACGCCGTGCTGGAGCTGAATGTGATCCAGGTGGAGGCGCCGGTCTACCGCTTGGAGGCATCGTGGGACGGCGTCGAAGAGCCCATGGCGGGCGCCGCGTTTCGCACACTGGCTAAGATGTCGATGATTCCACGGCGCGGCCAGGTACCCGCCGCGACGGTCGAGTTGAAGCTCTGGGACGCCAGGGGAAACCTGGTCTGGAGAAATCGGCGCGGCCTGGCGCTGCTCGAGGTGATGAACGGCAAGGGAACGCACTTGGAGGATCGCCCGCTGCCCGCGACGCTCGGTGATGGCGAGCGCATGCAGCGCTGGATGGAGGCGGCGTTCAAGTCGATCGCGCCGGGCTCCGCGCCAACTCCTCACCGGTAGGTATCCACTGACGTGGCACGGCCATCTTGGCCGTGTCCATTCACGGGCGAGACGCCCGTGCCGCGTCAAGTTGAGTCAGTACCCATCGGCAAAGCTTGCGGCGTGATTCTGGCATATGATGAGTGATGCTGCTCGGCCGGCAGCGAAGGAAAGGGTACGACAGATGATTAGGAGAGTCTTGCTGCTGCTGGCTTCGGTGCTCCTGGTGACCGGAATCGCCGCGGCGGATACCGTGACCGGCGTGGTCAGCGACGCCATGTGCGGCGTCAAGCACCTGAAAGCCACGGCGGAGGACCAGGGCTGCGTGAAGCGGTGCGGCGATTCGGGCGAGGAGTTGCTGGTGGTCGGGCCGAACAACAAGCTGTACCGGACCGAGCAACAGGCGAAACTGAAAGGGTTCGAAGGCAAGCGGGTCAAGGTCACGGGAAAATTCGAGCCTATGGCCAACGACATGTCGATGGACGTCACGTCTGTGGAACTCGCGCCTGCGGAAGGCGATTCCAAGGGCGGCGCGGAGCAAAAGTAGGTCGGAGGCATCGCGACGGGGACCCGTGGGCCGCCCCGGCGCATGAAGAGTCTGGGGGCTCATGATCAAATCAAAAAAGGAGATCATCATGCGTAAGAAGCTGTTGATGCTTGCGGCGGCCATGCTGGCGTTTGGATGCCTTTCCTGGGCCAAAGTGTACACCGGCACGGTCAGTGACGCCATGTGCGGCGCCAATCACGGCGGCAAGGACGCGGTGGCCTGCACCAAGGAGTGCGAAGCGGCCGGGTCGAAGCTTGTAGTGGTGGCGGACGGGAAGGTCTACAACACCGACCAGCAGGACATGCTGAAAGGTCATGAAGGCGAGACGGTGAAGATTACTGGTACCGTCAACGGTGACACCATGGCCATCACGCACGTCGCTGCCGAGAAGAGCAAGTAGCCGGGCCGGTTCCGGCTGTAGAACTTGTGGCGCAGGCATCCTGCCTGCTGGCAAGGCAAGAGCGTAACACTGCGAGGCCGCCCCGTGAGGGCGGCCTTCGCGTTTAGTGCTCATGAGTCCCGAGTCAATCAAGGACATCGCCTTTCCCGACTCGCTCTTTGACGAGCGCCGTGCCCGTTTGCGCGAGAGGATGGATCGGCTGCGGGTGAAGTATCTGCTGGTCACCAAGCCCGTGGATATCTTCTACCTCTGTGGGTTCAAAGGCAGCGCCGGTGTTTTGCTCCTGGGTCCGAAGCGCGCGCGTTTGTGGGTCGATCCACGGTACACACTTCAGGCCCGCGAGCAGAGCCGCGGAGCCGACGTTATCGAGACGCGTGGAGCTCTGAGCAAGACCGTTGGGGCCTGGGTCCGGCGGGCGCGTATTGCCGCGATCGGCTATCAGGACGCGCACCTGACGTGCGCCGAATTCTCGAGGTTTCGCCGGGAATCCAAAGGCAAGGGTTCGGGTCCGCGTTGGAATGCGGCTGGCGCGATGCTGGACGAGCGGCGCATGATCAAGGATCGCTGGGAGGCCGAGCGCATCCGGCGTGCCGGCGCCCTGACGGCGACGGTGTTCCGCGAGATCCTGCCGCTGGTCAAGCCGGGAGTGCTGGAGTGCGATCTCGCCGCGGAAATCGAATACCGCATGAAGCGCAGCGGCGCCGACGGGCCGGCTTTCGAGACGATCGTGGCTTCGGGGCCGCGGGGCGCCTGGCCGCACGCTCGGGCATCGAGACGGCGCCTCGCGGGCGGCGAGTTGGTGATCTTCGACCTCGGTGCTATACTCGCGGGCTACGCGGCGGACATGACCCGCACCCTTTACTTGGGTACGCCAACGCGCCGGGCTGGCCGGCTGTACGAGTCGGTGGCGGCAGCCCAGCGTGCGACAGTGGAAGGCCTGCGTCCGGGATTGCGGGCAGGCGAGGCCGACACGATAGCCCGCGAGGTACTGACACAAAGGGGCTTGGGCGATCTTTTCACGCACAGCACGGGCCACGGTGTGGGCCTGGAGGTGCATGAGCGCCCGCGTCTCGGCCGGGGCGATCAGACGCCGATGCCCGCCGGCTCGGTGGTCACGGTAGAACCGGGAGTCTATGTGGAGGGCTACGGCGGCGTCAGGATCGAGGACACGGTCCTGATCGCGGACCAAGGCCCCGAGGTCCTGACTCCCGCAGAGAAAGACCCGTGGTTCACCAGTTGATGACCAGCGACATGCTGTGACGCCCGGCGTGGCCTGGAATCACTCCAACATGCGGCTGGACTTTCCCGTGGCACGTCCGGAGACGGTAGCGAATGGCTGAAAAGAAGGGTAGCTCGGAGAATGGCTGGGAGCTCAAGGAGATTCAGAAGCTCATCGATCTCCTGATCGAGCGGGATGTGGCCGAGTTCGAGATGGAGAAGGGCGGCACGCGAATTCGCGTGCGACGCGCTGAGAGCCGCGCGACGACCCCGATGCCCGCGGCGCCCACGATCATCTCCCCGGTTATTCCTCTGACGATTCCCACGGTTGCGTCGACACAGCCCGGGCCGGCCGCGTCGGGCGCGGTGGAGACGGCGGCGTTGCCGGCGGCCCATCCCGAAAACGCGGTCTCAGCCCCTCCTGCCGAGAGTGCGCCGGCAGAATCGCCGGAGTCGCTCTACATCATCAAGTCGCCCCTGGTGGGCACCTTCTACTCGAGCCCTTCGCCGAACGCGGAGGCGTTCGTCAAGCCGGGCGACGCGGTGCGCGTGGGACAGGTCCTTTGCATCATCGAAGCCATGAAGCTGATGAACGAGATCGAATCGGAAGCAAGCGGCGAAATCGTCCGCATCTACGTCGAGAACGGACAGCCTGTTGAATACGGCCAATCCCTCTTCGCCATCAAGCCGTCACTGAAACGCTGACTGTTGCCGGGCCGCCGGCTGCGAACGTCGGATGTTCAAAAAGATCCTGATTGCAAATCGCGGGGAAATCGCCCTGCGGGTGATCTGCGCCTGCAAGGAACTCGGCATCGAGACGGTTGCCGTCTACTCGGAGGCCGACCAGCACTCGCTTCACGTCCGCTTTGCGGATGAGGCCATCTGCATCGGCCCCGCGCGCAGCGCCGAAAGCTATCTGAACGTCGCCAGCATCATCTCCGCCGCCGAAATCACCAACGCCGAGGCTATTCATCCCGGCTATGGTTTTCTCTCCGAGAGCGCGCACTTCGCCGACGTCTGCCGCACTTCCCAGATCACGTTCATCGGACCCACTCCGGAGGCCATGCGGCTGATGGGTGATAAGGATTCGGCGCGCAAGAAGATGGCGGATCTCGGAATACCGGTTCTTCCCGGCTCGGGCGTGCTGCAATCCCAGGAAGAGGCGCTTGAAGCCGCATCGGGAATCGGCTATCCCGTCATGGTGAAGGCGGCGGCCGGCGGCGGCGGACGCGGGATGCGTGCCGTCGAATCGGCCAAAGAGCTGCCGCGCGCCGTACAGGCCGCGCAGGAGGAGGCGAAGGCCGCCTTTGGGGTGCCCGACGTCTACCTGGAGAAGTACGTGGCCTCCCCGCGACACATCGAGTTCCAGGTGCTGGCGGATGAGCACGGGAAAGTGGTGCACCTCGGCGAGCGCGAATGCACCATCCAGCGCCGGCATCAGAAGCTGGTCGAAGAGTCTCCGTCAACCCAGGTCGACGCCGAACTGCGTCGCGAGACCGGGCACCGAGTCGTCGAGGCGCTAAAGCAGGTCGGCTACACGAATGCCGGCACCGTCGAGTTCATCATGGACGAGAACCGGCAGCTCTATTTTCTGGAAATGAACACGCGCATCCAGGTGGAGCACCCGGTTACGGAGATGGTCACCGGGTTTGACCTGGTGAAGATTCAGATTCAGATTGCGGCCGGCCTGCCCATCGACCTGCCGGGCGAGACGGTGAATCTGCGCGGGCACGCCATCGAGTGCCGCATCACGGCGGAGAATCCCGAGACATTCGCGCCCTCGGCCGGCAAGATCATCGGATTCAATGCGCCGGGCGGCACCGGCGTGCGGCTGGACACCGCCGCCTACGCCGAGGCCGTCGTCCCCCCCTATTACGACTCGTTGATCGCCAAGCTCGTGGTGCACGGCGCAAATCGCGACGAGGCCATCAACCGTATGCGTCGCGCTCTCGACATGTTCATCATCGAAGGAATCTCAACTTCCGTCCCGCTGCACCAGAAGATCATGGCCGACGCCGATTTCCGCGCCGGCAATTTCGACACGCATTACCTGCTGCGCTTTGCGCGCAACGGCACGAGGGCGCTCGAGCTGTGAGGGAGTCAGGCGGCACCCTGCTTGTGCTACCACCACTCTATGCGATTCTCGACGTGGATTCGCTCTGCGGCCGGCCGCTTGAAGCTGTCTGTGAAACGCTGCTCGACGCGGGTGTCCGCCTGTTCCAGTATCGCGATAAGCAAGGCTCATCTCGGCGAATTTTCGAGGCAGCCGCGAGCCTCCTGCCCATGATCCGCGACGCCGGCGCACGATTGATCGTGAACGATCGCGCCGACGTGGCGCTGGTGGCGGGCGCCGACGGTGTCCATCTGGGCCAGGACGATCTAACGGCCGAAGAGGCGCGCCGAGTGCTGAAGCCGGGACAGATCGTGGGCTGCTCGACGCACAATCTCAACCAACTGCGTCAGGGCGACGCGTCTCCCGCGGACTATCTTGCCTTCGGCCCGATCTTCGGCACCGGCAGCAAGGCGAGACCCGATCCCATTGTGGGACTCGACGGCCTGGAACGCGCCCGCAAAGCAACGTCGAAGCCGCTGGTGGCCATCGGAGGAATCACGGTCGAGAATGCCCGCGCTGTGATCATGCATGGCGCGGACACGGTCGCGGTGATCGCGGGGTTGCTGGGCGCTCCGGATCTCAGCGAGCGAGCGCGAGAATACCTGAAGATCCTGGACGAGAGTTTAAGTCGAAAAAAACCTGGCCACAGAGGTCACCGAGGACGCTGAGGCGCTTTGCTCTGCTCTCCTCTGTGTCCTCCGTGGTGAAGATTTCGACCGCACCAACTGCACACAGCGCGAATGGCCGCTACCCTCAACGGCAATACGGCGGTGAAATCCGAAGGCGAACTTGTCACCGGTCTCGGCCTTTACGATGCCACCACCATCGTGATGGGCTCGATGATCGGCTCGGGCATTTTCATCGTATCGGCCGAAATCGGCCGCGAGGTGGGATCGCCCGGACTGCTGCTGGCCGCCTGGCTGCTCAGCGGACTGATGACGGTGATGGCGGCGGTCACTTACGGCGAGCTTGCCGCCATGATGCCGCGCGCCGGCGGGCAGTACGTTTACCTGCGGGAGGCCTTCGGCCCTCTCTGCGGATTCCTCTACGGCTGGACGCTCTTTCTGGTGATCCAGACGGGCACCATCGCTGCCGTGGCCGTAGCATTCGGAAAATTCCTCGGCGTCTTCTTTCCCTGGGTCTCGGCGACGAATATCCTGGCGAATTTCGGCAGCATCACGCTGGCCGGACACCGGATGGCCTTCACGATCTCGTCGCAGCAACTGGTCGCGATAGCCTGCCTGCTCGGGCTCGCCCTGATCAACGTCTTCGGACTGCGCACCGGCGCCTGGGTGCAGAACATCTTCACCACGCTCAAAGTGGGCGCGCTGCTCGGGGTGATCGCCCTGGGATTTCTCTGGCGCGGTGGCCACTCGTTGGCAGCCGCCGCCGGATCAGTAAGCTTCTGGCAGGGGGCGCACTGGGACCTCGCCACGCTGACCATTGTTTCCGTGGCACTGGTGGGCCCGCTGTTTTCCTCCGACGCCTGGAACAACGTCACCTTCACCGGCGCCGAGGTGATCAATCCCAGGCGCAATCTGCCGCTGGCGCTGTTTCTCGGAACGCTGACAGTCTGCGGACTCTATCTCATCTGCAATTTCGCTTATCTGCACGTGCTCACGTTCAGCCAGATCATCCACGCTCCCGAGGATCGCGTGGGCACGCTCGCCGCGCAACTGGTGCTCGGAGCCAAAGGCGCGGGCCTGATGGCGGCCGCGATCATGATCTCGACCTTCGGCTGCATCAACGGCCTCACCCTCGCTGGCGCCCGCGTCTATTACGCCATGGCCAAAGACGGCCTGTTCTTCTCGCCGGTCGCCCGTGTGAATCGCAAATATCACAGTCCGGCCGTTTCCCTGCTGTTTCAAGGTGTGTGGGCGGCGCTGCTGACGCTGACCGGCTCTTACAACGACCTGCTGAACTACGTGATCTTCGCAGTCATGCTGTTCTACATTCTCACCATCGCGGGACTTTTCTGGCTGCGTCGGACGCAGCCCGACGCAGCGCGTCCCTATCGCGCGTTTGGCTATCCCATGGTACCGGCGATCTACATCTTGTTCGCGATTTTCGTGGAGTGGGCTCTGCTTACCCATAAGGCCACGCAGAGCCTGGAAGGATTGGGTATCGTGGCCTTGGGAATCCCCGTGTTCTATCTCTGGCGGCGGCGGAGCGGCGCCGGGACCTAAAGATTGCGTCGTGCGGTGCCAATCGCCTTGCCACTGCTACTTTCCGGCCTTCAGACTGACGTCGATCTTCCACACGTGACCGCTCACCGGATCGGTGGCCGTTGCCGCCTGGACCGTCTCGCCGTCGCGCAACACCAGGCTCCTCACGTTGGCCTCGAATCCGCCGAGGATGGGACGATCGCTAAGAGGAGCGCCGGGTTGCCACTCCGCCGGTTTTGGCGACTGATTTGGCGTATAAACTATGTTGCGCTTAAGGCCGAGCCCGATAAGGAAGCCGCCTTCCGGAGCGGCTGCCGCGCGACAGTCGATATCAGTGCCCACGTCTTGATACTGCCACTGGACATGTGCTTTGTCGTCGCCCGAATATCCGCTCGCGATGGGGACTCTGAGGCCGAGCCGGAGTGACGACGTGTCCGAGTGTGGAGTAGCGTTGCAGGCCATCTGATAAGGAAGACTGCTCACCCGCTTGCCTCCGTCGAACTCGTTGAAAACAATCGTCACCTGGAGCGGAGTGGTCTCTTTGGAATTGTCCTGCGGCGGCTGAGCGGTCGTCACGACAGTTGCTAAGGCCAGTAGGGCCACGATCGATGCTGCAACGTACCTGGTATTCTTCATTGTCGCCTCCTTAGCGATCCTGAACGTTCGTGCTCTCCGGCTCCGATCCCACTGGCTCCGGGTCCTGAAGCTCCGCGATTACCAGAGGGGGAACTTCCACGGGTTTCACCTGCAAGGGCTGGTCGGCCGGCACGTCTTTCCGGGTTTCGTTCACTTTCCCGCTCTGGCCCGCGCGATAAAGGCTGGTGATCGCTGCCCACTGACCCGGCTGAATCTGAACCTGCAACTGCGGAGTTCCAGAATCAGGTGGGACCTGCCGCCTGCGATTCTGATTTACAGCGCCCAACGCTCGGGATAATCGTGCTCGCGCTAGCGGCGCCACGTGCGGACGCGGCACGCTCGTCTGCTCCGGCGGTCCCACGCTACTCGCTGATTGAGACGACGGCGCGGCGGTTCGTGCGCTCTGCTGCTTCGGCGGTTGCGGCCGATGCTCAATCGGTCGACGCACAATCCAAAAGGTCAGGAGCAACAACGCCAGCGCGGCGCTACCCAGCGCGGGAATCCAAATGCGCCGCCCCCACCAGCGAAGCTGCGCTCGTTCACTTTCAGCAGCCAGACGCATCCGGACTCGCGCCGCAAAGTCGGCCGAAGGCACTCCCTCGACGCTTGCCGCAACGCCCTGGTCGACGGCGGCGTACAGTCTTTGTGCGGCCTCGAATTTGCCGCGGCAGTCTGGGCACGCCGCAAGATGTCTGTCGAGTTGGGCGCGGCGCGAATCATCCATTGCGCCAGCGATCGCGCCGAGCGCCGCGTCTTCGATCCATTCCTGATAATCTTGGCAATTCATCGCAGCTTCTCCGCCAGAATCTTTCGCGCCCGATGCAGGCGCGAGCGGACCGTGCCTTCGGGAATCTCCATCAACGCCGCCGTCTCGCGCATGTCATAGCCCTCGATGGCCGCTAAAACCAGCACGCGGCGCAAGTCGTCGGGGAGTGCATCCACGGCAGCATCAAGTCTCCGCTGGAATTCGCGGCTCTCGGGCGTCTGATCCGCCATCGAACTCGGTGTCCCGAGCTCATAGGCCGCTTGCTCCCGACGATCCCGCCGCGCCCCCGACCGCTGCCGGTCGATCGCCAGACGCCAGGTCGTGCGGATCAACCACGCCTTGAAGTGCTCGCGATCGCGCAGTTCGTCCAAGTGGCGATAGGCGCGCACGAAGGCTTCCTGTGCGACGTCCTCGGCGTCGGCGTGATTGCGAACCACGCCCAGCGCCACGCGATAAGCGAGGGTGGAACAATCCGCCAATCGCTGTTCGAACTCGCGCTCCAGTGCCTGCTCGCTAGTACCGCTGTCCAAGATCGCCGCGGCTTCCGTCAAGGTGTCGATCCAAACGCTTGTTGTGCCTTCCACATTACAAGACGGCGCCC
>Ga0335085_10008669_pt1 | contig 15487 bp, 13 predicted proteins | sample Lox_Sample_45_FD_206712 | JGI IMG/M metagenome (GOLD analysis project Ga0335085, IMG submission 206712) | Soil microbial communities from Loxahatchee National Wildlife Refuge, Florida, United States - Lox_Sample_4.5 | ecosystem: Environmental > Terrestrial > Soil > Wetlands | place: USA...
GGTCCCCGGCGAGGTCGTAGCCCTTGCGGAGGTTGGTGGAGTGGCATTCTGCGCACTGGGTGTTCCAGTTCTGCGACGGCCTGGTCCAGTGCAGGACGTCGCGGTGATCGATGCGCTCGCCCGGGTAGAGATGGAACCAGCGCTGGCCCCCTTCGGCCTTCGGCCGGCTGTCCCAGGCCACGGACAGCGCCTGCAGGCGGCCCCCGGGGAGCGCGAGCAGGTACTGCTGGAGCGGCGACCACCCGAACAGGTAAGCCACCGGGTAGTCGGCCGCTCTCCCGTCCGGGCCGTCGGTGCGGACCATGTACCTCCCGTCCCTACGGTAGAACCGCGACGTCACCCCCTCGTAGGTGAAGCGCGCGTCGGCGAAGTCGCCGAGGACGGTCCCCTCGCCCGGCTCCTGCATGGCGAGATCGTGGTGCGAGCCGCGCCAGCGCTTCGTCTCCTCCGCGTGGCACTCCTCGCAAGCGCGGGCGCCCGTCCAGGCCAGGGAGGCGGGGCCGGTGGTCGTCCCCTGCATCGGGGGAGGGAGCCACAGGATGACCGCCCCCGCCGACGCCACCAGCACGACGGCGGCGAGGCCGAGGAGGCGCCGGCGCGAGGCGGCCTTCATGGCACGAGGGGGACCTGCCGCGCGACGTCCGCCCGGACGACCGAGTCGAGCTTGTTCTCGATCTGGAAGAACCGCATCAGCTTGCGGGGCGGGATCGCCTTCGCCATCCGGCTCATCCAGCCGCGGCGCAGGCGCAGCCGGTCCTCGTCGACCTTCAGCGCCTCGTTCAGCATGGCGGTGGCCTGCGAGTCGGCGATGGTCGGGGCCGCGGCCACGAAGTCGACCACGAGCCGGTTGGCGCGCTCGTCGAGCGCCCGCCGCTCCTTCTCGTAGGCGTCGTAGAGGGGCCAGAAGGCGGAGGCTTCCGCGTCGGTGAGGGGAAGCGCGCCGGAGACGAGCACCCGGCGCTGGGTCTCGACCGCCTGGCGGCTCAGCTCGAGCGCGTCCTTCACCGACTGGGCCGGGACCCGAGCCGCGGCGAGCGAGCAGAGGATGGCCGTGGCGAGAGCTCTCATGGTCCTCCTTCCGGGGGGGCGAAGTGGCGGAGAAGGGGCGGGATGGCCGTTCACCGCTTGCGCATCCGGATCTCGGCGCCCCCTCTCTCGAACGAGACGTCGTCCATGAGCTGGTTGATGAGGTAGATCCCCCGCCCGTGGTGGCGGAAGATGTTCTGCCCCACGGTGGGGCTCGGGATGGCGCCGGGATCGAAGCCCGACCCCGGGTCCCGGACCACGACCAGCATGCCCCGCGACTCGTCGCAGGCCACGCAGACCTCCACCGTCTTCGAGGCGTCGTTGCGGCAGCCGTGCCGGACGGCGTTCGAGAGCGCCTCCCGGAGGGAGGTCTCGATCTCGAACTCCTTGCCCTTCGAGCACTCCATGCGGCGGACCTCGCCCATCACCAGCTCGACGGCCGGGGAGATCGCGTCGAGGCGCCCCGCGACCTGGATGCGGATCCGGGTGTGCAGCTCGTCCGGATCGAACTCGATGCGGGAGAGGCGATTGACGCTCATCGGGGACGGGAAGAGGATAACCGGAAAAGCGGGTCCAGATCACCGGGGCGGGGCGGCGCGGGAGACCGCGGCGTCGAAGGCCGGGGTCGACCACTCGGCGTAGGTGCCTCCGGTCTGCCGCAGGACGAGCCGCACGGCCAGGCCCTCGCGAGCGGCCAGGGCGCGCCCGGCGTCGGGCCCGAGCACGAGGAGGCCCGTAGCGAGGGCGTCGGCCCAGGCCCCGTCGCGGTGGACGACCGTGGCGGAGGCGAGGCCGTGGGCGATCGGCTCGAGCGTCCGGGGATCGAGGATGCTGCTGCGGCGGTGACCCTGGGCGTCGATCCACGCGTTGCGGTAGTCGCCCGAGGTCGCGACGGCCGCGTTCTCCAGCTCGAGGATCGCCCCCACCTTCCCCGGCTCCGGCGTTTCGACGGCCACCCTCCAGCGGGAGCCGTCCGGGCGGCGGCCGCGAGCCGACACGTCCCCTCCGACGTCCACGAGGACGTCGGGGTGGCCGAGGCCGAGGAGCGCAGCCGCGATGCGGTCGGCCGTCCAGCCGCCGGTGAGTGCCGAGAGGTCGCAGGCGACGTCGGGCCGGGTCTTGGCGACCGTCTTCCCGGCCTCGTCCAGGCGGAGCAGCCGGTAGTCGACGCGCCCGTGGAGGCCGGCCAGGGTGGCGGTCGATGGGACTTCGTGGGGCCTCTGCGACGGCCCGAAGCCCCAGGCGTCGGCGAGGGGCGCCACGGTGACGTCGAACGCCCCGCCCGTCAGCACGCTCGCCCGTCGTCCGAGCTGGAGGAGGTGCAGCATCTCGACGGAGACGGGGAACGGCTCCGCCGAAGCGTGCGCGTTGAAGCCGGACAGCTCCGATGCGGGATCCCAGAGCGAGAAGAGCCGGCTCGCCTGCTGGAGCTCCCGTGCGATCGCCGTCCGGATCCGAGCGTTCTCCGCCTCGTCCCCCGGCGCCATCACCACGCGCACGGTGTATCGCGCCCCCGCAGTCGGCCCGGAGAACACGACGTCCGCCCGGGGGGCGGGCGGCTGGGCGCGGCCCGGGCCGGGAGAGCCCGCGGCGAGGGCCGCGAGCGCGGTGAGGATCGCGGAGCGCACCGGGGCGGAGTCCAGGACGGATCGAGTCTATCCTACGGGCGGCCGCCGTCAGAGGGCACGGCTCTCGCCTGACTTCAAGAGGCGCGGGGCCAGGAGGAGTAACGCGCCGTAGAGGGCCAGGCTGAGCACCAGCGTGGCCGGACGCCCCTCGCGGAGGTCCTGGAGCAGCAGCTTCACCCCTCCGAGGGCCACCAGCGGGTAGACGAGCCAGCCCAGCTCCGGCCACGCCCCCCGCCGGGCGCAGAGGGCGAGACCGAGGGCGACGGCGGCGAGCACCGCGGTCCGGGCCACCGCGGCGAGGCCGGGGTCGCCGGCCATCCGGTCTCCGGCCACGACCCACAGCGCGGCGTGCAGGGCGTGGGCGAGGGCGAGGACGACGAGGACGGCGAGGAGCACCTGGGGGCCGCGGGCCCAACCGGAGCGGGGCGCCCGCGGGTCGGTGGCGAGAACCGCCCAGCCGCCGCCGGCCGCGACGCCGGCTGCCCACGCGAGCGAAGGGAGGGCCATCGACTCCTGGCCGGCGAGCGCTCGGACGCCGGCGGCGAAGAGCCCTGTTCCCACCGTTCCTGCCGTCAGGTAGAGGGCGGCGTGCACGCGCAGCGTCATGCGGCCGAGGCGTCGCCCGAGGAGGGCGGTGGCGAGCCCGAGCCCTCCGAGCGTGCAGGGGAGGGCCGGCCCCGTGGCCACGACGCTCACCCCCGCCAGGGTCAGCAGCCCCCCGGCCGTCGAGTAGAAGTAGAAGTTGCGGCCCTGGCCGGCGCGCCGCTCGGCGAAGGCGAAGGCGGCCCCGTAGCACAGCGCGCCGAGGAGCAGAGCGAGAGCCCCCAGACCCGCGGTCCGGGCCCCGTGGGCCGCGAGCACCCGGAAGGCCCCCCCGAACCCGAGCAGGATGGCGAGCGTCCCCTGGGCCACCTCGAAGAGGGTCACGGGCCGACCGCGGCGCAGGGTGCGCGCGGCCAGGCTCAGGACGTACAGTGCGGGCAGCGCGAACAGGGCCGCCGCGGCGACCGGGAGAGACAAAGGCACATAGCCATCGGGGAGGCCCTGGGGGCGCGCCACGAGGACGGCGAGCAGGAAAGCCACGGCATCGAGGAGGAGCGCCGCCGACCATCGCAGGGGCAGCCACCGCTCCCGATACGCGAGCCACTCGAGCCCGCCGCTGATCGCGAGAAGCGCGGCGAAGACCGCGACGAGGTCGTGGGTGCCGACGAGCAGGGCCATCACCGTGACCAGGGTCAGTCCGGTCGTGACCCAGGCGCCGAGGGTGAGACCCTGGCGCCACGCCACGCCGAGGCCGAGGGCGAAGAAGCCGGCCAGGGCGGCGCAGGCCACCCGGGGGCCCAGGAGAGAGAAGCGCACCGTCGCCTCCCAGAGGAGGGGAAAGGCGATGAGGCTGCTCGCCAGCGCGTGGAAGACGGCGCTCTCGCGCCGCCCGGCCCGCGCTTCGCGGTCGGCCCGCAGCTGCCAGAACACGGCGTAGGCGAGGCCGAGCGCCACCCCGACGCCGGCGGGCAGGACACGCCCGTCGGTCATGGCCCGCGCGACGTAGGCCCCGGCGAGGACGAGCAGCGTCCGCCCAAGAAGGGTCATCGTGCTCTGGGGCGTGGCCATCGCGGGCCGGGCCGCCCGCGCCGCTTCGCGCGGTGGAGCGTCCGCGACCGGGGCGGCCGCGCGCCCCTCGAGCTGGCGCACGCGCGCCTCCAGGCGGCGCAGCTGCGCGGTCAGGTCCCGGACCGCCGACTGCAGCTCGTCCAGGCGATCGACCACCGGTCCCCCTTCCCCGCCGGCCGGGCGGGGCCCGCGCCTCGCGGCGTCTCCCTGGTCAGGCCGCGGGCTGCCCGGCCCTCTCGTCCCTCCACGGCGGCAGCAGCTTCACGAGCACCCACAGGATTGCGAGGGGCAGGATCATGAAGAAGATCGCGGGGAGGAGGCCCTCGCGGGTCGCGAACTCCATCTTGTAGGTCGTGTATCCGAGGAAGCTCTTGGAGAAGAGCTGGCCGCCGATCACCACGTTCCAGCGCATGGCGAAGATGCCGACCAGGGTCAGGATCCCCGCCGTGGCGTAGGTGCCGCGGCGGGCCCTCTCCGTGAGCTTCACGACCTGGGTGAGGGCGAGGAGCCCCAGGGGCACCAGGGTCCCCAGCACGATCTGCACGATGATGTGCGGCAGGTAGAGACGGGTCTTCACCATGAAGTCGAGGGTGTGGAACGACTCGTCGGCCTCGTAGATGCGGTGGATGAGGTCGAGCATCTCGAGCGAGAAGTCGATGATGAAGGCGTAGAAGAGGTACCGCGCGATGGTGTCCACGCACCTCATGTCGATCTCGGCATCGCGCAGCCGGGTGACGGCCATGTAGATGAGCATCACCGCGGCGATCCCGGACACGATGGCGGAGAAGAGGAAGACGATGGGCATGAGGGGCGTCGACCACCAGGGGTTGGCCTTCACCGACCCGAAGATGAACCCCACGTAGCCGTGGAGCAGGAAGGCCGAAGGGATGCCGACGAGGGTGATGACGTAGCCCACGCGGTCGTCGAGCCGGAGCGCCTCCTCGCTCACGTCGTACGAGCCGAGGGTGAGCAGCCGGTACACGTGGCGGAGGGGCCCTTTCGTGGTCCCGGCCAGCCGCACGATGTCCTTGCGATAGTCGAGCCAGATCTCGAGCAGGAGTACGGCCATCAGGTACCAGAGGTAGACGAAGCCGAACATCGCCATGGCGGAGGCGGTGTGGGGGGTCAGGTACATCTCGAGGGACCGCTCGGGGTGCCCGAGGTGCAGCTGCAGCGGGAGCGGGGCCACCAGGAGGAAGGCGAGCGCGGTGAGCAGGGCCAGGCGGTAGGTGGGCTTCACGGACTCCACCCGGAAGACGCGCTCGAGCGAGGCCAGGATGAAGGCGCCCGCCACCAGCCCGGTGATGTAGGGGTAGAGGACGATCAGGATGCTCCACTGGAGCTCCACCTCGTTGGGGTACATGAACCCCTCGACGCCGTGCAGGATGCTCTCCATGGTCTTCCCCTAGCGCACCGAGCCGTCGAGCCCGTTGTAGTAGGTCTTCGAGCCGGTGGCCATCTGCGGCTTCAGCACCTGCACCTTGTGGGTCCGCAGGAACTCGTGGATGGGATCCTTCGGGTTCTTGAGGTCGCCGAGGACCCGGGCGTCGGTGGGGCACGCCTCGCAGCACGCCGTGGTGAGCCCCTTCGTGATCCGGTGGTAGCAGAGGCTGCACTTGTCCACGGTGCGGGTGCGGGGGTCGATGAAGCGGCAGCCGTAGGGACAGGCCTGCACGCAGTAGCGGCAGCCCAGGCAGTAGGTCTTGTCCACGAGCACGGCGCCGTCGGGGCTCTCGAACGTCGCGCCCACCGGGCACACCTGCACGCACGGCGAGTGGGCGCACTGGTTGCACATCTTGGGGACGAAGAAGCTCTTCGACCCGTCGCCCGGGCGGTACCTCTCGGGGAACCCGTCGTATCCGCCGTTCGGGGAGTCGACCTCCGGGCTCTCGCTGTCGCCGCCCGGCACGTGGTACCGCTCGACCCAGGTCCGGAAGTAGAACGGCTCCCGCGGCACGTCGTTCTCCTCCTTGCACGCCCGCACGCAGTTGCCGCAGCCGATGCACTTCTCGACGTCGATGGTCATCCCCCACCAGTGCTCGGCGGTCTTGTAGTTCGGGGCGACCGCCGGCTCGCCCCGGAGGACGGCTTCGAAGGCCACCTGGGCCGCCCCGGTGAGAAACAGGAGCTTCCCCGAGCGGGCGAGGAACTCCCGGCGATCGGTGCTCACTTCGTCCCCTCCTTCAGCTGGCTTGGGTTGTGGGCCACATGGCAGGTGGTGCAGGCCTCTCCGCCCGCGTGATCGGCGACCTCGACCTGCGGGAAGCGAGCGGGCCGGGCCACACTCGTGGCGTGGCAGCGGGCGCAGAGCACCCTGCTGTCGGGGCGCTCCGCCTTCTTCTCCCCGGGGTCCGCGGCGTGCCCGGCCAACGGGCCGTGGCAAGCCTCGCAGCGCACCTTCTCGTGCCGCCCGCCTTTCATGGCGTCGGGGACGTCGGAATGGCATTCGAGGCACGCGGCGCGCCCGGCGAAGGACACCGGCCGCGCCCGGTTTTCGTCGAGTGCGCCGGCGCGGTAGTGGCCGTACGCACCGAAGCCCTTCGGGACGAGGAGCGCCTGCAGGACGAGGAACACCAGCACACCCCCCACGAACAGGGTCGCGACCCGGACCAAGTGGCCCTTGTGCCCGAACAGATCCCCCATGACGCTCACCTCCGAAGCGAGGCGCCGCTCGAGGCCCCCCGGAACCGCACAGAGCGACCGGAAGGTCCAAGAGACTCGAAGCGCCTGCGATGGTCGGGCAGGACGGCGAACAAACCAAGAGGCAAACGGCTCATGGCCGGGAATCAAACTGCCCAACTCCCAAGTCGGGGTCGCTGGACCCCCGCCACGGGTTCCCCTAAGCTTGAAGCCGCATCTGAGGAGACCCGTGAAGACCCTTCTGGACGCCATGACCCGCTTCCTGGCCACCGTGACCTCCAACCCGATCAGCCTGGCCGGGTCGACCCTCACCACCGTCGCCGCCTTCCTGTTCCTCCTGCTCTACTCCATCCACCTGGTGGGCGCGCACGGGGGCGGCCCCTACCTGGGCATCATCACCTTCCTGATACTGCCCGGCCTCTTCCTCCTCGGCCTGCTCCTCATCCCGGCCGGGCTGTGGCGTGGGCGCCAGCGCCGCCTGGAGGCCCTCGCGGAAGACGACCCCGCCCCCCCGTTCGCGGTGCTCGACTTCAACCGCCCCCCGACGCGCAGGGCCGCTCTCGTCTTCCTGGCCGCGACCGGCGTCAACGCGCTCATCCTGGGCGTCGGCACGTACAAGGGCGTCGAGGTCATGGAGTCGACGCCGTTCTGCGGCGCCGCCTGCCACACGGTCATGGAGCCCGAGTACACGACCTACAAGCGCTCCCCCCACGCGCGGGTCAAGTGCGTGGAGTGCCACATCGGCGAAGGCGCGGACTGGTTCGTCAAGTCCAAGCTCTCCGGCTCCTGGCAGCTCGTCTCCGTCTCCCTCAACCTCTACCCGCGCCCGATCGCCGTCCCGGTCCACAACCTCCGTCCCGCGCGCGAGACCTGCGAGCAGTGCCACTGGCCGAACAAGTTCGTGGGCGACCGCTTCAAGGTCAACACCCACTTCTCGGAGGACGAGGCCAACACCGAGACGCAGACGGTGCTGGTGGTGAAGGTCGGCGGCCGGCAGGCCGGACGCAGCCACGGCATCCACTGGCACGTGGACCCCGATCACGTGGTGCGCTACCGGTCCGACGAGAAGCGGGAGAAGATCTACGAGATCGAGACCGAGGCCAAGGACGGCACGAAGCAGCGCTTCCGGGGGCCGGCCGCGTCGTCCCCCGAGGCCGGGAAGGCCACCGAGTGGCGCACCATGGACTGCGTCGACTGCCACAACCGGCCGACCCACATCTACCGTGATCCGGCGCGCGAGCTCGACGCCGCCCTCCTCGACCGGAGGATCGACCCCGCGCTGCCCTTCGTCCGCCGCGAGGGGCTCGCCGCCCTCCAGGCCGACTACCCGAGCCACGAGGCGGCCCGCGAGGGCATCGCGAAGGCGATCGTCGGCTTCTACGCCCGGACCTACCCTCAGGTGGCGGCGGAGAAGAAGGACGCGGTCGCCGCGGCGGGGGCGGCGCTCGGCGACATCTGGTGCTGGAACGTCTTTCCTGAGATGAAGATCAAGTGGGGGACCTACCGGAACCACATCGGCCACACGCTCGACATGAGCACCGAGGTGGGCTGCTTCCGCTGCCACGACGAGGAGCACAAGACCGCAGACGGGAAGGCGATCTCCCAGGACTGCACCACGTGCCACTCGATCCTCGCCCAGGAGGAGAAGGACCCCGCGATCCTCAGGTCCATCCTCAACAATTGACCTTGCGCCCGGACCGTCGATCGCGGATCATCCTCCCGGAAGCCCCTTTCCCCGGAGGTCCCATGGGCAAGGCCCGTCGAACGACGCACCGCAGCACCGCCGGCAAGAAGCTGTACGCCGTCCGCGACGCGCGGGGCCGCTTCAAGGACATCCAGACGTACGAGCGCGCCCACCGCGCCGACCTCGCGAAGACCTCGAAGGCGGAGATCGCCGAGAGGAAGAAGCGGGCCGCCCGGAAGAAGGCGGCCAAGAAGCGGTAGGCCGGGCGCCGGCCCGGCCCACGCCGCGCCGGTGCGTCGCCTCCGGCCACACATGCGCGCCCGCCTCTCACTGGCTGCCGTGCTCGTCCTGCTGGCCCCACCGGCCGCGGCGCCCGCGCGCGCCCAGTCCCTGACGATGCCGAAGGTCGAGGTCGACTTCGACAAGGAGGCCGACTTCACGGCCTTCCGGACCTACAGCTGGAAGGACCCCGGCGTCCCCGCGAAGGACACCCAGGAGCACACCCGGATCGTCTGGTACGTCGAGCGGGAGCTCGAGAAGAAGGGGCTCAAGAAGGCGCCGGATGGTGCCAAGGGCGACCTCTTCGTCCGCTACTCCGCCCGGGCGCGGGAGACCTTCCGGGGCACGGCCACCCAGGGGGAGCTGCCGGTGCCGGGTGGAGCCGGGCACCCCACGACGAGCGTCGACTTCCAGAAGGTGGCGGAGGGCACGCTCGTCCTCGACCTGGAGCGGACGTCGGACGAGAAGACCGTGTGGCACGCGTCGACCGAGTACACCTCGGTCGACAAGAAGAGGCTCGACGCCGAGACCGTCTCCGCCGTCCGCCTGCTGCTGTCGAAGTACCCGCCGCCCAAGCAGTGACCCGGGCGGCGCGGCTCGTCAGCGCCGGAGGGTGAGGACGAGGCTCGGGTCGAGCGGGTAGCGGCCGGCCTCCTCGCCGTAGACGGCCAGGCCACCCGGCAGCGACGCGTCCACCTCGAGGCGGATCACGATCTCGCCGCGCGCGGCGGCATCGCGCAGGGCGTCCGAGGGCACGGTGGCGGAGACGAGGTATCCGTAGGATCCGGCCTCGTCCAGGATCGGCCGGGGGCCGCGCTTCTGCGCGTGCCACGACAGGAGCCCTCGGTGGTCGGCGGGATCGTCGGGCAGGTCGAAGAGGCCGGCGGGGATGTCGTCGACGACGACGCGCACCGCGCTCGGGTGCCGCGTGCCGTCGGTCATCGGGTAGGCGTTGGGGTTGAGGGCCGGATCGTGGGTGCCTCGGCCGCGCATGAAGTCGCCCTCGACCTTCATCCCGGCCGGCCGGTCCTTGCCGAAGAGCTCCTTGGCCCCCAGCTCGGCGAGGAAGGACGCCCCCGCCACGCTCTCCGCTCGGAGGTCCTTCGGCCAGGGGAGACGGTACTCGAAGAAGCCCGCCCCGGCTCCGTTCTGCTTGCGGCCGTCCATCGCCGCCCACGCGCGGAGGCTCCACTCCGCGCGGGACACGGAGGCCGGCGCGACGCGCAGCACCCGCAGCGAAGCCCCGTCCGCGACCCGGCGCTCGTCCCGCGGCGAGGGGCCCTTCCCCACCACGAAGGCCGTGAAGTTGCGGTGCAGGACGCGGCCGGCCGCGTCCTCCAGGCGCAGGCGAAGGACCGCGACCGCCCGGCGGTCGGGCATGGGCACCGCGACCGGCTCGAGCGACCGTGAGCTCCACGGGGCGAAAGGCATCCGCCTCTCCCCCTTCCACCACTCGTGGAAACGGCCGAGGTCGTCGTGGCCGACGAGCTCGAGCTTCAACGTGAGCTCCGGCGAGGGCGACGCGTCGGTGAGGAACGAGGCCCACAGCGGCACGGACACCGTCTCGCCGGGCTCCGCGGCCGTCGTCGGATAGGCGCCCACGGCGACGTAGAAGCTCCCGTGCCAGTCGCGGAGGCTCATCCCGGGGACGATCTCGGAGAGGCCGGTCTCCTTGTCCGTGCGGTCCGCGCGCACGTAGCCGTTCCACTCGTTCACGACGTCGTGGTGCTCGGTGTAGAGCCAGCCCGCCACCTTCGGGTGGCGCCGGAGCTGGTCCATCATCGCGTGGTAGTCGAAGCTCCAGTCCACGTCCCCCGTCGAGCCCTCGTAGCCCCACACGTTGCCGCACTCGCTGTTGAGCATCGGCTGCGCGGCTTGCGTCCTCCCTCCGACGAAGTTCCATCCCGACCCGGGGAAGGTCTTCGCCTCCGACTCGTCGAGCGTCTCCTTCCACCTCCAGCCCGGCAGGTACATGTGCCAGCTGTCGAGGTCGGTCTTCACGTGGCCCCCGCCGCAGCAGGGCGAGTTGTCCTCGACGAGGCGGGTGGGGTCGAGCCGCTTCGCGAGGTCGTAGCGGGAGGCGACCCACTCCAGCGTCTCCGGCAGGACCGTCCGGCGGCCGGGGGCGGCGGGATCCTTCGACTGCAGCCCCCACTGCTCGTTGAAGAGGACCCACGCGAAGACCGATGGGTGGTTGAAGTCGCGACGCACCATGCCCACGAGCGCCGTCTCCCAGTCCGCGCGCATCGCGGCGTCGGGCTCGCCCCAGCTGTTCGGAACGTCGGCCATGACCAGCACGCCGAGGCGGTCGGCCCAGTACAGCTTCCGCGGGACCTCGACCTTGACGTGGGTGCGGATCGCGTTGAGGCCCAGGCGTCGAGCGATGAGGATCTCCTCCCGGATCGCCTCGTCGGTGGGCCAGTTCCAGAGGCCGGCGGGGTTCCAGGACTGGTCGAGCGTCATCCGGAGATACACCGGCTTGCCGTTGAGCGCGACGTACGGGTAGCCGAGGCCGGGCAGCGGCGCGGCGCCGATCTCCCGCAGGCCGAAGTAGGTCTTCACCCGGTCCTCGACGCCCGCGGCGGCGAGCGAGACCGTGGCGTCGTAGAGGTAGGGGTCTTCGAGCGTCCACGGGCGGACGGTCTCTCCGAGCGGAATCGTGAGGCGCACCTCGCGGGTGCCGGGCGCGAGGTCCTGCCGGGCCTCGGCGAAGGAAGGATCGGATGACCCGCGCGTCGGGATCCGCACGTCCACGGCCGCGCCCGGCGGCGCCGGATCGGAGAGCCTCACGCGCGCTTCGACGCGCCTCAACGCCAGGCTCGGGTGGATCTCGACCGCGTCGACGTACACGGCGGGACGGGCCTCCAGGTAGACGGTCTGCCAGATCCCCCGGGCGTTCCCGTAACCCTGCTTGCCCTCCAGCTTGAACGGCCTCGGCGCGTCGTCTGCCCGCAGCACGAGCCGCTGGTCCCTCCCCGGCCGGGCGGCCTGCGTGAGCTCCAGCTCGAACGGCGTGTAGCCACCCTGGTGGCCTCCGAGAGGGACGCCGTCGAGCCAGCCGTCGGTCCTCCAGTCGCAGGCGCCGACGACGAGGAACACCCGCTTCCCCGTCCACGCCTCCGGCACCCGGATCGGGCGCGCGTACCACGCGACGTCGGCCTCGTCCCCCACGCCGGAGAGGGCCGATCCCCAGGGATAGGGGACGTGGATCGTCGCCGGGAAGCCGGCAGGGGCCGTGGCGAACCAGCGGTCCCGCTCGCCCGCGTTCCCCGCGTCGAACCGGAGGGACCAGTCGCCGTTCAGGTTCACCCAGTCAGTCCGCTCGAAGTCCGGCCGCGGGTGCTCGGGCAGGGGGATCGCGGCCTCCGCGAGGGCCGGTGACGCGAGGGCGGTGAGAAGGACCAGGGCGAGGTGTCGCATGAAGGGCCTCCGGAGACGGCGAGGACCCTACGATGTCGGCCGGCCTTGGTCAAACGGGGGCGCTCCCCCGCGCTCAGGGCGCGGCTTCACGCCCCTCCGCGACCACGACCGCCCAGACCGGCTTGTGGTCGCTCGCCCCGCGGTTGTCGGCCACGACCCCGATCGCGTCCCTGCCCGGCGCCGGACGCAAGCCCCGGACGAGGATGTGGTCGTAGGCGGCGCCCCCGAGGCCGAGGCCCAGGAGGGAGAACTGCAGCGTGTGCCCTTCTTCGCGCGTGAGCCAGGCGAAGCCCGCTTTCGCGAGCTCCTGCACCTTGTCGTGGGAGTTGAAGTCGCCGGCGATGACGACCGGCCCCTCGGCGGCGTTCGCGTCGGCGGCCAGGACGCGCAGCTGCTCCCGCCGCGCGCCCCCGGACTCGGCCGGTGGCGAGGGCAGGTGGACGGAGTACACGCGGACGCGCTCGGTCCCGCGGACGACCACGGCCGAGGTCGCCGCGCGCCGCAGGTGGTTGACGCGAGCCGCGTGCGGCAGCAGCAGCTTGCGGGGCTCTTCGAGAGGCCAGGGGGAGAGCACCGCACAGCCCATGTCGCGGCCGTGCTTCGGGTGGACGCCGCTCGGGAAGTAGACGGCGTTCATCCCCAGCGCCCGGGCGATCCGCTCGGTCCCCGGCGCGTCCATCTCCTGCAGGGCCAGGACGTCCAGGCTCCGGAGGGGCTCTTCCTCCCGGAGCACCTCGATCGCGCGGTCGACCTGGATGCCAAACTCGATGTTGAAGGTGACGACCCGAAAGGGCGCGTCCGGCCCGGCGGCCCGGGCCAACCCCGGGCGCGAGTGGACGTAGACAGGAGCAGCGGGGTCGAGGTAGTTGACCGCCGACCGGCAGCCGAGGCCGGACGCGACCAGGGTCAGGGCAGCGGCAAGCCTGCGTGCGGGCAAGATCTAGCTACCCCCGACCTTGCGCGGGAGGCTCGTCTTGCCGAAGCCGTGCGTGTTGGTGGCGGACTTCTTCCAGGGCTGACGCGTCTTGTGCTTCGGGCCGGCGGGAGCCGGGGCGGCGCTCTCCGGCGCAGGGAGCGGCGCTTCCGCGGCGGCCTTCGCCCGCGCCGCCCGGGCCGTCTCCTCGTCCTTGCCGAGGCAGCAGTGCTTGTACTTCTTCCCCGATCCGCACGGGCAGGGGTCGTTGCGTCCCGCGTTGGCCTCCACGTGTCGCCTCCCTGTCTTTCACTCTACCGCGCCCCGCGGCCTGGTTCCACCCGCCCGACGCAAAAACTCGTGCCTCCCGCGCCTCTTGCGCCCGGCTCGACGCTCCCACGCACTGCCTTCGCTCCTCGGTCGCCACTCTCCGCCGCCCCTGCCGCTCGAACTCACATCACCTCAGCACGTTGTGTCAAGATGGTGGGGAGATGGCGCAAGACTTGCCGCAAGGCGAATCGGTGGCCCCGGCATCCTCGCTCGCCCCCGATCTGCAGCGGGCCGTAGAGGCCCGCGAGCGCGAGCTGGCGATCCTCGCCGAGATCTCCACGCGGCTCTACGGCGAGGAAGACGTCCAGAGGATCCTCGACACCACGCTCGACGCGCTGCTCAGCGGGCTCGGGCTCGCCACCGCGTGGGTCTTCCTCGAAGACGAGAAGGACGGGACGCTGCGGCTGGCCGCGCACCGCGGCGTCTCTCCTGCCTACCTCGACATGGCGCGGGCGCGGGGGCTCGGGGAGTGCCTTTGCCGGCAGGTCTTCGCGTCGGCCCGGATCCTCCAGGCCCGGAACACCACCGAGTGCCCGCGCATGCCCATGATCGGAGCCGGACTCGAGCAGCCGGTCGCCCACGCCAGCGTGCCGCTCGCCTTCAACGGCACCAGCCGGGGCGTCCTCAACGTGGCGGCCCGTCCGGGGGCGACTTTCGAGGACGCGGAGCTGCGCTTCCTGGAGACGGTGGGCCGCCAGCTCTGCCTGGCCGTCGAGGGGGCGCGGCACCTCAAGGCGGAGCGGCTCCACAATCAGGAGGCCCGCGCCCTTGCCGCCCTGAACAAGGGAATCGGCCAGTCGCTCGACGTCGAGGCCGTGCTCGCCGCCATCGGCCGCACCGCGCTCGAGATCGTGCGGGTGGACCGCGTCCACATCCTCCTCGGCTCCGACCCCCGGCAGCTCACCGTCGCCCACCTGGCCGGCCTCCCCCACCCCGAGCTGCGGAAGGCACAGGTGCTGGACCTGACCGCCCTCGGCGAGAGCCTCCACCGACGCGCCCTCGAGCGGCAGGTGCGCCTCGAGACCGAGGACTGGGCGAGGGACGAGCGCGTCAACAAGGAGATCGCCCGGCGCTGGGCGGGGGCCGCCGCCCTCATCCTGCCCCTCGTCGCCCGGAAGGCGACCCTCGGCCTCCTCGTCCTCACCCGCGCCTCTCCCCACCGCTGGACGGAGGACCAGGTCGACGTGGCGGAGGCGCTCGCCTCCCAGGCCTCGGTCGCCCTCGAGAATGCGCGCCTCTACGACAAGGCCCGCCGCGCCTACCGCGAGCTCAACGAGGCCCAGGCCCGCATCATCCAGAGCGAGAAGATGGCGGTGGTGGGCACGTTCGCCTCGGGCCTCGCCCACGAGGTGCGGAACCCCCTCAACTCCATCGCCCTCCAGCTCTCGATCCTGGAGCGGCGGGTGGCGCCGCTGCCGGTGGGCGTCGCCGGCGAGATCAAGGAGCTCGTGGGGGTCATCCGCGAGGAGGTGAAGCGCCTCGACAACCTCGTGGGCGACTTCCTGCAGTTCTCGCGCAGCAACCGCGTGCAGTACCGCCCGGCCAGCCTCGACGCCCTCGTGGACGAGGTGACCCGTCTCCTGCGTCCGGAGGCGCGTGCGGCCGGGGTCACGGTCCGGCGCCAGCAGGTGGGCGAGCCCATCCCCGATCTGCGAGTGGACCCCGAGAGGATGAAGCAGGTCGTCATCAACCTGGTCCAGAACGCCATCGAGGCCATGCCGGGTGGGGGAGTGGCGACCGTGGAGAGCGGCCTCGTCGACGGCCGCGCGGTGCTGGTGGTCCGGGACACCGGTCCCGGGCTGCCCGAGGGGCTGGACGTCTTCCAGCTCTTCGTCACCACGAAGGCCCAGGGTACCGGCCTCGGCCTGAGCATCGCGCAGCAGATCGTGCTCGAGCACGGCGGCGAGATCGCCGCCGCGAGCGAGGCCGGAAAGGGCGCCACCTTCACGGTGAGCC
>Ga0335085_10008670_pt1 | contig 15487 bp, 8 predicted proteins | sample Lox_Sample_45_FD_206712 | JGI IMG/M metagenome (GOLD analysis project Ga0335085, IMG submission 206712) | Soil microbial communities from Loxahatchee National Wildlife Refuge, Florida, United States - Lox_Sample_4.5 | ecosystem: Environmental > Terrestrial > Soil > Wetlands | place: USA: Florida...
CGGGGCCCCGGCCCATGGGGCCGCCGGGGCCGGCCCCGGCGGCCCGGCGGCCGCTGCCCGGCGGCGGCCCGTCCGGCTCGCCCTGCAGCCCCCGGCGCAGGTCGCGGATGTTGTCGAGGAGGCCGCGGCGCAGCCCGATGAGAATAGTCACGGCCGTGCCAAGGAAAAGCCAGGGTGCGGAATTGGCCAGCGTGACGAGCGTGCCCTCGGCCGCCGACATCGCGCCCGCGGACGTGGCCAGCTCGGCGCCCACGCAGGCGACGAAGAACGCCAGCGGCGGGCACACGGTGACCGGGAGCAGGTCGCTGGGCTTCGCGTAGTAGGCGATCACGGCGCAGGCCGTGACGAACGTCACGTTGGCGAGGATCCCCCAGCCCAGCCAGTCCGACACGATCAGCCCGAGGAAGGACAGCACCAGCAGGGCCAGGATCGCGCCGCGGCCGGTCAGCCGCACCGGGGGTGCGTCATCACCCTCGCGTGGCGTGCGCGGGGTCCGCGGCCGCGGCCGGCTCATCCGGTTCCCGACGTCATCTGGCCGTCCCTGACGTGCGACGGGGGCCGTGCCACGTGCGACGGGGGCCGTGCCACGTGCGACGGGGGCCGTGCCACGTGCGACGGGGGCCGTGCCACGTGCCACGGCGGCCGTGCCACGTGCAACGGGAGCCGTAGCGCGCGAAGGGGTGGCTGTGCCACGCGGCATGGGGCGGCCGCTGGCGTCGTCCGCGGTCGCAGCGGAACCGGTTCGCGGCCGGTCCGGGCCTTGCCTCGTGTATTCGGGCACGCCTGCGCTTCATCCTCCAGTCGTGGGCGATGATTGGTACCAACAGACCGTCGGCATCGCCAGTCTCAGGTCCATTGTGGCGCCTCGATGAACTGATCGCGGTTGCCGATTTCGGGCGATTCTATGCCCGCTTTCGATCCTGGTGGGGTAATCGGCGTGGCCGGTGCGGTCAGCTCGGGGACTGCGGCACCCGATCCAGGGACGGACTCGACCAGTTCGGGGGCGGACAGACCGCGGGCGGCCTCCTCGACCGGGGTGGGCGACGGCAGCTCGCAGTCGACGACCCCCAGCTGACTGAGCCGCCGTGCGCTGACCAGCACCCGGCTTTCCAGTGATCCGAGCGTCTGGTTGTAGGCCGTCACCGCCTTGGTCAGCGTCCGGCCGAGCGTGTCCATGTTCCGGCCCAGTCCCGCGATCCGGGCGTGCAGCTCGCGTCCCAGGTCGAACACGGCGCGGGCGTTCTGCGACAGGGCCTCCTGCTGCCACGCGTACTGCGCGGTCCGCAGCATGGTGACCAGCGTGGTTGGGGTGGCGATGTGGACCCTGCGCGTCATCGCATGCTCGAGCAGCCCGGGGTCCCGTTCCAGGGCCGGGGCCAGGAATGCCTCTCCCGGGATGAAGAGCACGACAAACTCCGGCGCCGGGCGCAGCGCCGTCCAGTATGCCTTGGCGGCCAGCCGGTCCACGTGCTCGCGTACGTGCCGCGCGTGCGCATCGAGCCGGGCCGCGCGGACCGACTCATCGGCCGCCTCCACCGCTTCCAGGTACGCGGCGAGCGACACCTTCGAGTCGACCACGATGTTCTTGCCGCCTGCCAGCCGCACCACCATGTCGGGCCGCTGCGGGCCATCGTCCCCGGCCACCGCGACCTGCTCCTCGAAGTCGCACCGCGCCGCCATCCCGGCCAGCTCCACCACGCGCCGAAGTTGCAGCTCGCCCCAGCGCCCGCGCGCTTCCGGCCGTCGCAGCGCGGTGACCAGCGCCTGGGTCTGGTCGCGGAGCTGCTCCGCGCTATGCCTGGTCAGGTTGACCTGCTCGGCCAGGGCAGCATGCGAGGCGCGGCGGGCCGAATCAGACTCACGCAGCTGCGCCTCCAGCCGGGTCAGGGTGTCCGTCAGGGGGGCGACGAGGTGCTCGACGGCGGCGCGGCGGTTTTCCAGTTCCCCGGCCGCCTTGACGTTTTCCGCGCGCAGGCGGCCCTCGGCGATCTGGAGGAAACGCGCCGTGCTGGCGTCCAGGGCCTCCGCGGACAGGCTCTGGAACCGCTGGGCCAGCTGGCCGTCGATCAGCGCCGCCCGTTCCCGCTCGGCCCGCTCGACCATCATGGCCCGCTGTTCGGCGGCGCGGGCCCGCTCGGCCGCGGCGCTGGCCTGACTGGCCAGGTCAGCGGAGGCAGACGCGATCCGGCCACGGGCCCACAGGTACCCGATCGCCGCGCCGATGAGGATCCCGAGTACCAGCCCGGCAATCAGCATGATCGCGCTCATGTGTCGCAATACTGGCAGCCAATGATGACATTCCGTTCCTGACACGCCGTGCGGCGCTGACCGGGCGGGCGCCCCAGCAGGCGGGCGAGGGTTGCCACCACGGGCCACCAGTGGGCCCGGAACAGCTCGCCGTAGTCGTCGCTCAGCGCGGTGCCTCCCCGCTCCCCACCGGGCGCACCTCCGCCGACACCGGGCGCACCTCCGCCAACCCGGCCGCGGGCGGGCCGCCGCAAGCGGTGCACGCGGGCACCTAAAATCGCCACGTGAGTCTGTCCATCGGCATCGTCGGGCTGCCCAACGTCGGCAAGTCCACCGTCTTCAACGCGCTGACCCGGGCCGGCGCGCTGGCGTCCAACTACCCGTTCGCGACCATCGAGCCAAACGTCGGCATCGTCGGGGTGCCCGACCCGCGGCTCGCCGAGCTGGCCAAACTGTACGACTCGGCCCGGATCGTGCCGGCCACCGTGCGGTTCGTCGACATCGCCGGGCTGGTCCGGGGCGCCGCGCAGGGGCAGGGACTCGGCAACCAGTTCCTCGGCCATATCCGCGAGACCGACGCGATCTGCCAGGTGGTCAGGGTTTTCACCGATCCCGACGTCAGTCACGTCGAGGGCGACGTATCACCGGAACGCGACATCGAGACGGTCGTCACCGAGCTGATCCTCGCCGACCTGCAGACCCTGGAGAAAGCCTCGGCGCGGCTGGCCAAGGAAACGAAATTCGCCAAAGACGCCGGACGGAACCGGGTGGCCGACGCCGCCGCCCGGGCACAGAAACTGCTGGACACCGGGACGACGCTGTTCGCGGGCGCGGCCTCGGCCGGGATCGACGTGGCGGACTTGCGTGAGTTCCAGCTGCTGACGGCCAAGCCCTTCCTGTACGTCTTCAACGCCGACACCGACGAGCTCGCCGATCCGGTGCTGCGGGAGCGGCTGTCCGCTCTCGTCGCGCCTGCCGAGGCCATCTTCCTGGACGCCAAGACCGAGGCTGACCTGGCCGAGCTGCGCGAGGACGAGGCCGCGGAGCTGCTGGCCGAGGCCGGGCTCGGCGAACCCGGCCTGGCCCAGCTGGCCCGCGCCGGGTTCCGCGCGCTCGGGCTGTCCACCTTCCTCACCGCGGGGCCGAAGGAAACCCGGGCCTGGACGATCCCGGCCGGCGCGACCGCCCCCGAGGCGGCGGGCGTCATTCACACCGACTTCCAGCGCGGCTTCATCAAGGCCGAGATCGTCTCCTACGACGACCTGATCAAGGCGGGCTCGCTCGCGGCGGCCCGCGCCGCGGGCAAGGTCCGCATCGAGGGCAAGGACTACGTGATGCGCGACGGCGACGTGGTGGAGTTCCGCTTCAACGTGTGATTCGGGGCGTACATCCTGGTCACAGCTTCACGCCTTCCCGGCGGTCCGCACAGAGTCCGCACTCTGCAGTGTTTCGGCCAGCATCGCCGCTGCGGCGGCGCGTGTCCGGTCCTCTGCGGTCGGCCAGAGATGGGCGTACGTCGCCAGGGTGAGGTCGCGCTCTTGTGGCCGAACGCCCGCTGAACGGTCACCACGTCGCAGCCTGCCGCGAAACTGGCCCGAGGCGTAGAAGTGCCGCAGGTCGTGCAGCCTGACCGTTCCGCAGCCCGTGGCCGCGCACGTCTGCCGCCACCAGTAGGCCACGTCGAGGTCAAGCGACCGCTCAAGCTGCGCCGGGACCCCGTCCTCCTCGATGACCATGCGGACAGCCTCACGCAGGTCGGCGAAAGCTTCCTCCGCTGTGGCGCCGTTGCCGTTGGCGCCCCCGCTGGACCCCAGCCAGGCATGCGCGCACCACACGCCGTCCTCGTCCTGCTCGACGGTGTACGGGACATGCACTGTGGCCATGGCGCCAATGTACGCAGCCGCCCGCCCGGCGCCGCAACCCCTGACGGCATGGCCAGCGGAGCACCTGGCCCGGCAGCGCCGTGACGCGGACCCCATGACGCGCACGCGCGCGCGTAGGACCCCATGGGCCGTGCCACCATCACGATCATGGAATGTGAGCGCTGCACCGCGCGGCGGCGGGACGGCCAGCGATGCGGAGCACCGGCTGTGGGCTGAAGGCTGATGGGGCGTTTCGCTGCCGGGGTGCGTAGCGCTGAGAGCGATTCTCCGGCCCTCGGCCGACCATCCACCCGATGCCCCGCCTGTATGTCTGCTGCAGCTCTGACGGCGCGAATCGCCGTGATCGGCGGCCAGTTTTTGAAGGTTTCCCACAAATCCGCGTGGGATGATCAAGGGGTCGCCTTCGCGGCGGCCCGGTCGCTTGAAGCCACGGCGGTAACCGGGCCGGGCCGCCCCGGGGTGTGGCGGCAATCGGTGACACGCGCCCCTGTGTGGGGGCGCACCCCCGGCGCGCGCCAGCTCCCGGTATCCCTGCCGCAGCTGCGGATCGGTCACCCGGGCGGCCTGCCGCTCGTACCTGGCGGCTTTCACGGCGCTACGGACTCGCCCACGGCCGCGCAACCCCGGCGATCTCCCGCGCCATGGCGCCGGCCGTGGTGCGGGGGCACCGGACCCTGAGCCCAGTGCCCCTCGCGGTTGTGACTAGCGGATGTTCGCCCATTCCTGGCTGGCGGTCGGGCCGTGCCGGCCCTGGGGCGCCTCGGTGAGCCGCGCACCCTGCGCGGTCAGCAGGTCACGATTGATTTTGATGGTGCTGTAACCGTGGACCCGGCTGGGCTGACCGGTTGCGAAATGAGTTCCCTGCCGGCCGAGACTGGCACCGAAGTGGCTGACGGTCAGGTACTTCGCGTTGCGGCCCTGACCGTACTTCAGCTCATACTGACCGTGCGGCTGATTCACCTTGATGAACTTGGCGGCGTCGTGAGCGTGGCGTCCCATCGACACCTGCCCGCGGGCGTTGACCTGGACGTACTGCCCGGCCTGGTCCTTCAGGGTGACGGTCACCGCGTGCGGCCTTGGGGCCTGTCCCGGCTGGGGTGCCGCCGAAGCGGCTGCCGCGGTTCCGGCGATCCCTACGACCGGGGCGAGCGCGAACGCTGCGACCTTGGCGGATATTGCACACTTGGCGTGCATGATGAGCCCCCTCATCAGGTTCGGGGCTGATGGTCACCAGCCCCGGCGGGGGCGCCGATCCCGGGTTCGTGCCTCTCGTTGTTTTCCGTAGGCTTATGTCCTACATATGCCACTCAGCGTATGCCGGTGAACGCCGATAGCAAGGAGGGGTTAATCGCAGACTGCGCATCCGGGACCGGCGGCGGTTTCTTCACCCAAGCGCGCGGGCCCGTTTCCCCCGGTCATTAACTTGCCACGACGCGAGCCGCCGCCGGGACCATCGCCATCGGAAGCCGCGGCTGAGCCTGGCCCCTGGTGCTTGACCCGCACGCGGTGCTCGCCACGGGTCGGCTAACCCGTGGCGGAAGATCTCCACCATCAAAACGACCACGAGCAACCTGTGGCGAAGGGGCATGCGCACCGGCGCGTCCGCAGCGCGAGGTGTACCGGAACCTGGACCTGTAGGGCCGGTCCCGGTGCCCGGCCATGGCAGCTGCGGCGGCACCGGCCGTTCAGGCAGCGCCGCGGGCGCAGCCTGTGAGGCCGCCAGCACCGGCTACCGCACCGGCGGTGACCCCATGAAGCACTCCGACATCCCAGCCGGGCTCGCGCGGGCCCGCGCGGTCGGCCGGGCCATGTGCGCCCGCCGTGGCCCGCCGTTTCGTGACCCGCTCCGTGCGGCGCAGTGGGCGGGAGGGCTCCCGGCATGGCCCGTTCGGGCGACCAACGTCGGCGTCGCGGGGGAGTCCCGCACGTGTTCTGCCGCCCAGACCGGCCTGGGCCCGATGTCCGCCCGTCCTGGCTCGTCTCCACTGTTTGGGCAGGTCAGCGACTCAGTCGGCGCGCCTGGAGGGGTATTTGGGGACAATCCGCTAAGGTGAGGTCTTAGAGTCACCGTTTAGGCGTGTCGGTTTTTCCCGCGCATCGGCGGATCCCGTGCATTATCTGCTAATTGCGTGCGGGCAAAGACTCATCAACAACGTCCTCCCCCGCCAGGCTTTTATGACGCACAATGGACGTCAAGGTCGGCGGGGTGGCGTCAGCCGAATGAAGGCCCAACGCGGAGTGGGCGGAGGTGTGATGGTTCGCGGTTCGGGCGTAGATGACGCAGCGCGGTCGGCTGTGTACGCTGATATCCCGGAGATGAATGCTGGCACACCGGGACAGCCGGGCGGCGGGCGGCCCCGCCAGTCCCGCTCATGGAACGGCGGCGGAGGCCGATGGCTGGTATGGACCCTCCGGGCGGTGCTGTGGGCGGTTCTGCTCATCATCGGGTACCGGGGCATCACGGCGATCATCTTCAACGAGACCCCGGCGTCGCGCTCCGGCTCGTCGGGCACATCCTCGGGCGGCAGCGGGAACGGCGAGTTCCCCGTGACGCTGGCCGAGGCGTACGCGATGCAGTTCGGTGCCGTGTACCTGAACTTCAGCACGGACACCGCCAGCCAGCGCGCCCAGGAACTGACGGCTTACCTGCCGAGCGCCCTCAGCAACGGGGACCCGCAACTCGGCTGGGACGGCTCGGGCAGCCTCCGGCTGCAATCGGAGCAGGTCTCCGCGATCACCGTGCAGGATGCCACGCACGCGGTGGTGACCCTGCTGGCCAGCGTGAACGGCCAGCTGATGCAGCTGGGTGTTCCTATTTACGCCGCGAATGGCGGCCTGGTGGTCACGGGGGAGCCCGCCTGGCTGGCCGCCCCGCCGCGGGCGGCGCCGCCCGCGCCGGCCACCGGGGCATCGGATTCCGCCGCGCAGAGCGCGCTGAACGCGCAACTGCCGCCCTTCTTCCAGGCCTACGCGAGCGGCGACAGCGCGACCCTGAACCGGTTCCTCGCGCCGGGCGCGACGGTTTCCGGCCTGGGCGGCGCCCTCAGCTACACGGGCATCTCCAATTTGTACGTGCCGGCGGGCGGCGCGACCCGGCACATCACCGCCACCGTCGTCTGGCAGCTGCCCGGGGCGGGCGGGGCCAGCCCCGCCAAGCTGGAGATGACGTATGCCATGACCGTTATCGACCAGGGCGGCAAATGGTACGTGCAGGACATAGCGGCGTCGACCCGGGGAAGTCAGCAGACGGGGGGCGCATGAGGTACGCCGGCCTTCCCTCGGCGGCGCGCAGGGGCGCGACGCGGGACGGTGAACCATACCCCGGCCGCCAGACGTATCTCCTGGGTAGGGGCGAGGGTGAGCCGTCGTCCCTGGCCGGAACGGGGTGCCTTAGTGTGGGCGCGGCACGGCTCTCGCCGGCCGCCTGGCAGGTGTCGGCCGCCTGGCGGGTACCTGATAATCCCGGAAGGGAAGAGTTATGTCGATCCATCTCCTGGCCGCGTACCCGCCGGTTGCCCTCAGCACCCAGGGGCTCGTCACCTACCTCCAGGGGCTCTTCGGCCCGCTGTTCCTCGGCATCGTCGGGATCGTCGCGCTCTTTTTCCTCTTCACCCGTGAGATCACCCGGTTCGTGCAGTTCATTGTGCTGGCCGTGCTGATAGCGATCGTTTTCTATACGCCTGGCATCGTGCAGGCATTGGCCACAGGAATCACCAACGCGCTCGGAGTCCACTAGCCACCGTAACGGCAAAACCCCGTCACGGCCGAAGGAGCGCACTTCGTGGACCTGCCCACGTATACGAACATCTGGCGGATTGAGAAGCGGCTCTATAAGCTCTACGATTTCCGCTTGCCGATGCCGCTTCCCATCAGCTGGATCGCTGTCTTCTGTGGTATCACGATTCCCTACGTTGTCGTGCTTGCGGCTATTGGGGTGCCCTTCAATCACAATCTGGTTTGGCTCTATGTTCTCCCGCCCGGCGTTCTGACCTGGCTCACCACTCGGCCCGTGCTGGAAAACAAGCGGCTGCACGAGCTGCTTGTTTCCCAGCTTCGCTACATTGGCGAACCGCGCACCTGGTGCCGCCTCGCGCCATTGTCAGAGAAAAATGAGATACGGGTCTACGCCCGGGTTTGGCACCGCGCTCCGGCTTATGCGGAGGATGCCCAGGTGCTGACCGTCCCGGCCGGCCGCACGGCGCGCGAGTCCGTGCTGGCCGGGGCGCCCGCCCTGCGTCTCGGCAGCGGCACCGCGGGGAGGCGGGGAGCCGGCCGGGACGCCGGGCCTGCCCGGCGGACCTGGCAGGCCCGCCCGGGACGGCCGGATCAGGCGCCGAAGCCGGTGCCGGCCGGTCCGCCCGCGCCGGCCGGTCCGCCCGCACAGGCTGGTCCGCCGGAGCACGCCGGTCCGCCGGCGTGGCCGCACGCCGGAATGGCTCCCGCGCGGGCCAGCGAGGGCGCGAGGGGCCTATCCGTCCCGGTCCGGGCCGGGACCGAGCGGGCCGGGGCCGGACGGGCTGGGCCGGGACGTGCCGCGCCCGCGGCGCGGGCCGGGGCCGGCCGGACCGCCGCCGGATGGACCGGATCGGGTGCGGCGGGCCCCGCGGGCGCGGCTGGCTCGCCGGGCACGGTGCGGCCCGCGGCGGCGCGGCCGGGATCTGGTGCGATCACCCCGGCCCCGCGGCCCGCCATCCCGGGCCAGGTACTGAGGGGACCCTCGGGGGCCGACCCTGCGCCAGGCGGTCCGCGGCCGATAGCGCCGCTGCCCATCGAGGTGGCGCACGAGACGCAGGGGCCGCAGGGTCCCGCGGCCGTCCCGCTCTGGGGCCGGGCGTCCTCCCGTCCCGCTCCCGGCGGTTCCGGCCCCCGCCCCGCTCCCGGTGCTTCCAGCGCCCCGGGCGGCCAGGCTGGCGGCGCGGTTACCGGGGCCAGGGCGCCGCGCGCGCTGCCCCCGGCCGGCTCAGGCCAGCCGGGGACCGGCGCGGGCCGGAAGGGCGCCGGCGCGGGCCGGCCGGGCGCCCGCTCAGGTCGGCCGGGCAGCACGGACGCAGCTTCGCCCGGTACCGGCGCGTCCCTGGCCAGGACCCAGGATGCGACCCCGCCTGCGCCGTCGATCGAGCGCGCGCTGAGCGGGCCGGACCGGATCGACAGCTGGCAGCGCCGGGTCCGGGTGGTCCCTGGCGGCCAGGGGCCCGGCAAGCGGGACCAGGAGACGCTGAACCGGGACCGGGCGCGGCTTCCCCTCACCGGCCCGCGCCGCATCGTGTTCCTCGGCTGCACCAGCGGTGCGGGCCAGACCGTGACCGCGCTGATGACGGGCCAGCTGCTGGCCACCCTGCGCGGCGTCCCGGTCGCCGCCGTCGACCTGAACCCTGGCCGCAGGTCGCTCGCCCGGCAGGCGCAGACCGCTCCCGTGCTCACGGTGGCCGAACTGCTGGCGGGTTCGGCGCCGGCCGGCCCGGCGGACGCGGCCACGGGAGCCAGGCTCGACGTCATCAGCGCAGGCGCGGACCCGGCGTCCCTGCCGGCGCCGGGCGAGCGGGACTACGCCCGGCTCGCGGACCATGCTGGCCGCCATTACCCGCTGGTGGTGCTCGACCCGGGCGCCGCAGCGGTCACCCGCGTGGTGGGCATCGCCGATCAGCTCGTGCTCGTCGCGCCCGCCAGCGCGGACGCGCCGAGGTCTCTGGCCATGACCCAGGAGTGGCTGAACAGCAACGGCTACGGTGAGCTCGCGGCCCGCGCGGTGACGGTGGTCAACGGGATGAGCAGGGCCAGCCTGAGCGACGTCGAGCAGGCCGAAGCCGTCGCGCGCGGGCGCTGCCGCGCGATCGTCCGGATTCCGTGGGACGACGTGCTGGCCGCGGGGGGCGCCGGGCGCGCGGGGCCCGCCGGGGTGCCGGCGCTGCGGCCGCAGGCCCGGCACGCCTACACCGCCCTGGCAGGAGTACTCGTCGCGGGCCTGGCCGCGGCCCCGGTGCCCCGGAAGGTTCTGCATTGACCAGCCGGACGAAGGGACGCAGCCGGCTCGACATCCGGTATTTCGACGACCGGATCCTGCTGACCGACAGCCACGCGTGGGCGTATTTCCGGCTGCCGTCGGTTTCGTATGAGTTCACGACACCCGAGGAACGGGAAGCGCTGGCCACCAATATCACGGTCGCGCTGGCCGCCATCAGGATGCCGGACGCCGAGGTGCACCTGCGGATCGCGCACCGCTCGTACCCGGCGGCGGACTGGGCCACCGGCCTGGATGCCACCTCCGACGGGGGCTCCGGCTGGCGCGAATACCTCGATGAGTCCTACCAGCACGTGTGGACAAAGGACTTCTGGAGCAAGGAGATCTACCTGGGTGTCCGGCTGGGGCAGCGCGGCATGCGCGCGCAGATGTCCGGCGGGGTGCTTTCCCAGTTCATCTCCCTCTACCAGGGCGGCGAGCGCCGGCTCGGCATCGAGGACGAGGCGGTCGGGTCGGCGGAGACGGCCAAGTGGAACGACCAGGCCGAACGGGTCGGCCGGGCGCTGGCCGCCAGCGCGCTCGCAGCCCGGCACGCCACCTCCGACGAGCTCGCCTGGCTGCTGCGGCACGCGCTGATGGGCTCGCTCGGTGATCCGCCCCCGTCGGCCACCAAGCGGCGGACCTGGGGGGCGGGGGAGATCGAAGGGCTGTTCGAGGGCCAGGTGCACAACGGCCGCACGCTGCTCCAGCTCGAGCACGCCACCGGCGACTCCTTCGCCGCGTTCCTTTCCTTCTCGCGTTTCCCCGACGTGATGGCCTTCCCGGACGGGGAGCCGTGGCTGCACTTCGCCGACTCGCTGCCGTTCCCGGTCGAGGTCAGCTCGCGGATGCGGCTGATACCGCCCGCGAAGGCCAGCAAGGACGTCAGCCGCCGCCTGGCGCACGCGCGCGACATGGACGCGCACATCAGGGAGGCCGGCGTGGAGGCGCCGATCGCGCTCGCGGAGCAGATCGCGGCGGCGCGCATGCTGGAGCACGGCATCACCAAGGAACGCCTGCCGTTCGTGTACGGGTGGCACCGCCTGATCGTCACCGCCCCCACCCGGAGCCTGGTTGTCCGGCGGGTCGAGGCGGTCATCGAGCACTACCGCGACATCGGGATCGACATCGTCAACTCGACCGGGGACCAGTTCTCGCTGCTACGGGAGTCGCTGCCCGGCGACCACGTTCGGCTGGGCTCCTACCTGCAGCGGCAGCCGCTGTACACGATCGCGGGCGGCATGCCGACCGCCACCGTGGACCTGGGCGACCGGATCGCCGACGGTGTGGGCTGGATCGGCCCGTACATCGGCGAGACGCTGGGCCGGGCCCGGGCGATCGTGCACTTCGACCCGCTGCTCGCGGCCGCGCGCAACCGGCCGACCGCCATCGCGATCACCGGGGAGCCGGGCGGGGGGAAGACGACGCTCGCCCTGCTGCTCATCTACCAGCTCGCACTGCGCGGGGCGACGGTCGCGGTGATCGACCCCAAGGGCGACGCGACATCCCTGGTCCGCCTGCTGCAGGCGCGCGGCCGCCGGGCGCGGGTGCTCTCGCTGGGGGCGGCCGCGCCCGGGCTGCTCGACCCGTTCTCCTTCGGCGACGACCTGCCCACGAGGCGGACCATGGCGACCGAGACGCTGCGGCTGCTGCTGCCGAGGATGAGCGAGGAACGCGAAAGCGCGATGATCCAGGCCGTCGGCGCGGTCGCCGCCGGGCCGCGGCCGAGCCTGGGGAAGGTGGTCCGGCACCTGGAGCAGTCCGATGACCCGGCGTCGAAGAACCTCGGTGCCGTCATGCGCTCCATCTCCGAGATGCGCCTGGCCCGGCTGTGTTTCGCGCCGTCGGGCGGCCAGCAGGTCGACGCGGAGGGCTGGACCACCGTGTTCACGCTTGGCGGCCTGACCCTGCCGGACACCGCGATCGGCCGGGACGACTACTCCTACGAGCAGCGGCTGTCGGTGGCGCTGCTGTACCTGGTGTCGCAGTTCGCCCGCCGGCTGCTGAACGGGATGGACCGGCGGATGCCGAAGGCGATCTTCCTCGACGAGGCGTGGGCGATCACCGCGACCCCCGAGGGCGCGAAGCTCGTGCCGGAGGTCTCCCGGATGGGCCGGTCGCGGAACACCGCGCTGATCCTCGTCTCGCAGAACGCCAGGGACCTGCTGAACGAGCAGGTGACGAACTGTATCTCCAGTGTCTTCGCGTTCCGCTCGTCCGAACGGACCGAGGTGGAGAGCGTGATGTCACTGCTCGGCGTCGAGGCCTCCGATGAGCACAAGGCGGTCCTGCGCGGCCTCGGCAACGGCGAGGCGATCTTCCGTGACCTGGACGAGCGCGCGGGCCGGATCGGCATCGACCTGGCCTCCGACGAACTGCAGCGCTGGCTGGACACCAACCCGACCCGGTCCCGGCCGGACGAGGCGTCGCACCCGGGCGGCGCGGCGCCCGGCGCCGGCGGCGCGGACAGCGCCGAGCCGCCGGCCCCGCCGGGCGCCGGTAACGACGATGACGACGGCGGTCGCCCGGCCCGGGAGACCACAGGCGAGGCGAGTCAGTGACCACCCGACGAAGCTCAGCAGGAGCTCCCCAGATGGCCAGATCCCCGTTGCGCTGGGTGGCGCGGCTGCTGATTGCCGTCGGCGCGGTCCTGGCCGTGCCGGTCTCAGCCGCGGCCGCGTACGCATCCCCGGCGGGGCCCGGCGCGGCCAGTGCGGCCAGTGCGCCCGGCGCGGCCGGCGCGGCCGGTGCGCCCGGCGCGGCGGCCGTGCACGTGGTCGCCACCGCCGTACCGGCCAGTGTCGGCCCTGTGGCCCCGGCCGGCACCGCGGGCCCGGGCGCCCGGGCGGTCCTCAGCGCGGCGCACGCGGCGGCCACCCCCCGCGCGCCCTCAGGCGGCGTCTGCTCGGTGCCGGGTATCGGCGACATCGGCGGCCTGCTGGGGCTGTGCTCGGCCGGGTCGAGCGGCATCATCGGCAACCTGAACAACATCTGCCAGCCGTCCATCCCGCAGCCGGAGCCGGCCAACGGCGGGATCAACGCGCTGATCCAGCCGCCGGCCGGGGTCGCGGCGGGAAAGACCCTCTACGACAGCTACGGGGTGGCCGGGCAGTTCTGGGCCGCGCACGGCCTGCAGTGTTCCGACATGACCTCGCTGATCGGCAACAACGTGGCCGGCATGGTCTTCGACGCGGCCAAATCGATCGACCGCGTGACCATCACCGTGTATCAGTCGGCGGCCGGCAACGGCATCCTGAACTGGCTGCAGAGCGTCGTGGACCGGCTGATCAGCGCGCTGGGCAACGCGATCTACTTCCCCTACCTGGCGCCGGTCATCATCCTCGGCGCGATCTGGCTCGCCTGGAACGGCCTGGTACGCAAGCGGGCGACCCGGGCCATCGAGGGCACCCTCTGGATGGTCGTGGCGTGCGCCGCGGCGATCTGGCTGATCGGCCGGCCCGCCGACTTCACCGGCGTGGGCACGACGGTGTCCAACGGCGTCACCCAGGTGCTGAACGTCGCGTTCGCGAAGCTGCCTAATCCCGGCGGCAGCAACTGCGTGCCCGTCCAGGGCGGTGACCCGCAGGCGGCCTCCGGCAACTTCGGGTTCACCTCCAGCAACGGGCTGGTCGACAGCAACGCCAACGAGCTGTGGTCGGTCCTGGTCTGCAAGCCGTGGCTGGACGGCGAGCTGGGCACGACCCAGTACGCCACCTCGGCCAAGGCACCGCAGACGGTGGTGAACACCTACGGCCGGCAACTGCTGTGGGCCCAGGCCATCGCGGCCAACGAGCATCCGTCGTCCGACCTCATCCAGGCCAAGCAGGCGACCTACAACGGCATCGCGACCGCCCTGCAGAACAACAACCCCGCGATCTACCCCCTTTTCCAGGGCAATCAATGGACGACGCGGCTGGAGATCGGGTTTGCTGCGCTGTTCGCGGCGCTGGTGGCCGGGCTGCTGATCCTGCTGATCGCCCTCACCTTGATCATCTTGAAGCTCGGTTTCCTGCTGCTGCTCATCGCGGGCCCGTTCTTCCTGATCATCGGCACGCATCCGGGTTTCGGCCGGATCATCGCGATCCGCTGGTTCGAGCTGCTGGTGGGCGTGCTGATGAAACAGGTGGCGGTCGCCCTGGCCCTGAGCGTCCTGCTGTACGCGTACTCGCTCATCATGGGCACCACCGACGCGGTGCTGCCCTGGGCGCTGAAGATTCTCATGATTGCGCTGGTGACCGTCGCGGTGTTCATCTACCGCAAGCCGTTCCAGCACCTGTTCTCCGCAGTGGGCTATGGCGTGATCGGATCGCAGGACCGGGCCGACGTCAGCCTGCGTCAGGCCAGCACCACCTTCCGGCGCGTCACGCGGGACACCGCGACGGTGGCCGTCCCCGGGGTCGCGGCCTACCGGGTCGGCCGGTGGGCCCGGCGCAATCCCGGTGAGGCGGCCGCGCTCGCGGCGGGCATCGTCGGCGCGGCAGGCGCCGCCAGCGCGGGTGCCGCGGCCGGCAAGATGGCCGCCGCCCAGGCCGGCGGTGCGCCCGGCGTGACCGACGAGGCCGCGGCCCGGCTGCGGTCACCGGCCGACGGCCAGCCCAGTGACGGCGAGCAGCCGGCTTCGGGCAGCCCGGGCGGGCCACGGCCCGCCACGGCTGAGCACGCCCGGCGCTGGCCGGACGGCGACGAGGATGGCCGGCGCTCGGCGCCGCCGCTGCAGCTGCCGCCCCGGACCGGTGACCGCGAACACGCCGGGGGCGCCTCGTCCGGCTGGGCCCGCACGAGCGCCCAGGCGGGCGCCGCGGTCCGCAGCGGGGAGGCGCCGCCCCGGCCGGGCTCGGCGGTGCGCGTCACGAACACGCCCAGCCAGGCCGCGGCCCGGTCCGGCGGGTCTGGCGGGACCGGCGGCCAGCAGGCCGCCGCGTCGGCAGGCCGCCGCCCGCCGTCCGCGCCCCCGCGGTCTGCGCCTCCGCCGTCCGCGCCCCCGCGGTCTGCGCCTCCGCCGTCCGCGCCCCCGCCGTCCGCGCCCCCGTCCGGGGGCAGGCCCACGGCGTCGCGTTCGGGTGGATCATGGTGGCCGTCCGCGGGCCGGTCCGCGGGCGGCCGGTCGGCCCGGAGCGCGGCCGGCTCACCCGGCCCGGCACCGTCACCCGCGCCGCCGACCTCCCCGCCCGCCTTCGGCGGCCGCCCGGCGCCCAGCCGCGGAAACAACGGCTCCGCCGGCGGGATCTTCTCCGGCGGCGGGAGCGGCTCGGGCGGCGGGAGCGGCTCGGGCGGCGGGAGCGGCTCGGGCGGCGGGAGCGGCTCGGGCGGCGGTTCCCGTTCCGGCGGGAACGGCCGGAACGGCGGCCGGGCCGGTGGC
>Ga0335085_10008671_pt1 | contig 15486 bp, 14 predicted proteins | sample Lox_Sample_45_FD_206712 | JGI IMG/M metagenome (GOLD analysis project Ga0335085, IMG submission 206712) | Soil microbial communities from Loxahatchee National Wildlife Refuge, Florida, United States - Lox_Sample_4.5 | ecosystem: Environmental > Terrestrial > Soil > Wetlands | place: USA...
AGCTACCGGAGAGACCGGTCCGACCGGTCCCACTGGCGCCACCGGTCCAACTGGACCGACCGGCCCGACTGGACCGACGGGAGCGACGGGCGCGACCGGTCCGATCGGACCGACCGGCCCAACAGGCGACACTGGTCCAACGGGGCCAACGGGCCCCACCGGGCCTGCCGGTCTCGTGTGGAAGAACGCCTGGGATGTCGGCACCACCTACAACGCCAACGACGTGGTCAGCGCCGGCGGGTCGAGCTGGGTCAGCCTGGTCGATAGCAATACCGGAAACGACCCGACCACCTCTCCCGCGCAGTGGGGACTGCTCGCTCAGCAGGGTGCCACCGGCCCCACCGGCGACACCGGCCCGATCGGCCCAACTGGTCCAACGGGTCCGACTGGAGCCACAGGCGCCACAGGCGCCACGGGAGCCACAGGCGCCACGGGAGCGACAGGCGCGACCGGCCCAACAGGTCCCACTGGTCCGACCGGTCCAACGGGCCCGACTGGGCCCACTGGCCCACCGGGAGCAACAGGCGCGACGGGCCCCACCGGTCCTACCGGCCCGACTGGTCCGGCCGGTACGGGCAGCGGGTCGCTCATGGGCGGTGCCTTCGTGGGCGAGACGATCACGACGGGCGGGACCCTCTACTTCACGCCCGTGGGTCACATCTCCGACACGCAAGCGAACGCCGAGGAACCGGTTTCCGCTGGAACGGCATCGCATTTCCGCGTCAGACTCGCCGCGGCCGTCACCCGGAACCTGACGTTCAACCTTCAGAAGCGAACGGGCGGAACGACGACGACCGTCTTGTCATGCACGATCAACGCGGGAACGACCACCTGCAACACCGGATCCGCCACCGCGGCATTTGCCGACGGCGACTTCATGGTCGTGCAGGGCGTGTCGGGAGGTCCCGGAAACCAGACCGGCACGAACCTCGGATTCACAATCCAATACCAGACTCCCTAGCACCGTCCGTCTTCACGGATTGGCCGGAATTTTCGGGGTCAGCCCGCTCTAGGGCTGACCCCTTTCGTTTCTTGCCGCGCCCGGTCGAGCTCAGGACCGGGCGCCGAGATGTCGAGCGGCGGGAGGCTCGCCGTGCGGTCGTTCACCGCTCGTCATGGGAGCGATCGCGACGCCGGGTACTCTTCGATCATCTGCTCAGAAGCGCTCCCGATACCGAGTCACGCCAGTGATGTCGTTCGGATTCGCAACAACCTCGATCGCCTGAAAGCCGTCTGTTGGGGGGCGGCTGCCCCGCGGCTCAGCGAGGCGCGCAGCTCGCGCTGGCCGCCGCTCCCGACTCGGGATCACCTGGCGCGATCTTCAGGGTTTCCCGCGCGAGTGAGCAGGCGGCATCATTCCGTGCCAGGTCCCGGTAGACCCGCAGCAGCAGATGCCTCGCGTCGAGATCGGCCGGGCTCGCGGCGATCGCGGCGACGAGGTGCGCGGCCGCTTCAAGGTCTCGCCGGTTCTCGTGGAGCCATCGCCCGAAGTAGAAGTTCGTCATCGCGATGTTGGAATTTAGGGAAATGGCGCGCTGGAAGTGCCGTTCGGCCTCTGCCGGGTGATTCGTCGCGCCTTCCAGGATGCCCAGGTTGATCTCCAGGACGTCGTAGTTGGGCACGAGTGCCTGCGCGCGTTCGAAGCAGAAGCGGGCGTTCCCGTAGTCGGCCCGTGCCATGAAGATCAGGCCGTAGTTCATCCACGCCCGGCCGTTGCCGGGGCTCGCCTCGGTGACGCTCTTCCAGAGAGTCTCTTCGCTTCGCCAGTCCCTGTTTCGCTCGAACGTTCCCGCGGCGTGGGCGGTCAGAAGCAGGACCGCCAACGCCGCGGCGATGCCGCGCCCGCCCGTGGACGGCCGCCGTGCCTCGCGCGAGAACAGCAGGTCACCCGAAACGGCCGTCAGACAGAGGATCAGGCCGATGTACGGGAAATAGGGACGGTGCTCGTTGATCATCTCCGAGAGCGAAAAGAACGAGGACGAAGGGGCAAGCGCCACGAAGAACCAGAGGGTGCCAAAGAGAAAGGCCCTGCCGGCGGCGCGCTTGGAAGCGTAGAAGACAGCCGATCCCACGAAGAGAAGGGCGAAGAGCGCGCCCGCGAACACCCGCGTGTCGTACCAGTGGGTGATGACCGTCCAGTCCGAGTCGGCCGAGAGACCGAGCGGGACGAGAAAGAGGCGGAAATAATGCAGCCAGGCGAAGGTCTGTGTTTGAAAATAGGTCAGCGGCGGCGTCGCGCCGTAAATCAAACGGGGACCGCCCAAACGGCCCTGGAGGAAATAGAAGAGCCCCGCCAAGACAAAGGCGGGCGCCGATAGTCGAAGCCAGGCGAACCGCCGCTTCCGAGGAGTCGGAGCGATTTCGCCACCGGCCTCCATCGGGAAAATCAGGACGTAGATTGCAAAAAGAGGAGCGAACACGATCGCAGACTGCTTGGCGAAGGCGCCGGCCGTCGCGGGCAGCAGCCACAGGAAGCTCTTTCTCCACTTCGGCGCGTACTGGTAAAAGACGAAGGATCCGACAACGCCGAGTGTGGACAGGATCTCGGAGCGCAGCGTCAGGAAGTTCACGGTTTCCGAATTGGCGCGGTGCACGCAAAAGAGAGTCGCGCCGAAGAGCGCAAGCCCCGGACTAGCCGAGGCAAGCCCGGCGTTGACGAGAACGCGTTTGATGAAGAAGAAGATCAGGACGCCCAGGAGCAGGTGAAGCGTCCACTGTGTGACGTGAAAGGTGAGGGGGTCGAGGCCCCCGCCGCGCCAGTAGTCCAGAGCGAAGGAAGCGCTGGTCAAGGGGCGGTACGCGGCGTTTGTCGGGAAGCTCGAGAAGGTCGTCGCGTCTCGAAAAAAGAGAGGGATGTTCTTCAGGCTTCGCAGGTACGCGTTGTTCTGGATGACCGTACCGTCGTCGAAGTGAAAAGAGTTGTGGAAATGGTTCGAGTAAGCGGCCCAGATCGCGCCGACCGCCAGAAGAGCGAGGAGGAAAAAGGTCGGTCGACGGATTCGGGGGTCACCCGTGGCGTCTGGTCGTGGCGGCGAGCTGGCTGCCTGCCGCTCCGCCGCCCGTTCGGGAGAGGATCTCAAGTTGCGCCAATTCTAGAACGGGGTGGAGCCCTGTCCTGGGAACGAGAGTGTCGGCGAGGAGCACAGAGGTCGCGGGTCCGCTGCGAGAGCGTCCGTGAGATCGTGCCGCTCGTTGTCGGACGACGGCTGCGGCTGCCTATTCCTCCGCCACCTGGCCCTTCGCCTCCTGGTATGCCCGTGTGATCGCATCGTTCGCGAAAAAGTCTCGAAAGGCGCGGCCGCGGCCGTAGTCGTCGCCGGCGAAGTTCTTCTTGTAGGCGTCGAGGTTCACGCGCTGGCGCGTCTCGTCGAGTGTCGCGCCCTGGTGGACAGCCTCGTTGACCTGCGCGCGCACGGCCTCGAGCACCGCGATCACCTGCCGGGCATACTCCCAGTCGTGCATCACGGGACCATGGCCCGGCACGATCGCCGTCGCGTCCAAGGTCATCAGTTTCTTCAGCGTCTCGATCCACGCGGCCGGGTGGCAACCGTAACCATAGGGCACCGGCGAGACGAGCAAATCGCCCGTCGCGACGACCTTGCTATCGGGGACGTAGACGACCGTGTCGCCTGCCGTATTGCCGTCGCCCAGGAAGGCGACTCGAACCTCACGCTTGCCCAGATAGACGGTCAGCGCCCGGTCGAAGGTCAAGTTCGGCTCGATGACCTTCGCTCCCTGGAGCTCCGACATCTCCAGCCGGATGTCGGCCGCCATGGTCCGGAAGTAGGCCTTGGCGTCCTCCGGGATCGGCGACCCATCCTCACGAGTGCCCTTGGCCAGCATCGCCTCGATGCCGGCGAGGTACTCCTGATCGTTCTTTTCGACGTCGCGAAGATAGCCGACCTGCTTCTCGAGCATCTTGCGGCGAGTGAAATCGGTCGTGATGACGGTCATTGCGGGAAACGCCGCCCGGAACTCGCCGTCTCCCACCATGTGGTCCAGATGCCAGTGCGTGTGGACGAGATAGCGAACCGGCTGGTTGGTCTTCTTCCGGATCTCGGCAACCATGCGGCGCGCCAGCGTCGGGAACCGGCCTGAATCCACCACGAGGACTCCGTCGTCGCCCACGATCGCCGTCACATTGCCCGAGGGGACGGGGCCCCTCGTCTCGGGAGAAATGAAGGCGTAGATGCCGGGGCCGACCTCGGCGGTCTGGTACATCCTTTCGGCCGGCACGTCTGCCTGCGTCGACGCGGCACCGGCCAGCGCCGCGGCGGAAAGTCCAACGGCGGCCCGCCGAATCCCATCCATTCTCATTCCGTCTCCTCCTCTCCGGCCGGCCTGTCCGCCACCCGGGGCTCGCGGATTCTCGCCCGGACGGGGCCGGTCTGCAGGAGCAATGACGCGAGTCGCCGGAAATTTTCCACGAGAGACCGACGACCGGGGCGAGGCCCTTACGCGGGGTTTCGCTCGAGCAAACAGATTCCCGACCAGGGCCGGGACCCCTGCCGCCCGGAAGACTGAGGCAGCACGGCCATCAGGCGCAAGAACGGCGAGAGCCTCCCAGCGCCGGCGGCCGCCTTCAGCGGCGACTGAACGTCGACCGGACGCCAGCCGCGAGGGACGAAGAACCCCGGCCCCTCCGGAGGGCCGAACTTGAGCGGCGCCGCGGCCCGGTCGAGCTCCGCGCCGACCTCGCGCTGAAGCAAGCGCAGCAGACCGGGCGAGGCAATGTCGAGCGTCCAGTGGCGAAAGCTGGCCGGTCCTGCCAGGTCCTCGGCCAGCGAAGCCACCTCGGCGGCGGTCAAGTAGATGAGGAGGCCTTCGGTGATGACCAGAGCCTTCTTCGATTGTCCTCCCAGGCGTCCAAAGAGCTCGCGCCGCCCAGTTGTATCCGAGAGGTCGAGCCGGACGCGCTCGAGCGCGCAGGCCGGCCTCTCGTCTCGGAGGATTTCCTCCTTGTAGTCGAGGATTCCGGGAAGATCCACCTCGACCCACTTGAGCGCGGGCGGAAGCGGCATGCGATACGGCCGGGCGTCGAGGCCGGCGGCCAGGTTGAGGATCAAGTCAGCGCCGCTTCCGATCCGGTCGGCGATGAACCGGTCGAAGAGAACGGTCCGCATGACCCAGGCCCACTCGTATCGATCATGGGACTTCAAGGCCGCGGCGATCCGATCGCCGCGCTCGCCGGCCAAGCGCCGGGCGAAGGGATCCCGAAAAAGCGCGTTGCCGCGATCGGTCTCGCGCGCCCGATAGATCGCCGCCCAGATCGCTGTGTCGGAAATGTTTCGAAAGGTCTGTGGTGTCGAGCTCATCGCCTTCCGGAAGCATCGCGCATCCCTGCGGGGAGCGCAATTCTCGATAAGCTGTGCGCGTGAGAATCGAAACGAGGATCGGCGCCCCCATCCGCCACGAGGAGAGGGTCCTCGTTCCCCTGGCCAGAACGCTCTGGCTGCGTCTGCCGGTGCCGGTGGGAGCTCTCGTCTGGAACCGGCCGCTTGGCGTCCTCGTCACGGACGGAAAGAGGCCGCAGTTTCTACGGACCCCCGATCGAACTCGCCAGATCCAGTGGCTCCTCTGGGCCGCGGGGCTGGCAACCGCCTATCTCCTGCGGCGAACCCGGCGACGCCGGACCCTGCGAAGACGAGCCTCCCGGAGGTAAGACATGAGCGAAACCGAAGCCACCGATTCCACGCCTGCCGCCGAAGCGGACGGCCGACCGGCCCGCGTGATGGAGAGACTGATCTCGGCAGCGGACGTTTCCAAAGCCTATGGCAAGCCCATTCACCACGGGCAGGCGCTCCTTCTTCCGGCCGCCGAGGTGCTGGCAATCGCGGGCTTCGGTATGGGGTCGGGAAGCGGGGTCGGCCCCGACGGCCGCAGTCGCGGCCACGGGGGAGGAGGCGGCGGCGGCGGTCAGGCGCTCGCTCGCAGCGTCGCCGTCATCGTGTCGACACCGAAAGGCGTCACGGTCAAGCCGATTTTCGACTTCACGAAGATCGCGCTCGCGGCTCTGACGGCGGCGGGATTCGTCTGGGCCTCCTGGAAGGGAATGTCGAGACCGAAGCGTTTCCTGTCGCGCTGACCGCTTCTCGAATGTCCTCCGGATGGGCGGAGCCGCCTACCTCAGCGGCCCGTCTGCTGCACGCGGTCCGGGCGCCGAATCAGCACGTAGAGCAGGGCGCCCAAGAAGTGCAGCAGGGCGATTGCCAGAATCCACCCGACCTTGGAGCTTCCCTCGTTGGGTTCCTTCGTGGCGCAATCGATCAGGGCCCAGATCCAGAAGATGGTCCCGGCGATTCCGAACAGGACGAGAGCCAGCACGCAGCCGACCCCGTAAGCCCCCGGATGGCGAAACATCGGATCGGATCTCCTTTCCTCAGCGCGAAGCTCCCGCCCCGGCCTTCACCGGGAACGGCGGCCGCTTCGGCTGCTGCGGCGGGCTCTTCCTCAACTCCTCCATCACCATGGTGATCGCCCGCTCGAGCTGCGGGTCGTGGCCGGCGATGACCTCGGCCGGCGTCTGCTCCACGTCCACGTCCGGCGGCACCCCTTCATTTTCGACGGTCCACCCCTTGGCGGGGTCCCAGAAGGCGATGTTCGGAGCGGTGATGACGCCGCCGTCCATCAGCTCCGGGAAGCCCAGAACACCCACCAGGCCTCCCCACGTTCGCTTGCCGACGATCGGGCCCACCTGAAACTTGCGGAACATCCACGGCAGTAGATCGCCCCCGGAGCCCGCGTCCTCGTCGGCGAGCATGATCTTGGGCCCCTGGATCGAGCCCGACGGCGTCTTCATGTCCGCGCCGTAGCGCATCGTCCAGTACGCGATCAGCTTCTTCTGCAGCACGTCGATGTAGTAGTCGGCGACGGAGCCCCCGCTGTTGTGGCGCTCGTCCAGGATGACGGCCTCCTTGTTGGCCTGCGGGTAGAAGTAGCGCGTGAAGGAGAGATAGCCCTGCGTCGAGGTGTTCGGAACGTATACGTACGCCACGCGGCCTCCCGTCGCCGCGTCGACCTTGCGGCGATTGGCTTCGACCCAGTCCCGGTTTCGAAGCTGCAGCTCGTTGGCGATCGGAACCACCGCGACGGTTCGCGATCCCTTGCCGTCCGGGGAGGGACCGACCGTGATCTCGAGGAGCTTGCCGGAAGTGTTTTCGAAGAAGCTGTAGAGGTTGGCCGGGGGTTTGACGTCTTGGCCGCCGACGGCGAGCAGGTACTCGCCCGCCTTGACGTTGACACCGGGCTCGGTCAGCGGCGAGCGAAGCTCCGGGTTCCAGTTCAATCCGCCGTACACCTTGGCAAACCGATATCGACCGTTCTCGACGGTGTAATCGGCGCCGAGCAGGCCACCCGGGACCATCTTGATCTCCGCCAGCGTGTCCCCGCCTCCGCCGCGATGGTGGCCGACGGAGAGCTCGCTGCACATCCACTGGATGACCCGCGTCAGGTCCTGCCGGACGGCGAGATCCGGGAGGAACACGGAGTACTTCTGGCGCATGGCCGGCCAGTCGACGCCGTGCATCTTCGGGTCGTAGAAGTAATCGCGGTTGATCCGCCAGGCCTCGTCGAACATCTCCGGCCACTCGGCGCGCGGGTCGATCCGCACCTCGATCGCGTCCATCTTGACCTTCCCCTCCGAGGCCTCGATCTTCTTTGCGGAAGTGGAGGCGATGGCCCAGCTCTCCTTCGTCTTGTAGAGCAGCTTCTTGCCGTCGGCGGCGATCTCGTAGCTCTCGAGGTCGGGCAGGAGCGTTTCGGTCTTCCGGTCCTTCAGGTCGAACCGCTCGAGCGCCGTCTTCTCGTCCGCGGTGCGCAGGAAGAAGACCTGCCCGGCCTCGCCGGCCTGCAGGTTCGACAGCTCGGCCGCGGGCACGGGCAGATCGAGAATTCGGTAGTTCAAGCCGTCGAGGTCGATGCGGACCGGCTCGACGGGAGGCGGCGCCTTCGGTTTCTCGTCGGACTTGGCGTCCGTCTTGCCCGCGCCTTCCTCCTTCTTCTCCTTCTTGTCGGCATCGGCGCCCGCCTTCTTGGCCGCTTCGGCTCCCTTCTCCTCGTCGCTCTCCTTCACGAGCGGGGACGGAAGGTCCTTGCGCAGAACCGCGAGGTAGATCGACTGCCGCGCCTTCAATTCCGAGTTTTCGAGCGTAAACCAGTGGTTCACCGGCCCCGCATTCGTCGAGGCCAGGAAGAAGAGGTACTTGCCGCTGCGGTCGAAGACCGGCTGACTCGCGTCGGAGAGCCCATCGGTCACGGGGTAAGACCTGTCCTGTTCGAGCGAATAGACGTACACCGTTTGGATGAGCGAGGAGTTGTTGACGCCGTAGGCGACCCAGCGCGAATCGGCGGACCAGGTCGGGCGCAGCGTCTTGACCGGTCCGTAAAAGTAGTCAGCGCCGATTCTCCTGGTCGCGCCGCTCGCGGCGTCGATCCAGTAGAGAGTCCGCGCGTTGTCCACGTAAGCGATCTTCTTGCTGTCGGGAGACCAGGCCGGGGACTCGTAGAAGCCGGCGCCCTCGAGCTTCCAGACCTTGGGCTCGCCCTTGCCGTCCTGCGTGCGGATGTGGAGCTGGTATTCGCCCGAGGCGTCCGAAAAATAGGCGATCGAGCGGCCGTCCGGCGACCAGATCGGGTAGCACTCGTGCACTCCGGGAGTGTTAGTCAGATTGCGGATGTCTCCCTTCTCCGCCGGAACGGTGACGATCTCGCCTCGAAAGTCGACGGCCACGCGCACCGCGGAGGGCGAGAGGGAGAAGCTCCGGATGTACTTGTGCTCCTTCGATTCCTTCACGAAGCGCGGACGCGTCTCGACCAGGTCCGCCGCGACGCCGATCGCGAGCCGCTTCGAAGCGCCGCTCGAAGGATCGTAGAGGTGCAGATACCCCGCCTGCTCGTAGACGATGCGGCCGCCTCCGGCCGAGGCATTCACAACCGGAAAATCCGTGTGGTTGGTCAGGCGGCGAATGGCCTTCGATCTCGTGTCGTAGGAGTAGAGGTTCAACTCCCCTTCGCGGTCCGATCGGAAGTAGACCGTGTCGCCCACCCACATCGGGCCGGCGTCGTTGCAGCGCGTCTCGGGCTGCGGGACCTCCTCGACCGCATGCGTCGCGACGTCGTAAAGCCAGACCCGCGAGACCGCGCCCCCGCGATAGCGTTTCCACTGCAGGAACTGCGGCGAGCCGGGGTTGTAGGCGATTCTCTTGCCGTCCGCAGAGTACGCGGCGCGGTTGGCCTGCGGGATCGCAAGCGCCTCCTCCGGACCGCCCTCGAGAGGCACCGTGAAGAGCTGCGTGTGACGGCCGGTGAAGACCGCACGGGGCGAGGTGAAGAGGATCGACTTCCCATCCGGCGTGAAGCCCTGCACGATGTCGTTTCCGGGATGCCAGGTTAGGCGCCGCGGCACGCCGCCCTCCGCCGCCACGACGTAGACGTCGGTGTTTCCCTCGTACTGACCGGAGAACGCAATCCACTTGCCATCTGGGGAAAACGCCGGGCTCGACTCCAGGCCGAGCTCCGAGGTCACGCGGCGCACGTTCCCGCCGGAGAGGTCGCAAGTCCACAGGTCGCCCGCGTAGATGAAGGCGATCCGGTCGGCCGAGATCGCGGGCTCCGACAGCAGCCGCGTGTCGTGGATGTTCGGCCCGGACGCCACCGCGAAAAGAGGAAAGCCCAGAAGCAGCAGAAGAGTCGAAAGGGGCGCGCGACGGCTCATTCGGATCCTCACTTCGGGTTTTCGGTCTTCTGCGAACCATACCAGCTCCGAACGTCTCGAGGATCTCTTCCATCGGAAGCGCTCCGGCGGCAAGTCCGCCAGGTTCCGGGAAGGAAAAAGAGGCTCGGGTGTGTCCGGCCGGGCGGCCCCGCCCCGCGGGGCTGGCGGAATAGCGTCCTCGCGGCGACGCCGGCGTCCGCCCGTACCGCAACCAGCCGTTAGTATGGGGGCCGCTGCTCATCATCCGATGTCCAACGCGCTCGAGGTTTCGCACCTGACCGTTTCCTTCGGAGCGAGGAAGGTCCTCGACGACCTGAGCTTTGCCGTCGAAGCCGGAAGATCTCTCGCGATCATCGGGCCGAACGGCTCCGGCAAGACCGTTCTCTTCAAGGCCCTGATCGGTTCGGTACCGGCTCACGGCACGATCCGGTGGGCGCCGGGCACGAGGATCGGGTATGTCCCCCAGAAGCTCGACATCGAGCGGGACCTTCCGCTGACGGGAATCGACTTTCTCGAGGCCCGCGCCGACGTCGCCCGGCTCGGCGCGGGCGAGGTCTCGCGCGCGCTCGACCTGGTCGAGCTACCGTCCGAGGTCGGAGCACAACCGATCGGAACGCTCTCCGGCGGGCAATTCCAACGGCTGCTCCTCGCCTTCGCCCTGATGGGTCGGCCCTCGGTGCTGCTCTTCGACGAGCCGACGGCCGGCGTGGATGAGCCAGGGCAGGAGGGGATCTACGCGCTGTTCCGCCGCCTGCAGAGCGAAGAGCCTCTGACGCTCCTGATCATTTCCCATGAGCTCAGCCTCGTGTATCGCTTCGCCGACAACGTGCTCTGTCTCTCGCGCCAGCGCGCCTGGTTCGGGCCGCCCGTGACGATGCTCACGCCCGAGCGGCTCGCGGAGGTCTGGGGCGCTCCGATGCATCTCCACGTGCACCCCAAACGATGATGCCCTCCGCCGCCGACCTCGTCCTCCCGCTGGTGATGGCCGCGGCGGCCGGACTGGTCGGATCGATCGCCGTCATGCGCCGAATGACGCTCGCGCCCGACGCGATCTCTCATGTGGCGCTCCCGGGCATCGGCGCCGCGGTTCTCCTGCGGATCAATCCAGTCCTGGGCGGAGTGGTGGCCCTCCTGCTCGGCACTCTGCTCGTGTGGGCGCTCGAGCACAAGACGCGCATTCCGACGGAGGCGATCATCGGCGTCGTCTTCTCGGCGGCGCTCGCGGTCGGAAGCATGCTCGCCTCCGGAGAGGATCTCATGGAGGCCCTGTTCGGCGCGCCGCGCCGCGCCGGGCGCGCCGAGATCCTGGTGGGCCTCGCGACCGCGGCGATCGTCATCGCCTTCATCCTTCAGGCGCGCAGTCGGCTGGTCCTGACGCTCGTGTCGCCCGATCTGGCCCGAACCGCCGGCGTGGCCGTCGGCCGCTTGAACCTGATCTTTCTGCTGGCCTTCGCGCTGACCGTCGCGCTCGGCCTTCGCTACCTCGGCGTCCTGTTGATGGGCTCTCTGATCATCATTCCGGCAGCCACAGCCAAACACCTGGCGCGCAGCCTTTCGGCGATGCAAGCCCTCGCGGTCGCGATCGCCATGGTTTCCACGCTGGTCGGCTCGCTCGCCGCGCCGGTCCTGCACCGCGAGGCCGGCCCGCTCATCATCACGGCGGCGGCGTTGATCTTCTTCGGGAGCCTCGCCCGGCGCGGCGCCGACTGACGGGCGGCGGCCTGTTCCGCCCCGACCTTCCCGGGCGCAGCGCGCCTTCCGCGAGGGAGACCCCCTACCTCGTCGAGCGCCTTCGACTGCGCCGCAGGCGCCGCCTCTTCGTCAGCGCCCGGGTCAAGTCCGCGACGGACTGACCCTCGAGGTGCTTCTCGAGCGCGGCCCGGGCCGCCTTCCACGCCGGGTGAACCGGACAAGGCGCGGCGTCGGTGCACTCCGGAAGGCCCAGCAAGCAGCGCCGCCACAGGGTGTGGCCGTCGATGGCATGGATCACGTCGAGCAGTGAAATCTCCGACGCGGGGTGAGTGAGCGCGAGACCCCCGCCACGGCTCCGCTGCCTCACGATTCCGGCCAGCCGGAGGAAGGAAACGAGCTGTGTGAGAGTCGGCAGGGCAAGGCCCGTCTCCGCCGCCAGCACCGGAAGGCTTCGGACCGCGCTCGGACGGCGAACGGAGGAAGCGGCCAGCCGGTCGATCACGGCAAACGCGTCCTGACAATTTCGCGAGCAGACGGGCGATCGCAGGAATGCGGCGGGGTTCGCGCGTCCGCGCCGTCTCGGCCGCGCGGGTGTGCCGGCAGATCTCAAACGGCCTGGCGCGACGGCTATCCCCTTCGCCTCTCTTGCCCGCGCCTCTCGAACACGCGCCGGTCGAAGACGAGGGCCTCCGGATGGGATACGGCGACCGCAGCGCGCCGTTCTCCTTGTCGCCGCTCGCCCTGCCGGTGCTTGGGCGGTGTCACGGCGTGGGGCGACGGCTCCTCATCGTCGGTCTCCTCGAAGACGACCTCGAAACCCTGACGGGCCTCGGGATCCGAGACGTCCTCGACCGCCCAGCCCTCCAAGGCTGCCGTCGGAATTCCGCGCGTGCCGTTGATCGCGGCCACGATGCGCCGGGCGTCGGCCGCGCTCCGGCCGCGCACGACGATGGCACCGTCGGCGTCGCGGATGTAGTTGCCGTCCTGGCGCCAGGGCTCGGGGGCGTGCTCTCGGACGGACCCGTCCTCGCCCGACATCCCGGTCGCCGCGCCGTCGGGCTCCGGACTAACGTTCATTCAACTCCCCTTGTGCCTCGCTCCCGGCCGCTCTCTGGCGGCGGTCACCTCTGCGTCGCTCACCCAGCCGCCGGTCCTCCGAGCCAACGAACTCCTTGACGGCCTCCACCGCGTCGGCCGGTATCGTGGCCAGGGCCGGGTCCGGCCCGACACCCGCGCCGCCGACGACCTGGATGTTCCAGCTCTCGATCGTTTCGGTGGGCACACCCATCAGCGCGTTGACGCAGGCGACCACTCGCCGGACATCCTGAGGATTCTTTCCACGGATGACGATCCGTCCGTTGGCGTCGCGAACGAACCGCCCCAGCTGCGCCCACGGCGCCGGGGCGTGCTCGTCGGTCTCTTCCCGCCGGGGTCTCGCGTGCGTCGGCACCGTCACGGCTATGTCCTGGGGCGAACGAGTGTCGAGGCCCGGCGCCGGTCGCCCAGGCGGCGCTCCCCCCTTCGGCGCTCGTCGGGATGCGGCGGGAACTCGATCAGGGCCTCGAGCTCTGCCGCGAGTTGGTGCACCGGGTCGTTGATGACTCCGGTCGTCCACGCCTCGAGAGCGTCCGTCGGCATTCCCGACACCGCATTGACCGCAGCGACGAAGCGGCGCGCTTCCTCGACCGTGCGCAGAGTGCCGGCAACTTGTCCGGCCGGGTCGAGGACGTTGCGCCCATCCTGCGCCCAGCGCTCCTCCGGGATCGGGTCGGGCAGCCGCCCGATGGTCAATGTCTCTTCCATGTGCCTCCCCCTAAAAAGAGAAAAGGGCGCCCAGGGCGCCCTCGATCAGCCGTCAACGCTCGACCGGCATGGCTGATTTTATCGCGATTTTGGCCGGAAAGCGCCGTTCTTTCGCGAGCGCGAGCTCCCCCGCGGGCCGCTCCCTTCCGCGGCGCCGCGGCGCGGCCGGAGGAGTCACCGGCTCAGGAGTAGCGCTCCCGCAGGATCGCGGCGTGATGGACGACGTGGCCGGCCGCGATGTAGGCGCACGCCCTCACCGTGAAGGGAAAATCGCTCGCGATGCCGCCTCGGCTCCAGGCCTCGGCCGGCAGATTGCCGAAGAAGGCCAGCGTCGCCCGCCGCACTTCTCGAAACTCGTCGACGTGCCGCGCCCAGGAAACCTCATCGGCCCGCGCGGTAGCCGCTGCGGCGTCCTGCTCGAAGCCCGGAAGCGCGCCTTCGAGACCGCGGGCGAACCAGAAGGCTCGAAACACGAAGACCCTCTCCGTGTCGTTGACGTGGTTCCAGACCTGGCGAATGCTCCACTTGCCGGGGGCATACCGGTGCCGAGAACGCTCCTCCGAGATGCCGCCCAGAAACGCCAGAATCTCCCGCGATTGCTTCTCGAGAACCGCGAGGACGTCTTGTTCGGGAATCCGGTCGATGTAGCGAAAGAAATAGGGCGCCGCCTCGCTCTTTTCCGGACGTCCCGTCACGCCCGCAGTCTCTCCCCCGTCAGCCGCGGGCGCAAGAGGCGAGTCGCCTCAGTGCTTCTCCAGGCCGGAGAGCGCCGCGAGCACCTCCTCGCTGTGCGCGGCGGGCTTGACGCCGAGAAAGACCTTCGCGAGCTTTCCGTCCGGGTCGATCAAGAAGGTGTTGCGGGCCGAAAGCTTCGCTCCCTGGTACTCCATCACGGAGCCATAGGCGGCCGAGACCGCAGCGTCCGGATCCGAGAGCAGCTTGAAGTTCAACTTCTCCGTGGCGCAGAAGCTCTTGTGGGAGTCGGCGCTATCGACACTCACTCCGACGATGACCGCGTTCAAGGCCTGGTACTTGGCGAGATCCTTCTGAAAATTGTGCGCCTCGAGCGTGCAGCCGCTCGTGAAGTCCTTCGGATAGAAATAGAGCACCACCCACTTGCCGCGCAGATCGGCGAGCTTGGTCTTCTGCCCCTCGTTGTTGGTCAGATCGAAGGCGGGCGCCGGAGCCCCGACGGCGGGCGCGGCAGCGCTCTCCGCCGCCCGCGCCGGACGGGCCAGCGCGGCGCCGCACGCGAGCACGACGACGGACATGTAAAGTTTACTTGACATCGAACAACTCCTCTTCCTCTCTCTCGACAAAACGGCGGCGCAAGACGCGATCACATATCACGAACGGCCCCGCCGCTCCCGGATTTCAGCCGTCGAAAAGGTCCGCTCTAGGAGCGGAGGGCCCGACCCGCGTCGACCCGCGCCGCCGCGACCGCCGGAACCAGAGAGGCTCGAAGGCGACGGCCGCGAGAATCGCCGCGGCCGCGATGCTCGTGCGCGCGCAGGAAGGCGGGACGTACCGGTACGAAGACGACGAGCAGTGGCTGAACGAGGCAGGATTTCCGAACTCGTCAGATCATCGTGTAGGTGATCTTCGTTCCACCGTCTTTCTCGGCCAGAACGAGTGCCGCCTTGATCACGTAGGGCGCCTCGCGCGTCACCCACCAGGTGCTCGAGCCGTAGAGCTTCGTCTGCACGTGGACGACCCAGGTGTCGGCGTGCTTGCCCTCCCCCGCCGCAACCGTCTCCCGGCCGGTGACCTTCAGTTGGATCCAGTCCACGCAGGCTCGGTCGGAATCGAACGCCGCAAACTCGACTTCATAACCCTCCCGCAGGGGAAAGGCATCGATCAGGATTCCGTACATTCCGTCGTAGAAGTCGAGAATCTGGCGATCCACCCGAGCGACGTAGTCCTGCGCCGCCTCCTCGCCCGTGCCCGGCTGACGCTGGAACCGGAGCGTCTTGCCGTCCACCTCCAGATGCCTCGTCTCGCCGGTGTCGCTGCGCAGGTAGTCGAAGGTCAGAGGAGCCATGGACGCCGGGTCGAAGACGTTGACGAACGTGATCCGGATGCCCTTCTTGTATTCCGCGATCTGCGTTCGCTTCATCGCGGGCCGGCCTCGAAACGAGGTGGCCTCCAGGACGTCGCTCCAGAGACCCGCCTCGACCGGCTTCGATCCCGGCCTCTCGATCGAGAAAGTCCACCGGTTCGTGTAGGGGCGCAGGAACGACCCGTTGACCGAGGGATCGCCTCCCTCGACTCGAACCGGC
>Ga0335085_10008672_pt1 | contig 15485 bp, 7 predicted proteins | sample Lox_Sample_45_FD_206712 | JGI IMG/M metagenome (GOLD analysis project Ga0335085, IMG submission 206712) | Soil microbial communities from Loxahatchee National Wildlife Refuge, Florida, United States - Lox_Sample_4.5 | ecosystem: Environmental > Terrestrial > Soil > Wetlands | place: USA: Florida...
GTGAAACTTCCGGCCACCACCCGCGGCCGCGAAACGTCTCGCTCTGCGGCACGCCGGCACGTTTCAGCTCGCCGATTTTCATCCCGGTATGAACGCCCGGAGGCGCCCTGCGAGTCCTCCTTCGTAGATGGTTCTGCGCGAAAAAAACTCCGAGCCGGTTCACGCCGTGATCGGTTTTTCGCGCTCTTCCGTGCGCTGGTTCGTCTTCTTCGCGATCGCTGCGGCCCTGATCTGGTATGCCGGCGATGTTCTTCTGATGACGTTCGCGGGAGCTTTGCTGGGAGTCATCATCCGCGCCATCGCCGAATGGGTACACGAAAAAAAACGGCTTTGGCCTGCGCGGATCCTATCTGATCGCGCTGCTGGCGACCGCCTCGGCCTTCGGAGCGCTCTGTTACTTCCTGGGCCCCCGCGTCATCAATCAAGCAACCAGATCAGCCAGGCCATCCCCAAGCCATATCTCTGATTCACAGGAAGCTAAACAGCTATTCCGGCGGCGGATAACCCTCCAGTCTGCTGTCGGGCGGAGTTGCCAGCCTGAACATCGGGTCGCGGATGAGCTCCTGGACCGGCAAGGCGATGGACGAATTGGCACTACTACTTGTCGCCGTGGTCCTTGCTCTCCATGATCCCGGCCGCTCTGGCCGGTTTGACCCAGGGACCGCCACACCGCTCCGAGCCGGGTTAAACAACGCCCCGCCCGTCCCACCTTCACGTTTCCGAAACAGCGCCGCGAGGAATCACGACGGTCCAAGCAGCTCATGCCAGATCCGCATTGCGAATCGGCAGGCGGCGCAGCCGTTTTCCGGTGGCCGCAAAAATCGCATTGGCGACCGCGGGCGCGATGGTGGGTGTGCTGGCCTCCCCGATTCCGCCCGGAGCATGCTGGCTGTGCACTATATGCACCTCCACCAGCGGCATCTCATCAATGCGCAGAACGTCGTAGTGATTGAAATTCTGCTCCTGCACGCGGCCGCGTTCGATGCGGATGCTGCCTTTCAGCGCCGCGGTCAGACCGTAGACGATCCCGCTCTGGATCTGCTGCTCGATGATCGCCGGATGGACCACGTGCCCGCAATCGATGGCGCACACCACGCGATGAACGCGCAATTTGCCGTCGCGTACGGATACCTCGGCCACCTGCGCGTTGAAGCTGCCGATATTGTTGCCCACCGCGACGCCCCGGAAACGTCCGGCGGGAAGAGGCTTCGTCCATTCCGATTTTTCCGCGGCCAGATCCAGAACGCCGGCCAGGCGCGGAGTGTTCCGGAGCATCCGCCGCCGAAACTCCACCGGATCCTTTCCCGTCGCCGCCGCCATCTCATCGACAAAGCTTTCGGCGAAAAAGGTGTTCTGCGAATATCCGACCGACCGCCAGTAGCTGACCGGGATTCCCGCGTCCGGCGGGTGGTAGTCCACGCGGAAATTCGGAACGTCGTATGCCAGGTCGGCGATGCCCTCGATCGCCGCGAAATCGGCGCCGTTGCGCATATAGCCGAAGGCCGGACAGACGATTCGTGAATCCCAGGCCACGGGCCAACCCTGTTCATCGAGCGCGGCGCGAAACCGCGTGTACGACGCCGGCCGGTAGAAATCGTGTTGTAGATCATCTTCCCGCGTCCAGGTGAGCTTTACCGGCACACCGGCCGCCTTGGCGATCTCCACCGCTTCGCCGATGTAATCGGCCGCGCCGCGCCGTCCGAATCCGCCGCCCAGATAGAGGGTATGGATCCGCACCTTTTCCGCAGGTAGCCCGGTGATCTTCACCGCGATCTCGCGCGCCGCCGTCTGGATCTGCGTGGAGGCCCACACATCGCATCCGTCGGGACGGACATGGGCGGTGCAGTTCAGCGGCTCCATCGGGGCATGCGCCAGGTACGGCGCCTCATAAGCCGCCTCCATCTTGCGCGCGCCGCCGCCGATCGCCGAATCCACGTCGCCCTTCTTCACCGCTTCCGCTCCCGGTTTTTCGGCCAGTTCGGCGAACATCTTCCGCAGGCTTTCGTTGCTGGTGTTCGCGCGCGCGCCTTCGTTCCATCGGACCAGCAGGGCTTTGCGCCCCTCGATCGCCGACCAGGTGTTGTCCGCGATCACCGCGACGCCGTTCGAGATCTCCACCACCTGCTTCACGCCCGGGACTTTTTTGGTCTTGGAGGCATCGAAGCTGGCAACTTTTCCGCCGAATACGGGGCAGCGCGCCAGCACGGCATAGAGCATGCCGGAGCGCCGGACGTCGATGCCGAACTCAGCGCGGCCGTCCACTTTGGAAGGTGTATCCAGACGCTTGGGTGTCGTCCCGATCAGGCGGAACTGGCTGGGATCTTTCAAGGTGACCTGCGCGGGAGGTGAAAGCTTCCCGGCGGCGTCGGCCAGGCTGCCGTAAGTTAGCCGTGCGCCGGAACTGGAATTGACCACGGTTCCGTTCTCAGCGCGGCACTGCGACCGGTCGACGCCCCATTTTTCCGCCGCGGCGGCGATCAGCATTTCGCGGGCGGAGGCGCCGGCCTTGCGCAACGGATCCCAGGAGGTCCGAATGCTCTGGCTGCCGAATACGCCCTGCATGGGGCCGAAAGCCTTGTCGACTCCGGGAAACTCGGTGCGGATCTTGGCCCAGTCGCACTCCAACTCCTCGGCGAGCAGCATGGAAAGCGAGGTCACCGTTCCCTGGCCCATCTCGGCTTTGTGAATGAACAGCATAACCGCGTCGTCCGATGCGACATGGATGAAAGCGTTCAGCTTGGCCGGCGAAGCTGTGGCGGCCGCCAGGCGGCTCGATTCGGGTAGAAAGAACCCGACCAGCAACCCGCCGCTCACGCCAAGAAACTCGCGGCGATCGACCTTAAGCGCGCTCATGACCGCCTCCCTTCTTCAACTCCGCCCGGTATTGCGCGGCCAGGTGGACCGCTTTACGGATGGACTGGTAGGTCCCGCAGCGGCAGATATTGTTGCGCATCACCTCGTCGATGTCGGCGTCGGTCGGATTGGGAGTTTTGTCGAGCAGCGCCGCGGCGGTCATGATCTGGCCGGATTGACAATATCCGCACTGCGGGACATCCTCGGCGATCCAGGCGCGTTGGACGGGATGCGAGCGATCCGGGGAAAGCCCTTCGATGGTAGTGACTTTCTTGCCCGCGACCATGGACATCGGGATCACACAGGCGCGCATCGGCTGCCCGTCCACGTGCACCGTGCAGGCCCCGCACAGAGCCATCCCACAGCCGAACTTCGTTCCAGTCAGCCCCAAGGTGTCTCGCAAGACCCATAACAATGGCATGTCGGGAACCACGTTCACCGACTCCATTTTTCCGTTGAGAGCGAACTTGATGGTCGCCACACAACCTCCTTTCGCGATCCGCCTAACAGTATATACGGACCGCCGGCGAGTGGAATTGCAACCTGCCATGCGGCAGATTCAAAAGATGTTGAAGGTCATCCTTCGGTGGCACTCGTCTTGACACCAGCAATGGCATCTTATATGATTTCCTCGGGAATTGAAAGGAAGGAGAAAGACTCTTGAGGAGAAGGGTATTCCTCTTGGGGGGCCTTGCCTTCTCAACTGTCGTCTTCGCCCAGACTGCCAAGACGCCGATCCCCGTTGAATCGCGGCGGGCATTGGTCAACCAATATTGCGCCGGGTGCCACAACGATAAGTTACGCACGGGTGGATTTTCCTGGACTCAGATCGACCTCGCGCACCCGGAACAGAATGCTGAGCTGACCGAAAAGGTCATCCGCAAGCTGCGGGTCGGCATGATGCCTCCGGCCGGGATGCCGAAGCCGTCGCGAGCGGAGCGGAATGCGTTCGCCTCGGCGTTGGAATCGGCCCTCGATAAGGCTGCGGCGGGTCATATGAACGCCGGCGCGCCGGACCTGCACCGCCTGAACCGCACCGAGTATCGCAACTCAGTTCGCGATCTGCTCGACTTGGATGTGGACGTCGCTGCGCTTCTGCCACCCGACGACATGAGTCACGGCTTCGACAACATGGCGGACGCGCTCACCGTCACGCCGGTGCTGATGCAGTCCTATATTCGGGCAGCCGACAAGATCAGCCGGCTGGCGATCGGCGATCCGCAGGCGTCGCCGGTGATGGCGAAGTACGATGTGCCCAAGGTTTACAATCAGATGCGCCACGTGGACGGGGCGCCGTTCGGCACCCGCGGCGGAATCTCGGTGATGCACAATTTCCCGGCCGACGGCGATTACACCTTCAAGTCGATTCTGTACTACTACTACACGGAAGAACTATTCGGGTCGGCGCTGCCCAAACCGCTTCAGGGTCAGCAGATTGAAGTTTCCGTCGACGGCTCGCGCGTGGCGCTGTTTACCATCGATCCGTTGACGCCGGAGCGCGTCGCCAACTACGTCACGCCGCCGGTGAGGGTCACCGCCGGCCCGCACCGCGTCTCGGCGGCGTTCCTCTCCAAATTCGACGGTCCCATCGAGGATAGCTACCGGCTGGTGGAGCAGACGCTGCTCGACGTGAGCATCGGCCTCGAGCCGGGGATGACCTCCCTGCCACAGTTGCACACCCTGCTGATCACCGGCCCGCTGAAGGTTTCCGGTGTTTCCGATACGCCCAGCCGGCGCAAAGTGTTTGTCTGCCGTCCCTCCACGGAGAGCGAAGAGCTGCCCTGCGCGAAAAAGATCATTGCCGGGCTGGCGCGCCAGGCTTATCGCCGCCCGGTGAACGACACCGATATCGAGCACCTGCTGAATTATTACCAGGCCGGCCGCAACGACGCGGATTTCGACAGCGGAGTGCGCGCGGCGATTCAGGCGATGCTGGCCGATCCGCAGTTCGTGTTTCGCTTCGAGCGCGTTCCGCCGCGCGCCGCCCCCGGGAGCAATTTCCGCATCAGCGATCTCGAACTGGCTTCGCGCCTGTCTTATTTTCTATGGAGCAGCGCGCCCGATGAGGAACTGCTGAAGGTCGCTTCCGAAGGCAAACTGCGCGAAAAGGAGGTTCTGGCGAACGAAGTTCGCCGGATGCTCGCCGATCCACGCTCGGAAGCGCTCTCGCGGAACTTCGCCAGCCAGTGGCTGCATCTGCAGAACCTCAAGGAAATCTCTCCGGACGGCAATCTCTTTCCGAATTACACCAAGAACTTGTCCTTGGCGATGACCAATGAGACGGAACTGCTTTTTGACAGCATCATGCGCGAGGACCGTAACGTCCTGGACCTGCTGACCGCGAAGTACACCTTCGTGAACGAGATTCTGGCTAAGCACTACGGCATTCCCGATATCGTCGGGAACCGCATGCGGCGCGTGGCGCTCACCGATCCGAACCGCTATGGAATCCTGGGGCAGGGCAGCTTCCTGATGCTGACCTCGATCGCCAACCGGACATCTCCGGTGCAGCGCGGCAAATATGTCATGGAAGTGCTGCTCGGATCGCCGCCGCCGCCGCCGCCGCCCAACGTTCCAGCGCTCAAAGAGAATCTCGCGGTCAACGAAAAACCGCTTTCGGTGCGGGAGCGCATGGAGCAGCATCGCGAGAACGAGCCCTGCCACACCTGCCATCAGATGATGGATCCGATCGGGCTGGCGCTGGAGAACTTCGATGCCGTCGGCGTGTGGCGGGAGAAGGACAGCGGCTCACTCATCGACGCTTCCGGGCGGATGTTCGACGGGAGCAAGCTGGACGGGCCGGTGAGTTTGCGAAACGCGATTTTGAACCACTCCGATTCGTTCCTCGGAACGTTCGCCGAGAATCTGCTGGCGTACGGCCTGGGCCGGGTCATCGATTATCGCGACATGCCCGTGGTACGTTCCATCGAGCAGTCCGCGGCTAAGAACGGCGATCGATTCTCGTCTTTTATTTTCGGCGTGGTGGACAGCACGCCGTTCCAGATGCGGAAAGTCCGGCAGTCGTCCGGCAGCGAGGACCTGGCTTCGGCCAAGCCCGCCCCGGCCTCTCAATCCAATTCAAAAGGAGAGCGACGGTGACGTTCATTACGCGGAAGCATATTCCCCGGCGGACCATTCTGCGAGGCATGGGCGTCAGTCTGGCGCTGCCCTTTCTCGATTCGATGGTCCCGGCGCAGACTCCGCTGGCCAAAACCGCGGCCTCGCCGCGCAGCCGCCTGGCCTGCATCGAGATGGTGCACGGCGCCGCCGGAAGCACGCAGGAGGGCACCGAGAAGCGTTACTGGATTCCGGAGAAGGATGGCAACGATTTCGAGTTCGGCGCGAGCCTGACCCCGCTCGAGCCCTACAAGCCCTATATCACATTGATCAGCCACACCGACTGCACCGGGGCGATGGCCACCTCGCCGAATGAGGAGGGCGCCGACCATTTCCGCTCCAGCGCGGTGTACCTCACCGCCGCGCATCCCAAGCAGACCGAAGGCTCCGACGTCCACAGCGGGACCTCCATCGACCAGATCTACGCGCAGGCGTTTGGACAGGACACGCCGCTTCCCTCCATTCAGCTCTGCATTGAAAATGTGGACGCATCCGGCTCCTGCGGTTTCGATTACAGTTGCGTCTACTCCGATACCATCAGCTGGTCCTCGCCGACCACTCCGCTGCCGATGACCATCGATCCGCGGCAGGCGTTTGAAAACCTGTTCGGCGACGGCGGAACCCCGGCCGATCGCGCGGCACGCCAGAAGATGAATCGCAGTATTCTCGACGGTATTTTGGGTGAGGTCGCCCGCTTTCAGCGCGATCTAGATCCGGTGGACCGTGGCCGCCTGAACGGATATCTGGACAACGTTCGCGAAATCGAACGGCGGATTCAAAGAATCGAAGCCTACAACGCGAGCGGCGTCAAGCGCGAGTTGCCCGCCGCGCCCATGGGCGTGCCGGATTCCTGGGAAGAGCACGTCAAGCTGATGTTCGATCTTCAGGTGCTGGCCTTCGCGGCCCAGGTGACCCGCGTTTCCGCTTTCAAGCTGAGCCGTGACACCAGCAACCGCGTCTTCCCCGGCAGCGAGGTGACGACGCCGTTCCACACGCTTTCGCATCATTCCGAATCTTCCGCCAAGATCGCCGAATACGCCCGGCTGAACCGCTATCATGTTTCCGTCGCCGTGTATTTTCTGGAAAAACTGAAGAGCGCGCCGGATGGCGACGGCAATCTGCTCGATCATTCGCTGGTGTTGTACGGCAGTCCCATGGGCGACTCCAATCTTCACAATCACAATCGCGTGCCCATGTTCCTGGCCGGGCATGCCTGCGGCCGGCTGAAGGGCAATCTGCACTTCCGGGCTCAGGAAGGCACTCCGCAGGCCAACGCTCTGCTGACGATCCTGCACAAGCTGGGCGTGGAAAAGGCGTCGATCGGCGATAGCACCGGCGTTTTTGCGATTTAAGAATCGGGAGATCCGTCATGTTCGTAAAAAGCCTTCTCAGCGGAGTTTGTCTGGCGGCGATGCTTTCGGCCGGTTCCGGCGACGGGGTTCGCGACACTCGTGTTTCCGACGCCGCGCAGCAGGGAAACCTTCCGCTGGTGCAAAGACTTGTGGCGCAGAAAGCCGACGTCAACGGTCCCGAAGGCGACGGGATGACCGCGCTGCACTGGGCGGCCTATCTGGACCATCTCGAGATGGCTCGCGTGCTCATCGCCGCGGGGGCCAACGTTCAGGCGGTCACGCGGCTGGGCGGCCTCACTCCGCTTTTTCTGGCTTCGAAGAATGGAAGCGCGCCGATGATCGCGCTGCTGCTGAAGGCCGGGGCCCAGGTCAATTCGGCCGACGATGCCGGTACCACGCCGCTGATGTTCGCCGCCGAATCGGGCAATGCGGAGGCGGTCCGCACGCTGCTCGATCGGGGCGCCGAGGTGAACGCCAAGGAAAAAAGCTGGGGCCAAACCGCTTTGATGTTCGCTTCCGCCTATGACCGGACCGCCGTGGTCAAGATTCTGCTGGCGCATGGCGCCGATACCAAAGTGACCACCGGGACAGCGCCGGTCGATCGGGCGAAGGTGGAGGCCAATCGCCAGCGCGTCGTTCAGGGGCGCGATGCCAAGGAAGCGGCCGAGCGAGCCAAGGCCAACGACTTCTACAATCGCGGCATCACCGTGATGGGCGGAATGACCGCCCTGCTGTTCGCCGCCCGGGAAGGAAATCTGGATACGATTCAAGCCTTGATTTCGGGCGGGGCCGACGTCAATCAGGTAAGCGCCGCGGACGGAACCAGCGCGCTGACCGATGCGATTTTCAACGGACACTACGGCGTCGCCAAGTATCTGCTGGATCACGGCGCCAACCCCAACCTGGTGAACGTCAACGGCCTGGCGCCGCTCTACGCGACCATCGATATGCAGTATGCCAATCGCACCTGGTATCCGGCCGCGGACATCAGCCAGGAGAAGGTGAACTATCTGGATCTGATGAAGGAACTGCTGGCGCGCGGCGCCGATCCGAATCAGAGAATCAACAAGAAACTGTGGTTCCGCCGCTTTCATGACGACTGGGTGGATGCGGTGGGCGCGAACGCCTTCTGGCGCGCCGCGCAGGCCAACGATGTGGCGGCGATGAAGCTGCTGGTCGCCCACGGTGCCGATACCAAGGTCGCCACCACACACGGCGCCACTCCCCTGATCGTGGCGGCCGGCTACGGATACGCGGAACAGACCACGGTGGTGGTTCCCGGCGCGCGTCTCGAGGCCGTGAAGTATCTGGTGAACGACCTGGGCGCAGACGTGAACGCCAAAGACGATAAAGGATACACCCCGCTGCACGGCGCTGCTTACGTCGGGGATAACCAGGTGATCGAGTTCCTGGTCTCCAGGGGAGCCGACATCACGGCCCGCTCCCATGGCGTTCTGGCGACCGAGGGGCAGGGCGTCACCGAGGCGCCTCCCGGCAAGGGCGACACAGTGGCCGACATGGCCAACGGACCGCGCGAGCAGTCGCTCCTGTTTCCGCAGACAGTGGCGCTGGCGGTGAGACTCGGTTCGCGCAATTCACATAACTGCCGCTCCTCCACCTGCGTCCCTGACGGCGGGAAATAGAGCTGCTTCAGCGCGGCGGGGTATTCGTTGTGTCGATACGCAGAGAGCCCGCGGCGCTGCGCAGGTGCAGATCCCGCTGGGGAAAGGGAATTTCGATTCCCCGTTCCTTAAAGGCCTGGAAAATGGCGAAGTACAGATCGCTCTTGAGGACCTTCGGCGTCTGCATCTTCGAGACCGTCCAGTAGCGCAGGTCGAAGTTAAGGCTGCTCTCGCCGAACTCCGTAAAGACCACATCCGGGCCGGGTTCCTCGAGCACATCCGAATTGCCGGCGGCCACTTCCAGCAGGATCTGCCGGACTTCCTCCGGGTCGCTGCCGTAACCCACCCCTACTGATAAGGAAAACCGGACCTGCCGGTCAGTGGCCGTCCAGTTGATCACCGGTTTCACGATGAACTCCGAGTTCGGCATGATGACGATGATGTTGTCGTTGGTGCGGACCCAGGTGCTGCGCGCGCCGATCTTCACCACGTCGCCATTCAGCTCCGTGATTTCCACCCGGTCGCCCACTTTGACGGGTCCCTCAAACAGGATCACCAGCCCGGAGACGAAGTTACTCACAATCGGCTGCAGCCCGAATCCGACGCCGATCCCCAGCGCGCCGCCCACCAACGCCAGGCTGCTGAGATTCATCCCCGCCGACTCCAGGCCGATGGCCAGGCCGGCGATGATGATCACATACTCGATCCCTGTTTCCAGAGCGTATTTGTGACCCGCTTCCATCGTCAGGCGATCCAGCACATAGTTGTGGAACAGGCGCCGGCTTCGCCGGGCGATGAACGCGAGTAGAAGAACGTACAGGATGGCCTTGATCAAAAATGCCGGGGTGATCGGCACCGAGCCCAGTCGAAAGAGGGGCGCGGACAGCGTCCGGCTCGCGTCTGCCAGAACACGCTGCAGCACCGGGTATCGTTCCCACGGCACGAAGGTCACCGCCAGAAGCAGGGCAAGGGCGGCGAGAGCGACGCTTACTAAAAGCCGGATGCGTTTCATCTCCCTTTACTGTCGCGCGATTCGCGAGGAAAAACGCGTACCGGTCGGGATGCCGGTTACATCAGGTGCATGCGGCGCAATAGTTCCGTGAAGCGCGGGTCAGAGCGCAGGGGGTCATACAGCGGATCGGCCTTGAGGTAAATATAGCCTTCTTTCTGGCTGACCGACTTCCGCAAGTATTCGAAGGCGCGATCCTTATCGCCCAGCCCGATGTAGATGCGCGCGAGGTCGCGGAACCGCACCGATCCACTCTTGGCGCGATCGAGTTCCGCCAGTATTTTGCGCGCCTCCGCAGTCTTGCCGGTGAGAGCGTAGCCATAGCCCAGCCGGCCTTGCGCCGAGGGATCGTCGGAAAGATGATTGGCTTCCAGCAACTCGGCCATACCCTGCGAATATTTTCCGGAAACGAAGTAGGTGGTGCTCAAGCCCCAGTGCGCCAGCCGGAAGTTCGGGTCGAGCGCCAGAGCCTTGTGGTATTGCTCGATCGCTTCGTCGTAACGGCGCGCAAAATAGAGCGAACGTGCCAACCCCTGCTCCATGAAGGGCGAAACCGGATCCAGATCCAGGCCGGTGTTGTCTTCCCTCAGCGCCTCATCTACACGGCCTATGGTGATCAGATGAATGCTGTACAGACGGTGCGCCACCGCGTCGCCGGGATTCAACTCCAGCCCTTTTTTGAATTCGGCTTCGGCCTGATCCCAATCGAAGTCGTAATCGAAAGCCATGGCCAGGTCGAGATGCGCTTCGCCGAGCGATCCGTCGAGCTCCAGCGCCTTGGTGGCCGCGTCGCGAATCTTGGGGATCAACTCCGGCGGCGGCGTGTTGCTGAACACCGGAATCTGCGCGTAGCAGTGCGCCAGGCCTTCATAAGCCTCCGCGTATTTCGGCTCGATGGAAAGCGCCTGCTGGAAGTAGCCGATGGCGGTGTTGATGTCCTTCATGTCCAGCTTGTCCCAGAAGAAGCGGCCGCGCAGGTAGGCTTGGTGCGCTTCCGCGCTCACCGGCGTCGCGCTCATTTGAAAAGCATCGATGCCATTGGGAAAGCGATTGCCGGAAAGGTGCACGCCCAGCGCCGATGTAATGGCTCGCGAAATTTCCCGCTGTATCGACAGAGCGTCCTTCAATTCCTTGTCGTAGCTCTGCGACCACACGCGATAACCGTTGGCGGTGTCGTCGAGCTCGGCCGTGATCCGCAGACGGTTGCCCGATTTTCGCACCGTCCCTTCCAGCACGCTGCGAACGTTCAGGTCGCGCCCGATCTTGCGAATGTCTACGGTTTTATTTTTATATTGAAACGCAGAAGTGCGCGCAACCACGTGCAGCCCCGGCACACGGCCCAGCGAATCGATCAGCTCATCGGTAAGGCCGTCGCTGAGAAAATCGTCATGCTTGTCGTTCTGATCGTCACTGAGGTTCAGAAACGGCAGTACCACGATCGACGGGCTCTCCGTCGAAGCGGCCTGCGGGCGCCGGTTCGACTGCATCAGCCAGATCACCGCCGCCGATGCCAATATCGCCGCGATTACCGCGCCAAGCCATGCGATCTTTCTACGATCCGCTCTGGCGGTCGGAAGGGACGCGGCGTGCGACTCCACCGCGGGTGCTTCCTCCCGGGGCGCCTCGGGAGGTCCGGTTCCCAGATCCGGAATTGGAGTCGCGACTTCACCTGCTTCCGCAAGCCGGAAAAGCGGGGCATAGCTGCCTTTGCGAAACTCAATTCGCAAAGGATTGTCTTTGCCTTCGGTCTCGTAATAACGGCCCAGACGCGACCGCAATTTGCGCGCCTCCGTCCGGACAATGGTATCCAGGCGCGGATCGAATGAAGGGGCGCGTCCAAATACTTCGGTGCCCACCGAATATTCCTTGATCAAGTCACCGTGCCCCTGGATGGTCTGCTCGACCGTGTAGCGCAAAAAATTTCGCAACCGCTCCGAGGTTTGGAAAACGGTGCTCGAGACAACTCGGTCCAGTTCTTTCCTGATGGATTCGGAATCTACCTGGGGCTCGGCGCTCGTGACGGACTCCTGCGGTCCGTTTGGTTCCGGCATCGGAAAGGATCCTACCTTCGCAGTTTAGCCTCTCACGCTCACGTGAATGCCAAGACGTATCTGGGCATAACAGATTGTACAGAATAATGTCGACGATGTGAAGGATCTGGTCCGCGCCCTGCCCAATCCGTCGACTTCTCCTTCACCGCTCACGTGAATCGGGTATTCGTTTGTTGATGGCAAGTCCGCGGTGGGGCGGAACGGGCAGGCGGCACAGATGCCGGGGACCGGAGCACGTCTGTGCCCAGAACGTCGCGGCCGGCAGTGAGGCTTCGGGTTCTTCCGATATGGCGCCAAAAAGGCGTGAATCGCGAGCGGATGTGCGCTTTTAGGCGCCAATCCGCGCGCCATCTCGGCCATGAGAAAACACGAAGCGCCCTTCTGAAATCGGAAGATTCCGCCGTCGCTTCCGTCCGTTTATTATAAGCGTAAGCCTTTCAGTACGTTGTAAGACAAAACTCACGTGAATCGACATGGGGAGAAACCGTTTTGGCATTGCGTTCGTTTTAACGCAGGTTTAAGATCGGCGTCGGGTTATAGTCTCATAACGAAGATTTTGCGCGGGGTTGGGCTGGCGGCTTACAGGGGAGGGCCGCCGGTGGCGATGCCATGAAGCATGGCCTTCGGTAAGTTTCGAATTCAAGGACTCTCCATCATGCAATTTTGATCTCCGTGCCCTGAGATCTAAGAGGAGTTGACCATGAAGATTCGCCTTTCCTGGATAGCTATTTTCTGCGTGCTGGTCGTTTCACCCGTTTGGGGGCAGAACGATGCGACGCTCTCCGGCACGATCCAAGACAGCACCGGTGCCGTCATTCCTCAGGCCACCGTCAAACTGACCAGTCGCGAACAGGGAACCGTCCGAACCGCCCAGACGAATCAATCGGGCGTCTATCAGTTCTCATTCTTGCCACCCGGATCCTACAACTTGGACGTATCGGCTAACGGATTCAAGACCCTGACACGTACAAATCTGGTTCTCGCGTCGGCGCAGAACGCCCGCTTTGATTTCAAACTGGAGTTGGGCAGCGTCAGCGAGAACGTGGTCGTGTCGGCTTTGAGTGAAGCGGTCGATAAAGAATCAGCGCAGTTGGGATCGGTGATCGATAATACTCGCGTCACAGAAATGCCGCTCAACACGCGCATTTTCTATCAGTTGCCGCTGCTTTCCCCCAATGTGATGCCGCCGGCGCAAAACTCGGGTCTGGGATATCGTGGCGGATTCAACGTCGCGGGTTCCTGCGAAGGATGCAACACGTTCAATCTGAACGGCCTTGACGATAACGACAACACCAAGGCGATCCCCGGCTTCCGCCCGTCCATCGACGCGATTCAAGAATTTAACGTCCTGACCGGTGTTTACCCGGCGCAGTATGGCTACGCCTCCGGCGGGCAGATTGTGATGACCACCAAGTCTGGAACCAACCAGTTCCACGGCACCGCCTTCGACTTTCTCAGGAATCAGGCGGTGTGGACAGCGCGCAATTTTTTCCAGGTGGGCCCCACGGCGCCCTTCAAACGGAACCAGTTCGGGGGCACCATCGGCGGTCCGATTATCAAGGACAAGACCTTCTTTTTCTTCAGCTATGAAGGTTTGCGCACCTCCCAGGGAATCATCGGACTTTCGACCATCCCCACTGCGGCGCAGGAGGGCGGGGATTTCAGCACTACGCCGAAGACCATCATCGATCCGACCACCAACGCGCCCTTTGCGGGCAACGTAATTCCAGCTTCGCGCATCAGCCCGATTGCCAGAGCGCTGCTGGGTTTTCTGCCCGCACCCACGTTCGGGACTGCGGCGGGCCAATTTCCGGCGAATAACTACGATTTTAATCAGACCCGCACGGAAAACATGAACGAGGACAGCCTGAAGCTGGACCACACCTTCAGCGTGGCGGACTCGATTTCGGCCACCGCAAACTACTACAACGATCCTTCGCACGAACCGCAGGTCAATTCCTGCGGCAGCCAGTTCATTCCCGGATTCGGGTGCAATCTCGGCTTGAGAATGCAGCTCTACGGCTTATCGGAAACGCATATTTTCTCAGCCAGCATGGTGAACGAAGCGCGCATGGGATTTACCATGACCACTCAACCGGCGATTGCGTTCAGCGCGTCAGTTCCCTTCTGGGGCCAATTCGGCATCTCTCCCTATATCACCACGATTTACAACCTGCCGAATCTCGGGCCGCCGAGCGTGGCGATCCAGGGCTACACCACTTACGGCGGTCAGGACGCGTTCCGCCGCGCCGACCCCCACTGGCAATGGGCCGATACGTTTTCCTGGACCATTGGAAAACATACCATCAAGACCGGCATGACGATTTCGCACTTCGCGTCCAATAACGCGAATACCGGGAATGCCAACGGCACCTTCAAGTTCACCAATTCGAGCACCGGGCCAACCACCGGATATGGGCTTTCGGACCTGCTTCTGGGACTTCCGCAAAGCAGCACCAACCAGCCCTACGCGAATAAGCTTTATTTGCGGGAGTTGAATGCCGGAGCGTTCATTCAGGATGACTACAAAATCAGTTCCCGCCTGACGCTGAATCTCGGACTGCGCTGGGAACTCAATACGCCGCCGCTCGATTACGGCGGACATCTGATCAACTTCGATACCACCAAAGGGATCCCGGTCATTCAGGGGAACACGCCGTACCTGATCTACCAGCCGGATGGACTAGGCGAACACGTCTTCCATTTCGACTGGCATGATTACGGCCCGCGGCTCGGGTTTGCCTGGCAGCCATTCTCCGACGGTAAGACGGTGGTGCGAGGTGGCGCAGGCACGTTCTTCAACAACACGTCCTTCTACAACGGGCTCTCCGGAATCTACGCTGCCTATCCGATCAAGTACACCTATACTTCGAGCCTTACTCAGCCGGTTCTGCTCTCGAATCCATTCCCGTCGACGAACGCCGTCGCTTCCAGCAACCTGACGGGCGCCGATCCGAATTTCAAGAACGCGCGCGTGTACGAATGGAGCCTGGGAGTGCAGCGGCAGCTCACCAACGACATGCTGCTGGAGGTGACATACTTCGGAACCTCGGGTTCGCACCTCAACCAGTATCAGGACATCAATCAGCCCGCGCCCGGTCCCGGCACTCCGACGCAGGTGAACGCGCGCCGTCCTTATCCGCAGTGGGGCAGCATCGGCTTCATTGAGTGGGATGGAAATTCGCACTTCGAATCGCTGGCCACCAAGCTGCAAAAGCGATTCGGCTACGGGGTCTCGTTCCTGGTTGCCTATACCTACTCCAAATCGATCGATGACGTGGGCGCCTCCAGCCAATGCAGTTGCGGAGCTGGAGCCACCAACGAGTTCGATTTCCGGACCGCGCGAGGGCCGTCCGCTTTTGACGTCCGGCAGCGCATCGTTGCCAGTCCGGTGATCGAGCTGCCGTTCGGGAAAGGAAAGCCTTGGGTGCAGCAGGGAGTGCTGGCGCAAATCATCGGCGGCTGGCAGATCTCGGCGCTG
>Ga0335085_10008673_pt1 | contig 15485 bp, 12 predicted proteins | sample Lox_Sample_45_FD_206712 | JGI IMG/M metagenome (GOLD analysis project Ga0335085, IMG submission 206712) | Soil microbial communities from Loxahatchee National Wildlife Refuge, Florida, United States - Lox_Sample_4.5 | ecosystem: Environmental > Terrestrial > Soil > Wetlands | place: USA...
GCTACTTCGCCGAACTGTTGCGGCTGGTCGAAGGCAGCGGCCTGTTTCAGGTCCTGGCGCACCTTGATTTCCCGCGCCGTTACTGGCCCACGAGCTCGGGACCCTATGAGGAAAAGGAGTTCGAGGAGGAGTACCGCGCGGTGCTGCGCGCCCTGGCCCGGTCCGACCGCGTGCTCGAGATAAACACGAAAAGCCCGCTCGCTTCGGCGCAACTGCTGGGGTGGTGGCGGGACGAGGGCGGCCGGGCGGTGTCCTTCGGCAGCGACTCCCACCAGGACTGGCGCGTCGGCGACCGCTTCGGCGTCGCCGTCGACATCGTGGAGGCAGCCGGGTTCCGCGCCGGGCGGGACCGCTTCGACTTCTGGCGCCGCTGACGCCGGAATGTCACTGGGTCGCGGTACAACTCGAGCATGTCATCGCCTACCTCCCGAAGGAGACGCGCCATGAACATCTCTGCCGCCGACGCAGCCGAACGTGAGCTCATTGAATCGTCCCACCGCCTGACCGATCCCGGTCAGCGGGAATGCCTGCGCTGCTATTTAGTGCGAATGCTGAATGCGTTCGGCTGTGACAACACCCACCGGTGGACCGCCCACTGGCGCGATCTGCGCGCGCCGCGCGCCACCGGGCTGCTGGATCGCCTCGCGGAACGCGGCGGGGCCTGCTGCGACTGCGAGGTCATGTTCAACGTGCATCCGGACTATCCGGAGACCGACCAGATTCTCCCGTGCGCCGGTGTCTCCCGCGCCGGTTCCACCCAGCCGTGCAAGCTCAGAAACGTGCCCCCATTCGCCTCCCTGCCGCCGACCTGATCGGACGGGGCTGTTCGCCTCCCTCCCCGCCAACGTGATCGGATGTGGGGGTGAAGGTTCGGATCGGGATTGCCCTCGGTGGCTACGGAGACGCCGGGAGGTTCACGGCGGCAGCCGACCGTCTCGAAGAGATGGGCGTGGACTCCCTGTGGGTGCAGGAGATGGTGTTCGGGCCGCTGGTCGAGCCGTTCATCGGCATGGCACACGCCCTCGCCCGCACCGAGCGCCTCAAGGTCGGCACCGCAGTGGCGGTGCTTCCGGGACGCCACCCGGTGCTCGTCGCCAAGCAGCTCGCGTCGCTGGCGGCTCTCGCGCCGGGCCGGGTGCTGCCCGTCTTCGGCCTGCAGCCTGCGCGGGCGGACGAGCGGACCATCTTCCCCGTGCCGCCGGGACGACGCGGCGCAGTTTTTGACGAGTCGCTGGCGCTGCTGCGGTTGCTGCTCCGTGAGGAGACCGTGTCCTTCACCGGCCAGTACTTCACCGTCGACGGCGCCAGCGTGGGGCGGCTCCCGGTCAAGCCGCTGGACATCTGGACCGGCGGCAGCGCTCCGGGCGCGTTCCGGCGCGCCGGGCGGTTCGCCGACGGGTGGCTCGGCAGCTTCCTCACGCCGGAGGAGGGCCGCGCGGCCCGTGAAGCAATCCAGGCAGCTGCGGCGGACGCCGGCCGGGAGGTGGAAGCGGACCACTTCGGGATAAGCCTGGCCGTGGCCACGGACGGGATCCCGGATCAGCTGGCCGCCGCCGCACGCCAGCGCCGCCCGGAGGCCGATCCGGCGGCGCTGATCGCCGACGGCTGGGCGGACGCGCGGCGGATGGTGGAGGAGTACGTGAACGCCGGCCTGAGCAAATTCGTTATCCGGCCAGCGGTGGTCTCGCCCGCTCCCGAGGCACTGGACGACTTTCTCGGCCGTTTCGCGGCAGAAATGATGCCACTGCAGAACTGACGGCGGGGATGTGCTCTGCAGCCCGTGAGCCGGAGCCGTGAGCCGGAGCTGCCGACGGCAGCCTGGTAGAGGTCCGTTACCCGCGCACCCGGCACGAAGAGCTGGGTGACCGGTCCGGGTGGCCGTGGCTGCCGGGCTCGATTCTAGGCCAGTGCGGGCCGGACGAGTGGTACGTGTGCGTGGAGGCCCGCGAGCTGGCCACGCTGGACGACGGTAGCCCGGCGCCGGTCGGAACGGCGGACGAGGACCGTTCTACCCGTGCTGTTTCCGGGACGGCAGCGAGATTCGGCGTGCCACCGACGGGAAGCAGCGGTGATCCCCGCGGCCGGTGGCGGACAGCTGGCTGTTCTGGCTGGCGATCATCGACAGGCTGGCCGCGGTCTACATCCTGCCCACCGTGATCGGCATCGCCCGCCGAGTCGAGGGCACCGGCCTGGTCATCTGTCTGAATGCGATCCCGGTCGGCTGGCCCGCAGCGCTGCTCCTGGCCTGCCTGATGCCACGCAAGGAGATCCGCCACGGTCCTCACCAGCGGCCGCCGCTTGGCCGGTGGCAGACGCTGATACGGCGATGCCGGTGAGGTAGCGGCGGACGGCGCGGCGGTTGCGGAGGACAACCACTTGGGCGTTTCCCGTATCGTCGACGACGAGCTGGCGGACGCGTGGCGCCATCCGCTTGCGGTATCCGGCGATGTAACGGAGAAAGTTCCAGGTGATCCGGTCATAGACGCCGATCGCGCCGTGCTGCCCGCCGCCGTGCCGGAGCCGCCGCTGAATAATGCCCCACAGGCACGCCCAGGCGGGGCGGTCGAGGAAGACAACAGTGTCGGCGGCTTGAAGACGGATGGGCAGGGTGGAGGCATAGTTGCCGTCGATGATCCACCGCGGCGCGGTCACCAGGTCGCGTTGCAGGGCCGCGAACCGCTCCTGGTCCAGCGGCTTCCAGTCTGGGTCGTAGTACACCCCGTCCAGGTGCACGGGCGTAATGGCGAGCAGGCCGCCGAGCGTACGGGCCAGATGAGACTTCCCGCTTCCGCCGCAGCCGACTATCGCTATCCGGTCCACGGGCCACGACCCTAGCGTCTGAGGTCTAGATGCGGGAGCGACGCGGGAATCGGGTCTCGCTCAGGCTGAGCGTCCTAATCGCGGCATTATGCTGGTGATCCTTGTCAAGTTGATCATGGTTTGTTTCGGTAGCGGCGTGCCGCGGTGGCGGCGGTGGTGTTGAGGATCTCACCGATCTGGGCCCAGGTGAGTTCCTGGTCGCGGGCGTCGTGGATGGCCTGGGGCAGGAGCTGTTCGGCCTGGGCGATCAGGCTGGTCAGTGCGTGCAGCCGGACGGCGGAGTCGCCGAGCCAGTAGGGGGTGCGCAACCGGGCGAGGTGCTCGATCGCTTCGGTGAGGACATGCAGGCTGTCATCGCCGGTGGCGGGGGCGGGCAGCTGCCCGGACGGGTCAGGCGCAGCGGCGGGCGGTTCATGAGGCGTCCTGGTTGATGCGGGCGAGCAGCGAGCTGAAGAGCTGCCCGCGGTGGTCTTGGTGCTTGGTCATGGCGTCGTCGTGCTGGGCTTGCAGGACGGGGCGGAACTCGATGCTGGTCTGGAAGAACGTGCAGGTTTCGCAGATCGATTCGAACGCGCAGTCCAGCTCGGGGGGCCGGGTGCACCAGCCGTTGCCCAGGAGCCGGTGGTGCTCGCGGCGCAGCCGGGCCATTTTCGGGCCGATCGCGTCGGCGGGCAGGACGGGGTCCTGGCCGTAGAGGGCCTCGACTTTGCCGGTGACGGCGAAGTATTCATCGGCGACGGTGCGGCTGGCGATCTTGGCGTAGCGCAGGGTCATGTCCAGGCTGCGGTGGTTGATATGCCTGTGATCGTGAGGCACCAGGATCGAGGCGCACTGCGCCTCGATCACAGGCATGATCAGGCATTATGCCGCCGGAGGGGAGTGATCTGATCTTTGATCACCGGCATAATGGCCGAGCATGGCGGCGATGGCCTCCAGGCTCATGCCCCGGTTGACCTGGGTGGCCAGGGTGTGCCTGAGCTGGTGGGGGTGGATGTGGGGCAGCCCGGCGGCGGCGCCGGCCTTGTTGATGTAGCGGGTGACGGCGTGCCGGTCGGCCGGCTTGCCGTTTTCCCGGGGCAGCAGCAGCGGGTTGGCCGGGTCGACGTGCGCGGCGCGGTACTGGTCGATCAGGGCGACCAGGTGCGGGTGCAGCGGCAGGTAGCGGTCCTCGCGGAGCTTGCCAACCGGGACGTGGAGCCACGGCCCGGCGCCGATCTGCACCACGGCATCAGCTTGCAGGGAGGTGTACTCGCTGACCCGCAGCCCGGTGCGCAGCAGCATCTCCACCGTGACGCGCACGAGCAGGCGCTTGTCGTTCTGCGCGGCGCGCAGCAGCTTGGCGGCGCTGGCGTCGTCCAGCGCCTTGGGCAGCGGGTGGTCGGAGCGGGGCAGGTCGCCGGTGAACATCGGCACCCGGGGCGGGGCCTCGGCCCAGCCCCATTCATCGATGCGGATGAAGAACATCCGCAGCGTGCCCAGCCGGTGGATGATGGTCCCGGGGGTCAGCCGCGGCTTGTTCTGCCCGGGCCGGGCGGCCAGCCAGGGCTTGTAGTCCTCGATATGACGCCTGGTGATCTGCGCGATGCTGGTCACCTCGGGCGCGGCCTGGGCCAAGAACGCGGCGAAGGAGCGAAGCGCCAGGTCCGCGCCGCCAACGCTGCCCGGGCGCAGCACGCAGCTGATCTGGATCAGGTAGCGGCGCATCGTCGCGGCGACCTGCGGGACGGCGGCCTCCAGGTCCGCCCAGCCCGCCAGCGCGCCCATCCCGTTGACGCCCAGGGGCGGCCCGCTCACCGCCGGCTCCCGGTCAGCGCAGCCGGCCCGGCGGGCTGGCCGGCGAAGACCTGCGCGTCGATCACCTCGGCGGCCTTGCGGTACTGCGCGGCGAGCCAGTCATCGGCTAGGTGCAGGTAGATCCGGGTCGATTCGATCGAGGCGTGCCCAGCCTGGGCCTGCACCGCCTCCAGCGCCATTCCCGCCTCCCGCCGCCGGGTCAGGCAGGTATGCCGCAACTCATGGCAGGTCGCGTGGTCCAGCCCGGCCCGGCGCCGTGCCGTGGCCAGGATCTCCTCCATCCCCCTAGCGGGGCGCGGAACGATGCCCAGTGAGGGCATTCAAGGAGATGAGTGGGGCGCCTAAGTCACGCTAGATACGTACGGCAGTGACGAACGTGGGATCGCCTACGGGGCGCGAGCCCTAAGGTGACGGAGTGCCCGTAGTAGTCGGTGCGCCATGAGGCGCACTGATATATCGCCCGCGCAGCGGGCAGAGACGAGAGGAGATTGTCTCTGGATCTGATGGCTAACCGGAGTCCGAAAGGACAATAAGGGAAAACAGCATGCCAGGAAACCGGCAGCACATGCCCAGGCGTACGGGGTGGCGTGCCGGGAGATCCGCACGATAAGGCGAAAGTCGGATTACCTGAAGCCTAGTCTCCAGAAGGTACGATGCGGTGCCCGCCGGAAAGACGCCTGAAACCGGTACCGGCCCCTGCGGCGGGTTGGCGACTAGCCCGCTGCAATCCTCCGGGGTGCAGGAGCGATTCCCTGTCAGGGCATTTAAGGAGACGGACGGGACGCCTAAGTCCTGCTAGTACGTATAGCAGTGTGAACATGGGATCGCCTAAGGGACGCGAGTTCTATGGCGACGGAGTGCCCACAGTAATCGGCGGGGTGACGTCCGTCCAATCGGGAGACCGGGAGAGCCGGACCACAGGGTGAAGTTGCGCCGTCTAACTCGGCGTTGGATCACTCTCGCAGAGAGCAGAGGGTCGGAAGGAGGACGCCTCTGGGCCGCCCGCCTGACCTGGACGGGAAACCGCGAGGGGACAACAGCATGACGGGGAAGCGCGGAGCATTGTGAAGGCGTTGATGGTGCTGCCATGCAAGGCCCGTGTGATATGCCATCTTCGGACAGGTCGTTCGTCCACATGTCCGCCCTGGTGTGCTCGCTTGGGCATGATGAGGCCTTGCTGTCCGAATCTATTTGACTAAGGTCACCTCAATGAGGCTTATGCAAAACTCGATGTCGCGCAAGCATCGTTGCAGGTCAGAAGCTTGAGGGGAGGAGGTTTTGCATAACGCTCAATCACTCGATCTTCTTCCTACTTGACCCTGGCGAGCCGGAGCCTACGAGCATGATGCTTAGGGCGTAAAACGCCCGGAGCGCTTAGGCGATCAGGGCGCCACCGGCGCACCAGGGCGTCTCCGGAGGACCGGGACGGGTATCCGTTCCCGATGGCACCGACCGGTCGGTGTTATAGGGCACTCTTGGTAGCTCGAAGGAGCCCACAGCGGTGGCATGTTGTGGAATAATTCCACCCCAAGTGGACCCGAGCTGCTTCCGTTCGGGTTAGGGGTGGGAGGGGTGATCGCCGTGCTGTCGGCGGAGGCTGGGGCGAGGCGCTTCTCGGAGCGATTCGAGCTGTTGGCCCGCAACATCGAGGGTTTCGTGATTGGCAAACGCCAGGCGGTGCGCCTGGCGTTGATCTGCCTGTTCGCCGAGGGGCATCTGCTTATTGAGGACGTTCCGGGAGTGGCGAAGACCTCGTTGGCGAAGGCGATAGCCCGTTCCATCGCCGGCGGGGTGGTGAAGCGGATTCAGTTCACACCGGATCTGCTGCCTACCGATGTAACAGGTGTGCAGGTGTACGACCGCAGGACCCAGGAGTTCCGTTTCCACAAAGGGCCGGTCTTCGCTAACGTCCTGCTGGCCGACGAGATCAACCGGGCGTCGCCGAAGACCCAGTCGGCGCTGCTGGAGGTAATGGCCGAGCGGCAGGTCACGGTCGACGGGACTGAGTACCCCGTTGGATCGCCTTTCATGTGCATCGCCACCCAGAACCCGATCGAGTACCACGGCACGTTCGTGCTGCCAGAGGCGCAGGTCGACCGGTTCATGATGATGATCAGGCTGGGCTATCCGGAGCACGAGGACGAGATGGGGGTTGTCGAGCTGGGAGTTGCCCGGTGGCGCCCGGAGGACCTTGAGCCGGTGATCACGTTCTCTGAGGTCAAGGAAATGATCATGGCAGCGCGGGCGGTGCATGTCTCGAGGGCAGTCCGGGATTATGTGGTCACGCTGGTCGGACGGACCCGCTCGGCGCCGGAGACGCAGCTCGGGGCGAGTCCGCGGGCGAGCGTGGCGCTGGCTCAAGCCGCCCAGGCGCACGCGGCGTCCGAAGGGCGGGGCAGCGTGGACGAAGTCGATGTCCAGGCGGTGATGCTTCCGGTGTTGCAGCACCGGTTGGTGCTGACGCCCGATGCCGAGCTCGCAGGAGTCAAGGTAGACGAGCTCCTAGCCCGGATCCGCGGGAGGGTGGCGACTCCGACTGCGCTCGCCGGGTGAGGTGGTCGGCGATGATGACGCGGACTGGGGCGGGAGTGGCCGTGGCAGGAGGCGTCTTGATCCTGGGCGGTGACCTAACCGGGCTGCCGGATTTCGTGGTGGTCGGGATGGGTTGCGCGGCTGCCCTGGCACTCGCCGCGGTCTGGGTCGCGGTCACGGTGGCGGATCTGGACGTACGCAGGGAGATCGTCCCATTCCGGATACGGGAGGGCGAAGCCGCGATGGGGGTCTTGCACGTGGCCAATCGCCGGTCCCGCACGAGTCCGCCGTTGGCGGCGGTGGAGGTCTGCGCCGGAATGCCCATCGAGGTGGCGGTACCGCGGCTTCCTCCGCGCGGAACCGGCCGGGTGGAATATGCGATCCCGGCGCTGCGGCGCGGCATGCACGGCATCGAGCCGTTGCGGGTCGGGCAGTCCGATCCGTTCCGGCTGCTGCTGCGGGGACGGGAGCGCTGCGGGCCGTCGGACCTGATCGTGCATCCGCGGGTGGTGCCGCTGCGTCCGCTGTTCACCGCCGGGGCGATCGACGCAGACGGCCCGGTTACCGGCGATGCGATGACTCCGGGCGAGGAGTTCCGCTCCCTGCGGCCATATCAGGCGGGTGACGACCGGCGGACGATCCACTGGAAGTCCTCGGCCAGGCTCGATATGTTCGCTGTCCGCATCAACGTGGTGCCTGACCAGCCCCGGTACACCGTGGTGCTGGATACGAGCCGCTCATCCTATTCCGGGGAGGCGTTCGACGAGGCCGTGCGGATCGCGGCGTCACTGTGCGGCATGGCGATCGGCGCCGGATTCCCGCTGCGGGTGACCACGACGGCCGGTCCCGGTGCCACGGTGGATTCTGTGCGGGCACCGACGGGAGGAATGTTCCGGGTGCTGGACCTGCTGGCGGCGGCCTCGACGGGCCAAGACGATCCCGGCCTGACGGTCCTGGACCAGCGGCTGCGCGGCAGCAGAGGTGGGGTGCTGGCAGTGGTCACCGGCTGCATTACCAATCAGGCGCTTGCTCAGCTGCCCCCGGTGCGGCGGCGTCATCTGGTGACCGTGCTGGTACGGGTCGGGGACGAGCGGCAACGAGAAAGCGACCCGCCGAAGGTGCAGGTCGTCGCGCCAGGGACCGCGGAGGAATTCGCCGCGCTGTGGAACGCGCTGGTCCGGGCATGATCGGCCAGGCACGATCCGCGCCGGGCATGTCCAAGGTGCCCCGGTCGGCGTCCCGGGCGCCCGGAGCCGCGACCAGACCGAGTCGGCACACGATAACCGTGCGCCGCGTTGGCGGCCGTGAGGCGGCGTGGGCTTCGGTGTGCGCGCTCCCGGTCGCCGTGAGCGCATTCGTGTACGCCGGTTTTTTCGCCACGCCTGAGTTCTTGCTCGTTGTGACCGGTGCGGCGATTGCTGCGGCTCCAGTTGCGGCGGCTGTTGCGCTGCGGCGATACCGTGCCGACAGCACCCTGGCGATCGGCGTCTTGGCCGGGTTCGCCTATCTCTCTTACACCCTGTTCCGGCCCAACCTGGACTATGGCCTTCCCGGGCCCCGCACCGCGGCCGCAGTCGCCTCCGCGGTGGCGCACGGCTGGGGCCGGATGCTCTCCGTCGCGCTGCCCGCCGACGTCCACGTCGATCTCCTTGCGCTACCGACCGCCGTGACGTGGACCGCATCGTTCGCCGCCATTACGATCGCGCTTCGCACCCAATGGGTGCTCGGCCGCCTCGCTCCGGGGTTCGCGGCGTTCACGCTGGCCGTACTGTGCGCCGCGGGTCGGCCGGAGACGCAACTGGCGTCGGGCATCGGGTTCCTCGCGGCGTGCGCGGCCGTCATGGCGTGCGCGGCCCGCACGGTCGGCACCGGGCCTCAGCCGGCTGACCACCAGCGACCCGGCACTCCGGCGCGAGCCACCAAAGACGGCACCGCCTTGCGCAGGGGCGCCGCCCCGCCGTCCCAGCGCCGTCCCCCGGCGCCGGGCTCGGCAGTCCGGTCCGTCGCGGTCGCCGTCTGCGGCACCGCCGCGATCCTGGCAGCATCCGTTGCCGGCACCGAGGCGCTCCCGAACACCGCACACCGCTTCGACCCCCGGACGCTGGACCCGCCCGTGGTGGCGGTGAATGAGACCGTCACCCCGCTCGCGGCTGTCCGCAGCCAACTGCAGCAGCATCCCGCCCGGCTCGTGGCGACGGTGACCCTCACCGGCCCTGGCGCCGCAGCGGTCGGCCGCATTCGCACGGCGGCGCTTGAAGACTACGACGGCTCCGCGTGGACGACGTCGGACCGCTTCCTGCTGGCCGGCCAGGTCCTCTCCGGGGGTTACCAGCTACGGCGGGCGCTACCGCTCACCGCTCGCATCAGCCTCGCGGCCGGAACCGGGCCGTATCTGCCGGAGGTCGGCCAGCCGGTCGGCCTTTCCTGGCAGAACCCGGCCGCGCAGCTGGAGACCGGCTTCGACCAGGATTCCGGGATCCTCGTCGCCCGTGGGCTGTCTGCCACGGGCGCCACCTACACGCTCAATGCCCAGGTCACACCCGCCGAAGGCCTCGACAAGGCCGCAGTGGCCGCCGACCCGGCCGACACGGCGCTGCCCGTGCCCGCGCCGGGGATCCTGGCTCAGATCGCCTGGAAAATCACCGCGACCAAGGCCACGCCCTATGCGAAGCTGAGGGCGCTTGCCGCCTACCTGCGGTCCCTGCCCTACAGCCTGCATGCGCCACCCGGCCACTCCTACGGCGCGCTCACCCGGATGCTGGCCGGCACCCAGCCAGGACACGCGGACGGCTATAGCGAGCAGCATGCCGCGGCGTTTGCCGTCCTCGCCCGTATCCTCGGCTTTCCGGCCCGCGTCGCCACCGGGTACCTGCTCACCGGCGGCCGCGGCGGCGTCTACCACGTGACGACCGCCGATGCCGATGCCTGGGCCGAGGTCCGCTTCGACGGCCACGGATGGGTCGCGTTCGACCCGACCAACACCGCCAACACCGCAGCGAAGTCCCAGACCCTGCGCAACCCCCCTCCGGTCCCCCTGGCCTCCACCCAGCCGCCGCAGGCCAGCGCGTCGTCGGCAGGCACGGCGAAGGCCAATGCGCACGGGCCGCCCGGCAACGGGTGGGCTGCCGCGGTGCTGGCCGACGGGCTGCTCGGCCTGGCCGCCCTCGCTGCCCTCTGTGCGGCGGGTTGCGCCGCCATCGCAGCCGAGAAGGGACGCCGCCATCTGCGCCGCCGCTGGGCCGCCGACCCAGCCGCGCGGCTCCTCGGCGCATGGCAGTCCGCCCGAGACCGGCTCGTGGAAGGCGGCCTTGATCTTCCGCCGTCAATGGCCGCCCGGGATGTCGCCACCAGTGCCGCCCGCCGGTTCGGCCGCGCCGCCAACCCTGTCGGCATGCTCGCGCCCCTCATCGCCGCGGCCGTGTTCACCCCGGTCGAGACGACACCCGCCGTGGCGGACCGAGCCTGGCACCTGTACCGGCAACTCCTGCGCGGACTGTATCCGCGCCGGTTCACGCTTCGCCGGGTCGGCGCGCTCATCAGCCCCCGCGCGCTGCTGGTCCGGCACCGCCAGACGCGTGAGGCCCGCGCGATACTCCCGTCACCACGTCGTGGTCAACGGCGGCGGCTATGAGCAGATCGCTCCGTTCACGCCGCGCCGCATCGCCGCGCCAGCCCTCGCGGCGGTCCGCGGTCGGCGCGGTCAGCCGAGCGCGCATCGGCCTTGCCGCGGTGATGGGCTTGGCCCTTGCGGCGGCCCTTGTCGTCGTCGGCCTCGGCCGCGGCTACCCGGCGACGCATTCCCAGATGGGCACCGGAAGCATCTGGCTGCCCTCGGACGCGACCGGGGAACTGACCCTCTTCGACAGCTCCACCCTCAAGCCCGCCGCCCAGGTGCCGGTGGCCAGGCCCGGCACCCTGCTGCAGTCCGCCGAGACCGGTAGCACCGGATACGCCATGGATGAGACCCTCGGCGCCATCCGACGGGTCGATGGAACCACCCTGATTGCATCCCCGCCGGCCGAGCTGGTCAAGGCCGTCGGCACGAACGCAGGACGCGACCTGGACATTTTCGCCACCCCAGCCGCACTCTACGCGGTTGACGAGCACCGCGGTCTGCTCGCGGCCGCCGACCCGTCCAGCCTCACGGTCAGGGGGACCCTGCAGTCCCTCGCAGCGAGCACCACTCCCTCCGATACCGTCATCGACCAGGATGGCCGGTTTTGGGTTCTCGACCAGCGCTCCGGAGACCTCGCCTGGTTCACCGGGAGCAATCGTCACGTCCGCACCAGGGTCGTTCCGCCCGGGACCTCCGCCGTGCTGGCCGCCAGCGCCGACCATCCGGTGATCGTGGCGCCAGGCCAGCAGACCGCTCAACTCCTCGCCCCCGACACCGGTGCCGTCGAGCAGACGATCCCCGTCGATCTGCGCCCCGGTGACACGGTGACCGCGGTCGGCGCAGCCGACACGCCGCAAGTCGTTCTCGCGGTCGGGTCGCGCGGGCTCGTCGTCGTATGCTCCTTCTCCACCACCCAATGCCAGCCCCCGATACCGCTGCCCGATGGAGCGGCGGTGCTGGGGCAGCCGGTGGAGGTCGGCGGCCGCGTCTTCCTCCCCGATGAGACCCACCGCAAGGTCATCGTCATCGACCTGACCACCGGCCATGCCCGTGCCTGGCCGATCCCTCCTCCTGCGACCCGGTTCGACCTGCTGACCAAGGACGGCATCGTCTTCTACGACGACCCGACGACCTCCGCCGCAGGCGTCATCCCCATCGATGGCCCACCCCGCTCCGGCAGCAAGTACGATCCCCGCAAGCCCTTCGGGGCCAGCGCCCCGCTCCGCGCGCCAGGGGGCAACACGTCCACCACCCCGCCGTCCCAGCGGGCCCAGCCCGCAGTCGGCCCGACAGGGCCACCAATAGCGCAGCCGACGGACGTCCCGGCCACTTCGACTCCCAGCACGGGCGGTCCGAGCACGCCAGGACTGCCCCCGACCCCCACTGTGACGCCCCCCACCAGCACAACCCTGGTCATCACCGCGGTCGTGGTCGTACCCGGTCAGCCGCAGGTCGGGCAGAAGGCCACCATCACGGCCGCATTCACCGGTCCGAAACCGACCTCCTGGACGTGGACCGTCACCCCCGTCGGCGGTGGCGGTCACACTTACCGCTCGCAACAGCCGAGCATGCAGACCACCTTCGGCGCGCCAGGCAGGTATACGATCACCGCCACGGGCACCAGCGGTACCGCCACTGCCACCAAATCCACCACCGTCACCATCTCACCCTCTCCCAACGCCCGCTGCGGCGAAACCATCACCGCCAGCCTCGTCCTGAACACCGACCTCAGCTGCACCGACGGCGGGCTGATTATCGGAGCTGACAACGTGACCCTCGACCTCGGCAGCCACACCGTCACAGGACCCGGCGCCACTATCACCGGGTCCGTGGGCGTCTCCACGCAGCACAATAACGTGACAATCAGGGACGGCACGATCACCCGCTTCAGCCAGGGGATCAGCCTCAAGTCCGGCCCCGGGATTGAGCCTGCCGTGTCAATCAGTTCAGTCAATTTGACCACGGATGGCACCGCGATCGAGGCGACCGGCGCCAAGGCGGCCTTGTCCGGAGTGAAGATCGCCGGAAGTGCCGCCGGCATCACAGCAGCGGAATTCAACCTGACAATGTCGGACTCCTCGGTGAATGGTGGAACGATTAGTTGCGGGTCATGCGGGTACCTTTTCACGCGAGATAGTTTCACGAATGCGAGCATCAGCTGCGCCCTGACGAGCATTACGATCAGCGATAGTGTGCTCTCGCAATCACCAGTAAATACCCACAAGTGCGGCGGCACCATTTCCGGCAGTACACTTGAAAACGCATCGTCCGCAGCCGTGACGCTGTTTTTCGGCCCCGTCGATATTTCGAATAATAAATTCTTGAATGACGGGATCGGGATCAAGGTCGACCCTGTCGGGCCTTCCGGGGGCGCGGGACCGATCACCGGCAACCTCTTCCAGAATGGCGGTGTCGCCGGCGTGCTCATCGACGGGGACTCAACTGTAGCCGTCAACATCTCCGGCAACACTTTCACTGGCGATGGCCATAGCTCCGGGGGCACGCATGACCATGACGGCAACCCGGTCATGGATGGCCTGCACATCGACCTCCAGGTGAACCCGTCGAACAACGTCACCGTCACCGGCAATCACACCAGCAACGACGCCGCCTTCGGCATCTGGGCCAAGCCCGGCACCGCCATAGACGGCGGCGGTAACACCTCGCTCGGCGACCCCAGAGGCTGCTCCGGCGTGACCTGCCGCTGATGATCACGTGACCGCGATTCCGATTCCAGCCCGCCCGCCGCACCCGGAGACCTCGGTCGCCGTCCTGTTCGGCTTCTCGCGCTACCACGACCACCGCCACCTGCCCGGTCTACCGGCGGTGGAAAGAAGTGTCCACGACCTCGCCGCCGTACTGACCGATCCCGTCATCGGCGGCTTCGCCGCGGAGCGCTGCCTGGTCCAGAGCCAGGACACCACCGTCGAGGACTTCGGCGTCCGATTCGAGCAGGCCGCGAACCGCGCCGAGGATGTCCTGCTGGTCTACTACTGCGGGCACGGCATCCTCGACACCAGCCCATACACCGGCCGGCTGTACCTGGCGTTCCCGCGCACCAGCAAGGACTACTTCAACTTCACCGCCTTGCCGCTGCGCGAGGTCAAGCGCGTGATCGCCGGCAGCCCGGCCAGGAACAAGATCCTGATCCTCGACTGCTGCTACTCTGGCCAGGCCCATACCCACACCCAGGCCGGACCGACTGACCTCCAGGACCAGCTGGAGATCGACGGCACTTACACGCTCAGCTCGGCATCCGGCTACGACCCCGCGATCGCCCCGCCCGGCGCGCGGTACACCGCGTTCACGGGGGCGCTGCTCTCTGTCCTTGACGCCGGCACCACGCGACCGGACCCGATGCCCATCCGGGAGATCTTCACCCAGGTTAGCGCCTTGATACGCCCGCACGGCCTGTCGTCGCCGAGCCAGAGCAGCACTAACACCGCCGACCAGCTCGCCCTCGTCCGCCCCCGGCGACCCCGTCCCCGGCAGCCCCGCCGCGTTCAGGCCCCGCCGCACGGGGCAGTCGACGCACAACCGGAGAACCCTTCGCGCAGGCCGGAGGAGCAAAGCCCGCCCCGACTGGTGCTACCCGACCGGAACACGTGGGCCGACCAGGCGGCCATCGACCTTGTCCGCCATCACCTGCTCGACCCCGTCCGCGCGATCGACGTCGACCAGCGGATCAACGAGCTGGCCGACCGCCTGCACACCGCCCTGACCGCCGAGAGTGAACCCCCTGCCGCGGATCCCGCCGATCCCAATCCGGCCGCCGCACTCGCTAGGCGCCTGGACGGCTACGAGCGTGCAACCGGTCCGATGCTCCGCACCCTCGCCGTCGGTGTCCGCTACGGGGAATCCCGTCACGACAAGATCTGGATACGCGCGCTCCACCGTGTCCTCAACCACCGCCATACCCCGCGCGCGACCATCCGCGACAGCTTCGCATCAGCCGAGCGCTATCCCGCGCTGCTGCTGGTCACTGCCCTTGGCACCGCCGCCGTCGCCGCCGACCGGCACGACCTGGCCTATCGGACTTTGACCGAGGTTGCCCACATCTCGCCGAACGGCCGGAGCATCCCGGCCCTGCTCGTGCTGACCCCGCTGCGCGTCATCGCACCGGATGTCGCCGCAAGTCTGCCCGGATGGGACCATGAGCCGGCCGATCTCGCCGTCTCGGCCCACCTCCGGCACCATCTCCACGACGCTTTCGTCGGCATCCTTGACGACACCGACTACACCGACTCCTTCGACGCTTACGAATACCTGCGCAGTCTCTTGGAATTCGATGCTGCCGAGTTCTCCTCGCTCGGCCTGTTTGCCGAAGCAGCCGACGGCACACGCACGGGGCGGACTCGGGAGTTCTACCTGCATCTCACCGGACGCTCTCGCCTGCTCGAAGCAGGAGCCTTCGGCGGCGATGCACGCAGAGCCGAGCGGGCGCGGCACCTAATCGAAGCGTCACTCAGCCGTGCCCGCGGACTCGGCTGAGACCGGCAATTCGGCTGGCGTAGCAGCTGCGGCCTCCGCGTAAGTACGGGCCTGCGCTGCTCTCACCTCCTGCGCCGCCCCGATCTCACCAGCATGATTACCCTCTACCACGGCCCGAAGGTAGTCGGCGCCTCTAGCCTCCGCTATTCAGCGATGAGGGCCGACTGCGGCACTGAGGCTCCTCGACTGGCTGTGAGCTGGGGTTTCGCGGTGCAGCGAGCCGCGGACGTGC
>Ga0335085_10008674_pt1 | contig 15483 bp, 8 predicted proteins | sample Lox_Sample_45_FD_206712 | JGI IMG/M metagenome (GOLD analysis project Ga0335085, IMG submission 206712) | Soil microbial communities from Loxahatchee National Wildlife Refuge, Florida, United States - Lox_Sample_4.5 | ecosystem: Environmental > Terrestrial > Soil > Wetlands | place: USA: Florida...
AAGAAGCCGGAAGTCACTTCCGAGCTGACCACGCCACATTACGTGCGCTTCGTCGTCCGCGACCGCCCGGGCATCATCGCGCATCTTGCGAAAGTCTTTTCGAAGTACTCCATCAATATCGACGCCGTTTTCCAGAAGCCCGGATTCGCCAAAACCAGCCTGCCTTTCGTCATCACCCTTGAGGCCTGCGGCCGATCGGTGTTGAGCGAAGCGCTCGCTGAGATTTCTGAAGCGGATTTCCACGTGGAACCACCGCTGAGTTTGCCAATTTTGAAAGAAACGAATTGAGGATAAGAGATGCCAGACGATAAGCCGCAATATTCTTTCGGAACGCTCGCCGTGCATGGCGGCCAGGAAAAAGATCCTGCCACGAAAGCTCGTGCCGTACCGATCTACCAGACGACCTCCTACGTCTTCGACGACGCCGATCACGCCGCCCGTCTTTTCGCGCTGAAGGAATTCGGCAACATCTACACGCGCATCATGAATCCGACCACCGACGTCTTCGAAAAGCGCATCGCCGCGCTCGAAGGGGGTGTCGCGGGTCTGGCGCTCGCGTCTGGGCAGGCCGCGGAAACGCTGGCTATCACCACGATTGCGAATGCAGGTGACGAGATCATCTCCACCACCTCTCTGTACGGCGGCACTTACAACCTCTTTCATTACACGCTGCCAAAGTGGGGGATCAAGGTTCGCTTCGTCGATGCCGAAGATTATGACGGCCTCGCCAAAGCCATCAACGATCGCACCAAGGCGATCTACACCGAAACCGTCGGCAATCCCAAGCTCGACATCTCCGACATCGAACAACTCGCCAAGATCGCGCATGCGCACAAGCTGCCGTTGATCGTCGACAACACCACGCCCTCGCCGGCGCTGGTACGTCCGATCGAGTGGGGCGCTGACATCGTGGTTGAATCGGCTACGAAATTCATCGGCGGCCATGGCACCTCGATCGGCGGCGTCATCGTAGATGCCGGCAAGTTCGACTGGGCCTCCGGTCGCTTCCCTGACTTCGTCAATCCCGATCCGTCGTATCACGGACTCTCGTTCACCGAAGCCTTCGGTCCGCTGGCGTTCATCCTGAAAGCACGCGTGCAAGGGCTGCGCGATACTGGCGCTCCACTTTCGCCGTTCAATGCGTTCCTGCTTCTGCAGGGTGCGGAGACGCTTCATCTGCGCATGCAGCGTCACTCGGAGAACGCCCTCGCCGTTGCGCGCTACCTCGAGGATCACGACTCGGTCGAGTGGGTGAACTATCCTGGGCTTCTCTCCAGCAAGTATTACAAGCTGGCTGAGAAATATCTGCCGAATGGCTCCGGCGCGCTGATTACCTTCGGCATTCGCGGCGGATACGAAGCCGGCAAGAAGTTCATCAACTCGGTGAAACTCTTCAGCCTGCTCGCCAATATCGGCGATGCCAAGTCGTTGATCATTCATCCAGCCTCGACAACGCATCAGCAACTGAGCGAGGAAGAACAAGCTTCGACAGGTGTGACACCCGATCTCATTCGGCTGTCTGTTGGCATCGAAGACGTGAAGGACATCATCGCTGACCTCGAACAGGCGCTCGAGAAGAGCGTTCCGTCAGGCAAATCCCGGCTGGTGGAAGAGCCAGTCGGCGCAGGGACACGCAAGTGAGTCAACCGATTGCTCCAACCTACGAGGCCGATTTCACATTCGGCACTCAGGAAGATGAGTCGTTCCGGCTGGAAGCGGGAGGCCAACTCCAGCCGGTAACGCTGCACTACGCTGTCTATGGCACACTGAACCCGCAACGCGACAACGCCATCCTGGTCTGTCACGCGCTGTCGGGTTCGGCGCAAGTCGGCGCCTGGTGGACAGACCTTTTTGGCGCCGATCGATGTTTCGACCTCGACCGCGACTGCGTGATCTGCGTCAATATCCTGGGCTCGTGTTATGGCTCAACTGGTCCCGCCTCCATCAATCCTGCGACCGGCCGGCCCTACGGCAAAGATTTTCCCCTCATCACCATCGGCGACAACGTAAAGGCGCAAGCTCGCCTTCTCGATCATCTGGGAGTTAAGCGCCTGCGCGCGGTCGTGGGCGGCTCCATCGGCGGCATGCAGGCGCTGCGCTGGGCCATCGAATATCCTGAGCGCCTCGATACCTGCATCGCCATCGGCGCCACGCCACTTTCCGCAATGGGACTGGCTCTCAACCACATTCAACGTCTCGCGATCGAGAACGATCCCGCTTGGAAGAATGGGCAGTATGCGCCGGAGGAACAGCCCGCCGCTGGCCTGGGTATTGCTCGCGCGATTGCCATGTGCTCGTACAAATCGGCTCACCTCTTCGACAAGCGCTACGACCGGCGTCCGAATCGCAACGGCGAAGATCCAGCCCACAAGCTCGATGACCGCTACGACGTCTCCGGTTATCTGGATTACCAGCAGAAAGAATTGATCGCGCGCTTCGATGCCAACAGCTACCTATTCATTTCGAAGATGATGGACAATTTCGATCTCGCCGACGGTTATGCGAGCACCGAAGAAGCGCTCCGGCGGATCAAAGCACGACTGATTCTGGTCGGCATCTCCTCCGACTGGCTCTTCCCCACCGCTGACGTGCGTATGCTTGCAGGAAAGATCCATTCGCTTGGAATTAACACGACTTACCTGGAGCAGATCAGTTCGCACGGCCACGATGCTTTCCTCGCCGAAGCGGGTGAGCTCTCAGGATTGTTGTCACCATATTTGGAGCTGACACGAACCTCGTCGCGCTTTGCGATTCGGGCCGTCGCAGGCAGTGCTAGCACAGTCCAAAGCGGAGGCTTTGAACTGAGCGCTCCTGAATACATGAGCGCCGACTGACTTTCACGGGCGCATCCAGCAGAATGCGACCGTCTTCGCGATCTCATAAATCTCCCATTCTGCGGCGGTATCTCAGAGCTGATTGACGGAACGGCCATTCGTCCCTACCATGGCTCAACCTCTCTAGCGTGAAAAACGGGGTCCTATCGCCACCAACGTCTCGATGATCGGCCAAACTATTTCCCACTATCGCGTCGTCGAATTGTTGGGTGGCGGCGGCATGGGTGTCGTTTATAAAGCGGAAGACACCAACCTGGGCCGGTTCGTTGCGCTCAAGTTCCTTCCCGACGAAACCGCCAAAGACCCGGCTACCCTGGAGCGCTTTCGCCGCGAGGCGCGCGCCGCCTCAGCTCTGAATCACCCCAATATCTGTACAGTTCACGAAATTGGTGAGCACGAGGGGCACTCGTTCATCGTGATGGAGTGCCTGAACGGTCAGACGCTGAAGCACCTGATGCATGGCTCTCCGGCCGATCTGGAACAAATTCTCACCATCGGTATCGAAGTCGCGGATGCACTTGAAGCAGCTCACTCGAAGGGCATCGTCCACCGCGACATCAAGCCCGCAAATATTTTTGTTACCGATCGTGGCCACGCTAAGGTACTCGATTTCGGACTTGCCAAGATCACGCAGAAGAATCGTCCGGGAAGCGGCGAATCACAAACGGTAGCGGGAGTCACGAATCTCGACTTGACCAGTCCCGGCACCGCTGTTGGCACTGTGGCTTACATGTCTCCCGAACAGCTGCGCGGCAAGGAACTGGATGGTCGCACCGATCTGTTCTCTTTCGGCGTGGTGCTCTATGAGATGGCGACTGGCAAGCTGCCGTTTCGCGGAGAAACTTCTGCCGTCATAAGCGATTCCATCTTGAACCGCGTGCCAACGGCTCCGGTGCGGCTGAATCCGGAAATGCCGGCGAAGCTCGAAGAGATCATCACCAAGGCGCTCGAGAAAGATACGGACATGCGCTACCAGTCCGCCGCCGAAATGCGCGCGGACCTGAAGCGGCTAAAGCGCAGTATCGACTCGTCACGATCCTCGGTAGTCGCCGACGTTGCTGAGTCTTCGGGGTTCGCATCCGCGAAGGCTCCTGTGTTGAGCGACAAGCCGCTGGTAAAGCGAAAAGTTGTTCTTGTCGCGTTAGCGGCCTGCATGCTCGCTGCGCTCGGGATCGGCCTTATCGTTGGCAAGCTCCTTTTCACCAGCGCTCCTCCGGAACCGCCGTTCTATCGGCAGCTGACTTTTCGCCGCGGCAGCATCCGCTCCGCACGGTTCGCGCCCGACGGACAAACCATCCTTTACAGCGCAGCGTGGCAAGGAAATCCGATGGACGTCTTCACCGCGCGTCCGGAAGCGCCTGAATCGCGGTCCATGGGACTTGCACACACCCAACTGATGTCAGTCTCTTCGAACGCCGAGATGGCCGTTCTTCTGAACAGCAAGTCCATCGGCACGTGGGTCACCATGGGTACGCTGGCACGTGCCCCGCTCGCTGGCGGCGCCCCGCGCGAAATTCTGGAGCAGGTACAGTGGGCCGACTGGGCTCCTGACGGAAACAATCTTGCCGTGGTTCGCGATCTCGGTGGCCGTAATCGCCTGGAGTTTCCCATCGGCAATCCGCTATATGAAACAGGCGGCTGGATCGGACATCCGCGCATCTCGCCTGACGGCAAGCTGATCGCCTTCCTGGATCACCCGAATCAAGGAGACGATGCCGGTACCCTCGCCATTGTCGATCTAAAGGGAAATAAGAAGATCCTGACCGGCGAGTGGTACACCGCCCAAGGCCTCGCATGGTCTCCGGATGGCAAGGAAATCTGGTTCACTGCCAGCAAGAGCGGAACGGATCGCACTCTCTATGCGATCACACTCGATGGCAAACAGCGCATGGTGCTTCGTCTTCCCGGAGCACTCATGCTTCTCGACATCGCGAAAGACGGTCGTATTCTCTTGATGCGAGCAAGTTGGCGGCGCGAGCTTCGCGGCGTGATCTCGGGCGACGAAAAGGAACGTGACCTCTCCTGGCTTGACTACTCCTACCCTGCGGGGCTGTCAGATGATGGCAAGACGCTCCTCTTCGACGAAGAAGGCGGCGGCGGCGCGCTCGATTACTCGAAGTCTGTCGGCTTGTCGTATGCCGTCTACTTGCGAAAAACTGAGGGCTCCGCAGCCATCCTCCTGGGCGAAGGTGGCGCGGTCGCTCTTTCTCCAGACGGCAAATGGGCCATCGCGCAGACCCAGAGCACGCCTTCGCAGCTGAAACTGTTACCTACCGGCGCCGGCGAAGCCCGCGATTTAACCAACGACAACGTGAACCACAGCTGGGCTCACTTCTTTCCCGACGGGAAACGCATTCTTTACGCGGGCAACGAACCCGGAAAAGGCGTGAGGCTGTATGTCCTCGATATCGAATCGGGTAAGGCTCGTGCGATTTCGCCCGAGGGAGTGAACGGCATCTCGTTCATCATCTCGCCGGATTCGCAGTGGGTCGCGGGCATTGGTCCTGACCAGAAGGGATACCTGTATCCAGTCTCTGGTGGCGAGCCTCACGTCATCCCGGGAATGAATCCCGGAGAGCAACCCATTACCTTCAGCGCCGACAGTCGCTCTCTCTACATTTACCAGCCAGGTGAACTGCCAACCCTCGTGAATCGCCTCGACCTCCAGACTGGCAGTCGCACTCTTTGGCGACAGCTTATGCCGTCCGATCCCGCGGGCGTCGAAAACATCGGACCGATTCTTCTTACCCCTGATGCAAAGACCTGCGTCTTCGGCTATCACCGCATGCTCGCGGATTTGTATCTGGTAGAGGGGCTGAAGTAACTAGAACTGGATTGATAGATCATGCTTTGAAGGGGCGCGGCTCTAGCCGCGCCGTACGGCCTGAACCGTCGCACCGACTTCTTCCATCCCATAGCGCAAAAGTAAAAGGCGAGGCCGGTTAGCCTCGCCTTTCTGTTGTCGGGGGCTGGTTAGCGCACGCCGAACAATACGTCCATCGTCAACTGATCCAACTTCTCGTACGGCAGCTTCTTCTGTGCCAGATATTCGCGGTCAAACTGCACATCCGCCAGTTCCGCCGCCGACAGTTTTTCCGCCATCATTGGATTTCCGTTCGTCGAAGCGATCTCCTGTAGAACCGCTCTGATCTCCGGATCCCGCTGCCAACGGCAAGCTTTATCTTTCAGGATGAGGTATGTCCGCATGCAGCCGCGTGCGAAGTCCTTTACGCCGTCGTAGTCTTCCGTACGGTACGCATGCGCATCGAAGTGCCGCGGCCCCTGGTATCCGACTTCCTCCAGGAACTTCACCAGGAAGAACGCCGCTTTGGGATTGACCGAGCCGAAACGGAAGTCCTGATCGTACTTCCCTGTTTCCTGATCATTCAGATCGATGTGGAATAGCTTCCCTGCTTCCCATGCCTGAGCGACCGAATGGACGACGTTCAGGCCCGGCATCTGCTCGTGCGCAACTTCCGGATTCACGCCCACCATCTCCGGATGGTCGAGTGTCGGAATAAACCCGAGATACGCGCCCGTTGTCGGAAAGTAAATCGCGCCGCGCGGTTCATTCGGCTTCGCTTCCATCGCAAACTTGTAGCCGTACTTCTGCGAAATCGAATACTCACAAAGTGCGTTTACGGCTTCGCGGAGCCGTTTGATGGCATCATCGGGCCTGCGGCATCCGTCGGTTTCGGTTCCCTCGCGGCCGCCCCACATGACAAAAATCTTGGCGCCAAACTCCGCACCCAGATCCATTGCCCGCATCGTCTTCTGCAAGGCGTATGCCCGCACCCGAGGATCATTCGCTGTCAGGGCGCCGTCGCGGAACACCGGATCATAGAACAGGTTCACCGTCGCCATCGGCACCACGATACCGTTCTTCTCGAGAGCGGCACGAAAGTCGCGGACGATCTTGTCACGTTCGGATGCGGTCGCATCGATCGGAACCAGGTCGTTATCGTGGAAGTTCACGCCCCACGCGCCAACCTCCGCGAGGAGCGCAACAAGGTCAACTGGCGACTTCGGAGGACGTACCGCGTCGCCGAACGGATCGCGACCGCGGTTTCCTACAGTCCACAGACCAAACGTGAACTTGTGTTCCGGACGAGGTTGAAACGCATCTGACATGATTGCTCCTTGAAATGATCTAGCCGGCCGTCGCTGTGTTCTCGCTTCGCAAAACGGAACGCAACGCCGGATAAAGCCTTCGATAAGCCTGGTACTGCCTCTGCATCGTCACTTGATCTTTCGAGTTTGGATCCACTCGCTTCGCCACACGAATCGACGTCTCGCACGCCTGATCCACCGATGGCCATGCGCCTGCACCCACGCCGGCCAGCAACGCCGCTCCATACGCCGCGCCTTCATCGGCTTCGACCACTTCGACAGCATGGCCGTAAGCATCGGCCTGAATCTGGCGCCATAACGGCGATCGTGCGCCACCACCGCCCAGCCGTATATTCCGTACTGGTACGCTCATCTCGTCAAAGATCGTGAACGTATCCCGCAAACTGAAAGCTACTCCTTCCAGAATGGCTCGAATAATATGCCCACGCCCGTGATTCGCTGCCAGGCCGATCAACGCCGCTCGCGCGTATGGATCCAAGTGCGGGGTCCGTTCTCCCATCAGATAGGGCGCCCACAACACGCCGTCGGATCCTGCGGAAATCCTCGCTGCCTCATCGGCCAGGCGGTCGTAGGGATCGCGATCATCCGTGGTAACCGTACCGAAGTTGTCGCGGAACCAGCGTAGCGAGAGACCTGCCGCCTGGGTGACTCCCATCACGTGCCAACGACCCGGAATTGCGTGGCAGAAAGTATGTATCCGGCCCTTCGGGTCTAGCGCCGGACGATCCGTCGCTGCGAAAACCACGCCCGAGGTTCCAATCGTGGCGCTCACTGCTCCCGGGCGAACGATCCCCATGCCCACGGCGCCCGCGGCCTGATCCCCTGCTCCGGCCACGACGGGTGTCCCTTCCTTCAGCCCAGTTGCCTTCGCGCCCTCGGCAGAGAGACGACCACTCACTTCTATGGACTCATACAGTTTTGGTAGCCACGAAGGGTTTACACCAGCAGCCTCAACCACCTCTTGCGACCATCGCCGATGCGCCACATCGAGCATTAGCGTACCGGAAGCATCCGCCACGTCGATGGCGCGCTCCCCGGTCAGCCGGAAACGGATGTAGTCCTTGGGCAACAACACGCTGGCAATGCGCTTCCAGTTTGCCGGCTCGTGTTCCCGGACCCACAGCAGCTTGGTGAGAGTGAAATTTGTCAGTGCAGGGTTGCAGGTCAGTTCAATCAGCTTGGCGGCGCCTATCTTCTCGGTGATTTCGCGGCACTGATCTTCGGTCCGCTGATCGCACCAGATGATGGAGGGGCGAATCACTGCACCACTGGCGTCCAGGAGAACCGCACCGTGCATCTGGCCGGTGAGGCCTACACATGCAATCTGATCGGCAGTAACCTTGGCCGTCTGCAGGGCATTCTTGACCGCGGTCTGGCAAGCCTTCCACCAGTCGGCCGGATCTTGCTCTGCCCAACCCGTCTGCGGAGAAGCGAAAGCGGCGTGTTCGCCGGTCGCTGCCCCCACCACTTTTCCGGCGGTATCAACAATGACGGCACGGGTGCCGCCTGTCCCTACATCGATCCCTAAAAACAATTGCGAGTGCACTGTCATCCTTGGCTTCGACCGTGCCGTTAACGTTAACGATGCGGGGAAATGCTACCACTAATCCCGTGAGTTGCGCGAATAAAGATCACACAAAATTACAAATATTAAGAAAATTCTGGTTTAGTTTTGGGGTTCAGATCTCAATAGCGCACGTGCCGGTGCCGCCTCCAGCCCCTTCAGTCGAATAGGTAAAACAATCAGATCGTACCTTCCACCCTTTATGCTTCGCAGGTCCATTCCTTCGACGATTACGACGCCCTTGCCCAGTAATGTCCGGTGAGTTAGGGGGGCCGCGGCGCCAAATTGCTCTGCAGATAGATAGTCGATTCCCACCAGTTGCACTCCGGCGTCGGCCATCAACTGCGCCGCATCCGGAGCGACGCCCACAAAGTCCTTGTGGAAGTCCTTGTCGCCGAAGAAATTGTCATAGGAGCTGCGAGTCTTGAATAAAATCCTGGTCGCACCATGCCATGCGTGCCGGTTTAGTTCGGCTGCATCCACAATCTTCGCTGTCGGCGAGACTTCGATTACCAGCGCCGGACCAATCATTTTCGAAGCTGGAATCTCGTCAATCGTCGCTCCCCCTTTGACGAAATGCAGAGGGGCGTCAATATGGGTGCCCGTGTGGTTGCCCATTTCGACCATCGACAGGGTGAGGCCATTGCCCTTATCGAACGACTGCAGCACTGTGAATTTCGGCGGCGCATTTCCCGGATAAACAGGCGTGGTATCCGGATCTACTAGAACCGAGACATCGACCCACTGTCCCGAGCGCTGCGGGTTGTGGACATCCTTCGCTACCGCCAAACCGATCGCCAATACTGTCATCATCATCACAACTGACCCAATCATCGCCATTCTCCGTTTTAGTGTCATATCGCCCTTCCGCAGAAGTTTTCGCTCGGCAGTGTATCTCACCACCTCAACGCACGGTGAAAAACCATCACGGATTTGCCAACACTCGCCGCGTAGTTCAAGATCTCAAATAAACCAATGTGGCGGCGTGCTTCCCATATGAAAAGCTTCCGGCAGTCTATCTTTGCAATTCTCCTGGCCCTAGTTTTAGCACCGGCCTTGCTCGGTCAATCGATCGCCCAGCAGGTCAATAAAGTACTTTCCCCAACGTCAACCGAGGGAAGCCAGCCGCAAGTGACCGATCCTCTGGGGCGCAGCACTCCTCGTGGGACCGTGGTCGGCTTCCTACAGGCGGCCCAGGCGGGAAACTACAAAGAGGCCGCCAACTATTTGCAGCTCTCGAAGAACCAGCGCGCCTCCCAGGGAGAAACGCTCGCTCGCGACCTGCACAGGCTGATGGATCGCGCCTTCACCGGCAAGGTGAATATGATCAGCGAAAGGCGTGAGGGCTCGGTTCAGGTAGGAGTCTCTGCCGACCGCGAGCGCATCGGCGTCTTCCAGGTCGACAGCAGCGAATATGACGTCGTGCTCGCTCGCGTTATCGATCCAACTTCTGGCGAGATCTGGCTTTTCTCTTCGGCAACGATCGAAGACGTGCCGGACCTTGCTGAGCAACTGAAGATCCGGAGCGTCGAGCCAAGACTGCCTACCTTCCTGGTCTCACATCGCGTGCTGTCAGCTCCCCTTTGGATCTGGCTGGCGTTCTTGCTGCTCATCCCCATCGCTTACGGCTTCTCCTGGTTAGCCATTCGGATAGCCAGGGTTGGAAAGCATTCTTGGGGCAATTGGCGTAAGCACCCGGAACCCGCTTCTCCCGGTAGCTCCTTAGCTCCTCCTGCCACGCTCATTCTCACCGATTTGCTTCACCAGGCAGGAGTGGCATTCCTGGGATTACCGCTCCTCTATCGTGTCTATTACCATCAGGCAGCAGGCATCGTTCTCGTTATCGCACTCGGATGGCTCGTGTTTCGCTGGATCAATCGGTGGGCCGAGCGCGAACGTCTGAAAGCCCTTCTCGGCAAGGGCTTGCGGCAGGGCTCGTTGATCCTCCTCGGTCAGCGTTTGTTCAAGGTGGGCGTCGCGATCGTAATCGGGCTGACAAGCCTGAGAATCCTGGGCTTTGACATGACCACCGCGATCGCCGGCCTGGGCATCACTTCCCTTGCCATTGCCTTCGCTGCGCAGAAGACGCTCGAGAATCTCTTCGGCGGAATCATGGTCCTTAGCGATGAAGTGATTCGCGTCGGCGAGACTTGCCGTCTCGGAGACAAGGTTGGGACTGTAGAAGATATCAGCCTGCGCTCGACGCGCATCCGCACACCCGATCGCGTGGAGCTGTCCGTTCCCAACGGCGTCCTCGCTAACATGAATGTCGAGAACCTTAGCCGCCGCGACAAGAATCTGTTCCAGACCAATATTGGTTTGCGTTACGAAACGACTCCCGAGCAGATGCGCTCAGTGCTTGCAGGAATATCCCGCCTCTTGGCGGAACACCCGAAGGTCGATCCTGCTGTTCGAAGAGTCCGCTTCATCGGATTCGGCCAGAGCACGCTCGACATCGAGATCTTCTGCCTGATCCTCACCCGCGATTGGAACGAATTCATGGAAATCCGCGAAGGCTTGCTGCTGAAGGTTATGGACATCGTCGCCAACGAAGGAACCAGCATGGCGTTCCCGTCGCGAACTGTCTATCTCGCTCAGGACACCCTCGCCGGCACGGACAAGGCAAAGGCAGCCGCAGTCGGGCTGACTACAAACACATAAACGTCAAGCCACAAGCTACCCAATGCTCAAAGGCAGATGGCCGTTGCGGAAAACCTAGTCATCCCCATGAACCATCTCTGGTTCCGGAATAGCTTCCTGCTCAGCTGCCTTCACCGGCAACCATCCGCGCACGATCACGTACAGGATTGGAATGATGAACAAATTCAGTAGCGTGCTGACGATCATGCCGCCGAACACTGTCGTTCCCACTGAGTGACGTCCTGCAGAACCCGCGCCGCTTGCGAACACCAGCGGCAGCACGCCAAGGATGAACGCAACCGAGGTCATCAGGATCGGACGAAGTCTTAACCGAGCCGCTTCCACTGCGGACTCGAACAGTTCCATTCCTCTCGCCTGCAGCTGCTCAGCGAACTCGACGATCAGAATCGCGTTCTTACTGGCCAGTCCGATCAGCATCACCAGCCCGATCTGGCAATACACGTCGTCCTGCAACCCACGCATTGCCTGCGCACCCAACGCACCCAGGATCGCCATCGGCACGGCCAGCAGGATGATGAATGGCAACACAAAGCTCTCGTATTGCGCCGAAAGCGTGAGGTACACCACCAACAGCCCCAAGCCGAACAGAATCAGCGTCTGTGATCCCGACTCGATTTCTTCCAGCGCCAGCCCCGTCCATTCGAATGAGTATCCGGGCGGAAGCACCTTCTTCGCAGTCTCTTCCATCGCCTTCAACGCTTGGCCGGAACTGTATCCCGGAGCGGCGCTGCCATCGATTTCAGCCGAACGAAACAAGTTGTAATGGCTGATAATCGTCGCGTTCGTCCTCTCCTGTATGGTCACCAGGTTGTCCAGCGTAACCATCGCCCCCGACGCGGATCGCACATAGAACTGCCGCAGATCCCGCGGCTGCGCGCGAAACTGCTGATCGGCCTGCACGTATACGCGGTACGAACGATTGTTGAAGTCAAAATCGTTCACGTATTGCGAACCCATATAGATTTGCAGGGCCGATGTGATCTGCGAGAACGGTACATCGAGATTCTTCGCCTTCTCGCGGTCGATCGTGACCAGGTACTGCGGATCGCGCGCGCTGAAGTCGCTGAACAAGCCCACCAACTCTGGACGCTTCGAGGCTGCCCCCATGAACTGGTGCATCACATTCTCGAGATCTTCGATCGGGCGCGCGTTATTGAGTTGCTGTAACTCGAACGCAAATCCACCGTAGCTACCTAAACCTTGTATCGGCGGCGGCAGGAAGGGCACCACGAACGCTTCGCCAATGCTCATGAGCGGTCCGCGCACCGATTCGATGACCGCTTGTGCGGAGTGTTTCTCTCCCTTGCGTTCGGCGAACGGCTTCAGGTTGATGAAGATGATCGCGCGGTTCGGCGCAGCTCCGCTCTGGCTGAAGCCGGGAACCGAGAACACTCCCAAAATGTCAGGATTCTGCCGGAGGATATCGCTCGCTCTGTCCGCAACTTTAGTTGTGTACTCGAGAGACGCACCCTGCGGCGCTTGCACGGCGACGATGAAATAGCCCTGATCTTCGTCAGGAACAAAGCTGGTCGGCACGGCTCGATATACAAAATAGGTCGACGTCAAGCCAAGCAGGAACACGATCACAACCGCGTACCGCCATCGTTCCATTCCGCGCAGGACACGCGTGTACCCTTTTGTGCCCGAGACGATCAGACGATTGATACCGGCAAACAGCGGGTTTCGCGTTCCGTGCGATGGCTTCAACAGCAGCGCCGAGAGCGCCGGGGTCAGCGTCAACGCATTGAACGCCGACAGTGCAATCGAAAATGCAATCGTTAGCGCAAACTGCTGATAGAGCCGACCCGTAGTGCCCGGGAACAACGACACAGGCACGAATACCGCAATCAGCACCAGCGAAGTTGCGATCACCGCGCTGGTAACTTCGCTCATCGCCACTTCCGAGGCACGCCGTGCGTTACGGATACCCTCTTCCATGTGGCGTTCCACGTTTTCGATGACGACGATGGCATCATCGACCACAAGTCCCGTCGCGAGCGTGATTCCGAACAACGTCAGCGTGTTGATCGAAAAACCAAACAGCTTGATGAACCCGAAGGTTCCGATCAGCGAAACCGGAATCGTAATTGCCGGAATTAACGTGCTGCGCCAACTCTGCAGGAACAGGAAGATAACGATGACCACAATGCCGATCGCCTCGGCCAGTGTCTTCAATACCTCCTGGATTGATTCACCTACAGCCGTCGTAGTATCGAAGGCGATGACGTACTTTAGTCCTGCTGGAAACGTGTGCGAGAGACGTTCCAACTCGCGGCGAATCCCCGCATCCACATCGAGAGCGTTCGCATTCGGCAGTTGCAGGATGCCTACGCCGATGACCTCATGTCCGTTGAAATCCAGATTTGAAGAGTAATCCTCAGCGCCCAATTCCGCTCTTCCCACATCGCGCAGCTGTACCAGTGATCCGTCGCTTGCGCGCTTCAGGATGATCGATTCGAATTCCGATGGCTGGGAAAGTCTCCCGACCGCGCGCACGCTGATCTGGAACATCTGGCCTTTAGCGATCGGCGATTGGCCGACCTGCCCCGCAGCCACTTGCACATTCTGCTCGCGCAGTGCGTCCACAACGTCTTGGGCGGTCAAATTCCGCTTGGCTAATCTGATCGGATCGAGCCACAAGCGCATGGCGTACTTGCGTTCGCCGAAGATCATGACGTCGCCTACGCCGCGCACTCGCTTGAGTGCGTCTTTTACATAAACGTCGAGGTAGTTGCTGATAAACAGGCTGTCGTACTGGTTGTTGTCAGCATAGAAAGCAGCCGCGCCCACGAATGCCGACGAGACCTTGTTTACCACTACGCCCGTCTGCTGGACTTCCGCCGGCAAACGACCCAAGACCGTCGATGCGCGGTTCTGTACATCCACTGCGGCGATGTCGAGGCTGCGGTTCAGATCAAACGTCGCGGTGATGCCGCTCGACCCATCGTTGCCGCTGGTCGAGGTCAGGTAGCGCATGCCCTCTGCGCCATTGATCGCCTGTTCCAGCAGTGTGGTTACGCCGCTCTCCACAGCAGTGGAGTTCGCACCGGTGTAGTACGCACCCACTGTCACCTGTGGCGGCGCCAGAAGCGGAAACTGAGCAATCGGCAATGTCGGAATGGCCACAGCACCCGCGAGGATGATGAGTAGCGAGCAGACAGTCGCGAATACCGGCCTTCGTATGAAGAAATTAACGAACATAGGAAGTAATCTCCGGCTTACGACTGCGGCGCAACTGGCATGCCGTCTACCAGAATCTGCACACCTGTGGTGATAATGCGGTCTCCGGGCTTGATGCCATCGAGAACCACGTAGTTATTCCCGACTACATCCCCCACCTTGATCGGCCTCTGCTTCGCCACTGCCTGAGCCCCCTGGCCTTCCGCAACAAAAGCGAAAATCTGGCCGCCCATGCGCGACACTGCTACTACGGGAACGACAGGCCGTTCCATTTGCCTGAAAACAACGCGCGCATGCACCACCTGGTCATTGCGGAAGCGATGATCGGCATTCGGAACCCAAGCCTTCACCAACAAAAGCTGACTCGCCGGATCGACGCGCGGTGAAACAAAGCTGATCTTCGTGTGCGTCGGCTCACTCGTGGCATCGGAGAGCAGATCAATCGGCGTCCCGACTTTGACCTCGCCTGCCCTTTCCGCAGGAATCGAAATGTAGGCTTCCAGTTCGCCCTTTTCATCCAGTGTCGTCAGCACGGTGCTGACGGTAACTCGATCTCCGACTCTCACGGGTACGTCGCCGATAATGCCCGCCCCAGGTGAAGTCACCGTGTAGTAGTGCAACTGCACCTGTTGTTCCCGAACGTTGGCTTCCATCGCCTGCACATTTGCGAGAGAGGTGTCATACGCCGTTTGAGCCTGGTCCAGATCCTGTTTGGCGATAACCCCGGCCGCATAGAGCCGCTTGCGCCGCTCCAACTCCGTGCGGTTGTACTCCAATTGCGCCAACTGAGATTGATGGTTCGCCTCCATCGAGTGCACCGTCGCCTGTTGCTTCAGCGGGTCGATCTCCAGGATCGGCGCGCCCTGCTGCACCTGGTCACCCGACTTTACGAAGATCCGCGTGATCTCGCCCTCCACCTGAGGCTGCAGGATAGAAGCGTTCCGCGATTTCAACGTGGCCAGGTACTCCGTGAACTCCCCAACCTGCTGTAGTTCGGCAGTCTGTACCTTCACCGGCATCGCTTGTGGTCCGGCAGGCGCGTTCCCTTCTGCCGGACGACTGCAGGCCGCACCAAGCAGGCACGCAATCAGAGAAAGAATAAGAGTGCTTTGA
>Ga0335085_10008675_pt1 | contig 15482 bp, 20 predicted proteins | sample Lox_Sample_45_FD_206712 | JGI IMG/M metagenome (GOLD analysis project Ga0335085, IMG submission 206712) | Soil microbial communities from Loxahatchee National Wildlife Refuge, Florida, United States - Lox_Sample_4.5 | ecosystem: Environmental > Terrestrial > Soil > Wetlands | place: USA...
GCCGGCGCCGATCAGCGCGAGGATCAGCACCACGGCGGCGGTCGCGGCCGACGGCGGCGCGAGGCGGATCGACGCGAACTCGTAGCCGCCGGCGGGACCGGCGAGCAGGCCGAAGGCGAGCAGCAGCGCGAGCGTGCCGAGGCTCGCCATGAGGAGATAGAGATAGCCCGCGGCGGCGTTGCCCGGCCGGCGATGGTGCGCCATGACGAGCGCCCAGGACGAGAGCGACATGAACTCCCAGGCGAAGAGGAAGGTGAACGCGTCGGCGGCGACCAGCACCAGGTTCATGCCGGCGAGGAACACCGGGAAGAAGGGCAGCACGCGCCCCGGGCTCTCCTCGTGGCGGCCGTAGCCGAGCGCGAACAGGCTCGCCGCCGCGCCGCCGAGATTGATCACCACCGCGAAGAACGCGCTGAGCGGATCGAGGCGGAAATGCGCGCCGAGCCAGGGCAGGCCGAGCGGCAGAGTGAGCCGCGGCGCGGCCGAGGGCGAGAGCAGAAAGGCGACCGCATCGAGGAGGGCGAGCGAAGTGGCGGCGAGGCAGGCGCCGTAGATGAGCGCGTTGGCGGCGCGATGGCGATGCAGGACGAGGCCGGCGGCGCCGGTCGCGAGCAGCGCGGCGATGCACCAGAGGAGCGCTTCGAGAGCCACTAGCCCCTCTTCTTCAGGCGCAGCCCGCGGCCGCCGTCGGCGCTCGGCTTGCCCTCGCTGATCAGCTCGATGCCGAGGCGCTCGAGCGCGGCGATCAGTTTCATCAGCGATTCCACGTTGCCGCGGATCACGCCGTCGCTCGCCTCCATGCGCTGGATGGTGGGCAGCGAGAGCTTCGAGGCCTTGGCGAGCATGCGCTGGTCGATGCCCGCGAGGGCGCGCGCGGCGCGCAGCTGTCGGGAAGTAATCAGGGCCTGAACCTCAGGGGAGAAATAATATCATTAACTAGTGATGTCTCAAACATCAGGCGCATAATAGCGCCCGCATGCCCTACTCGGTCGAAGGCAAGCTCGTCGTCGCGATCTCCTCGCGGGCGCTGTTCGACTTCGAGGAGGAGAACCGCGTGTTCGAGGCCGAGGGCGAGCCGGCGTACATCGCGCTGCAGTACGGCCGCCTCGACGTGCCGGCGCGCCCCGGCGTCGCCTTTCCGCTGGTGAAGAAGCTGCTCGCCTTCAACACGCCCGGACAGGGGCGCGTCGAGGTGGTGGTGCTCTCCAAGAACGATCCGGTGTCGGGCCTGCGCGTCTTCCGCTCGGCGAAGCAGGCCGGGCTCGCCATCGAGCGCGGCGTCTTCACGCGCGGGCGCAATCCGTACCACTACCTCGAGTCGCTCAAAGCGAACCTGTTCCTCTCGGCGAACGAGACCGACGTCATCGGCGCGTTGCAGTCGAAGGTGCCCGCGGCGCGCGTCTACCCCGAGTCGACGCAGGCGGCGAGCCGCCACGCCGACGAGGTGCGCATCGCCTTCGACGGCGACGCGGTGCTCTTCTCCGACGAGGCCGAGCTCATCTTCCAGAAGGACGGCCTGGACGCCTTCACGCAGCACGAGACTTCCAAAGCGCTGCAGCCGCTGCCGCCGGGACCGTTCAAGCCGCTGCTGGAGGCGCTGCACCGGCTGCAGAACGAAAAGAATTCTTCCATCCGGATCAGGACCGCCCTGGTCACGGCGCGCAGCGCGCCGGCGCACGAGCGCGCGGTGCGCACGCTGATGGAGTGGAACATCTCGGTCGACGAGGCGATGTTCCTCGGCGGGCTGGAGAAGGGCGAGTTCCTGAAGGCCTTCGAGCCCGACTTCTACTTCGACGACCAGCGCGGCCACATCGAGTCGGCGCGCCGGCACGTCGCCGCCGGGCACGTGCCGTTCGGCGTGGCGAATCTCAAGAAAGCCGGCTGAGCGCGCGCAGCGTCAGGATCGACCGGAACATGGAGGTCTCCTAGCGATTCAGCGACTGGTAGCGCTCGACCGCCTGCTCCAGGTTGAAGAACATGCCGTCGCGGCCGAGCCGCTCGCCGAGCGGCGAGCGGCGCACGGTGTCGAGCACGCCGGGATTCAGCCCGACCAGCCAGATCTGCCGGCCCTGCTCGCGCTGCCGCTGCTCGGCCTCGAGCAGCTTCTTCAGCACGCTGTACTCGAGGTCGAACACCGCGCGCAGGTGCAGGGCGATCACGCGCGGATTCTCCGCCTCGATCAGCGCGCGCATCTTCTCCGCGGCGCGCTCGGCGTTGGCGAAGAAGAGCCGTCCCTCCGGACGCAGCAGGAGCAGGCCGGGGAAAGTCTCGTCCTCCGGGTGCTCGGCCGAGCGCGGGCGGAAGACGTTGGTGCCGGGCTTGCGGCCGAGCACGTAGACCGGGGGGTCGGCGACCTGGTAGGCGAGCGCGACAAGCGAAACGACGATGCCGACCAGGATGCCCTGCAGCGTGCCGAGCAGCACCACGCCGGCGAGGGCGACCAGCGCCCAGACGAACTCGGTGCGGCGCACGCGCCCGATCGCGGCGAATTCCGCCGGCTGGATCAGCCCGACCGAGTACACGATGACGAGCGCGGCGAGCGTCGCGTTCGGCATGCGGCCGATGAAGGGCGCGAGCAGCAGCATGGTGAGGAGCGCCAGCGCGGCGGCGACCAGCCCGGCGAGCTGCGAGCGCGCGCCGGCGGAGCGGTTGACCGCGGTCTGCGAGGTGCCGCCGCCGGCCGGGATGCAGCCGAAGAGGCCGCCCGCCAGGTTGCCCAGGCCGGTCGCGAAGAGCTCGCGATTGGGCTGCTGCGCCGGATCGTCGCTGCGCGCGAAGGCGCGCCCGGCGGCGATCGTCTCGGTGAAGCTCATCAGCGCGATGCCGACCGCCGCGGGCCAGAGCTGGAGGGCGAGCGCGAGATCGGGCCGGGTGAGCGAGGGCAGGCCGGTCGGCACTTCGCCGACCACGCTCACGCCGTGCGCCTGCAGGCCGAGCAGGCTCACGGCCGCGATCGCCGCGGCGACCGCGACGAGCGGCGGCGACGCGCGAGGCAGGAAGCGCTCCATCGCGACGAGGACGGCGATCGTCGCCAGCCCCACCGCGAGCGTCGGCGTCGAGGCGTCGGGCAGGCTCGCCACGGTGCGCGCGACGTTGTGGAAGAACGAGCCCTTGTCGAAGTGCACGCCGAGCAGCTTCGGCAGCTGGTCGAGCACGATGACGAGGCCGATGCCGGCCTTGAAGCCCGTCAGCACCGGGTCGGAGATGAAATCGGCGACGAAGCCGAGGCGCAGCACGCCGGCGAGAAGCAGCGCGAGGCCGACCAGCAGCGTGAGCGTGGCCGCGGCGGCGACGAGGGAAGCCGCGTCTCCTCGCGGCGCCGCTTCGCCCAGCGCCGTCGCCGACAGGATCGCGATCGTCGTCGTGGTGCTGACGCTGAGCGCGCGCGAGGTGCCGAGCAGCGCGTAGATCGCCATCGGCACGAACGCCGTATAGAGCCCGGCCTGCACCGGCAGGCCGGCGATCGTGGCGTAGGCCATCGCTTTCGGAATCACCACCGCGGCCGCGGTCAGCCCGGCGACCGCATCCGGCGCGAGCCATTTGCGCTCGTACGTGCGCAGCCATCCGGGGAGCGGCAGCACGCGGCGCCTACTCGATCAGCTCATCCGCGCGCAGCAGAAGCTCTTGCGGGATCACCAGGCCCAGCGCCCTGGCGGTCTTGCGGTTGATCGAAAGGTGGATCGTCGTCGGTTGCTCGATCGGCAGGTCCGCCGGCTTGGCGCCCCTGAGGATCTTGTCGACGTAGGTCGCGGCGCGCCGCATGAACTCGGGAATGTCCTGCCCGTAGCTCATCAGGCCGCCGGACTGCACCGACTCGCGGAAGGTGAACATGGAAGGCAGGCGCGTCTTCTGCGCCAGGTCCACGATCTGCCGCCGTGCGCCAATGAAGAACGCATCGCCGAACACGAACACGGCCTGCGCCTGCTCGCGCGCCAGCGCGGCAAAACCGAGTTCAAGCGCCTCCGGGGTCGCGGCCATCACCGGCAGGACCTTCACGCCCATGCCCGACGCGATGGATTGGAAGTCCTTCAGGATTCCGGGATGAGAGGGGTTGGCCGGATTCGTCAGGGCGCCCACGCGCGAGAGCCGCGGCAGCATGATCTTCAGCAGCTCGAGCTGCTTTGCATTGATGTCGACGTTGATGAGCGACAGGCCGGTGATGTTTCCGCCGGGGTGCGCCAGGCTGGCCGCGAAGCCGCTGGCGATCGGATCGTTCACCGCGCCGGTGACAATGGGGATCGTTCGCGTTGCCTGCTGCGCGGCCCGGGTTGGGGGCGTTCCGGTGGTCACGATGACGTCGACCTTCGCTGCGACCAACTCGGCGGCAAGCGCAGGCAGCCGATCGATCCTGCCATCGGCGAAACGCCATTCGATGACGAGGTTCTTGCCCTCGACATAGCCGAGGTCGCGCATCCCGTACACGAACGCGTCGTAAATGGGCTCGGGATTGGAAGGCGTCGAGCGCGAGCGCTGCGCGAGAAAGCCGATGCGCGGCGCCCCGCCGGTCTGGCCGAACGCGCTTCCGGAAGGGGCGGCGGCGAGTGCGGCAATCCCGAGAAGGATGCGTCGACGAATCCGGGCAGATGCTTTCACGACCGAAGGCGTCCTTCCTGGAAAGCATGACACGCGACGCCGCCGCTGAACACGGGCTTTTCGCTGCGGCAGCGCTCGTTGGCATGCGGGCAGCGCGGATGGAAGGCGCAGCCTGGCGGCGAGCTCGACGATGCGGCCGAGGTACATGACGCCGACGCGGTCGGCGACCTGCGAGACGACGGCCAGGTTGTGCGAGATGAAGACGTAGGTGAGGCCGAGGGCCTTCTGCAGCTCGAGCGTCAGGTTGAGGATCTGCGCCTGCACCGAGACATCGAGCGCGGAGGTCGCATGATGCGGAAGTCGGTGAGCTTGCGCAGCAGCACCGGGTCCGGGCCGGCGAGAATGAAGTCGACGGTGTGCTCGTCGACCTTGCGCACCTCCTTCACGCCGTCGACGTAGATCTGCATCGTGCCCTGCGGCTACTCGATGCGGCCGTAGGAGAACACGACGTCGTCGGCGGTGAACGGCGTGCCGTCGTGGAACTTCACGCCCTGGCGCAGGCTGAAGGCAAGGAATGCGAGCTTCTTCATGACATGCCCCTATTTGAGCGGTAGCGCCTCTTCCACCAGTGCCGCGAGGTAGCCCGCGCCGAGCGGGATCACGGCGTCGTTGAAGTCGTAGCCCGGATTGTGCAGGAAGCAGCTGCTCGGCCCGCCGCCCTGGCCGAGGAACACGTACGCGCCGGGCTTCTCGAGCAGCATGTAGGAGAAGTCCTCGCCGCCCATCACCGGGTCGAACTCGGTGAACACGTTGCCCGCGCCGAGCACGCGCTCGCCCACGCGCGCGGCGAACGCCGCCTCGGCGGCGCTGTTCACCGTCGCCGGGTAGCCGCGCGTGTACTCGACGCTCGCGCTCGCGCCGAAAGCATCGGCCACCTTGGTGACGATCTCCTTCACGCGCCGCTCGGCGAGGTCGCGCGTCTTCGGCTTGAAGGTGCGCACCGTGCCGACCAGCTCGACCGCGTCGGGGATGACGTTGAACGCGCCGATCTGGCTGGTGGCGAGCGAGCAGACGCTCACCACCACCGCGTCCACCGGCTCGACGTTGCGGCTGGCGATGGTCTGCAGGGCGGTGATGACGTGCGCCGCGGCGACGACCGGGTCGACGGCGAGGTGGGGGAAGGCGCCGTGCCCGCCGGTGCCCCTGATCGAGATCTTGAGCTCGTCGGTCGCGGCCATCATCGGTCCGGCGCGCACCGCCATCTTGCCCGCGGGCAGGCCGGGATAGTTGTGCAGGGCGTAGATCGTATCGGCGGGGAACTGGCGGAAGAGTCCCTCTTTCACCATCACCTGCCCGCCGCCGCCGCCTTCCTCCGCCGGCTGGAAGATGAGGTAGGCGGTGCCGGCGAAATTGCGCGTCTCGGCGAGGTAGCGCGCCGCGCCGAGCAGCATGGTGGTGTGCCCGTCATGCCCGCAGGCGTGCATGCGCCCCGCGTGGGTCGATTTGTGCGCGAAGCTGTTCGTCTCGTGGATCGGCAGGCAGTCCATGTCGGCGCGCAGGCCGACGCTGCGCGGCGAGGCCATGCGCCCCTGGATGACGCCGACGACGCCGGTCTTGGCGAGGCCGCGGTGCACCTCGACGCCCCAGGCGGCGAGCTTCTCCGCGACCAGATCGGCGGTGCGGCTCTCTTCGAAGGCGAGCTCGGGATGGGCGTGGATGTCGCGCCGCAGCGCCGTCAGCTCGGCGAGCTGGCGACGCACGTGCTCGACGGGGGAAAGGAGAGTGGACTCGACGGGCTTGTTCATGTCGGCTCGATTCGCAGACGGGGATCGACCGCATAGTAAAGCAGGTCGACCACCAGGTTGATGATGACGAAGAACGCCGCCACCAGGCAGAGGTACGCGGCCATCACCGGCACGCGCTGCGCCTCGGTCGCGTCCTGCCCGCCCATGTACACCACCGGGTCGCCGACGAAGCGGAAGAGCGAGAACGCGATCAGCTCGACGGTCAGCATGACCAGGATCGCCTGCCCGAAGCGGCGCAGGATGAAGGCGAGCATGTGAAAATAGTAGCGCATGTCGTTCGCCGAAAAGCTCGTGGCGTGGCAGCGCCGTGGCGGACGCCATGACCTGCCCTGGCAGGGCACGCGCGACCCTTACCGCATCTGGCTCTCCGAGGTGATGCTGCAGCAGACGCAGGTCGCCGCCGTCATTCCCTACTACGAAAAGTTTCTTTCCCGCTTCCCCGCGGTGGGCGACCTCGCGGCCGCTTCCCAGGAGGAAGTCCTCGCGTTGTGGAGCGGCCTCGGCTATTACGCCCGCGGCCGCAATCTCCATGCCGCCGCGCAGGAAGTCGTCCGGCGTGGTGCGTTTCCTTCCACGCCGGAAGACATTGAAAAGCTGCCCGGCATCGGTCGCTCGACCGCCGCGGCGATCGCGGTCTTCGCGTTCGGAAAGCGCGAAGCGATCCTCGACGGCAACGCGAAGCGCGTGCTCGCGCGCTACTTTGCCGTTTCCGAAGAAAAGGAACTCTGGAAACTGTCCGAGCGGCTGGTGCCCGCGCGCGGCGTGCGGGCCTACACCCAGGCGCTGATGGACCTTGGGGCGACCGTCTGCACGCGTCGTCCGGATTGCGCGCGCTGCCCGGTGCGGCGCGACTGCATCGCGCGCCGCGACGATCGCGTGCACGAGCTGCCGGCGCCGCGGCCGAAGAAGCTGTTACCGCTCAGGCGCGCGCACTGGATGGTTTTTCGATTTGATGACCAAGTCCTGCTCGAGCGCCGCCCGTCACCCGGCATTTGGGGCGGCCTGTGGTGCTTTCCCGAAAAGAAGGGAGACGGGCGCAGGCTGGACGTGATCGAACACGGCTTCACCCACTACCGACTGAAGATTCAGCCGGTTCTGCGCGAGCTGGCGAAGAAGACGCCGGCGGGCAAGTCCGAGCGCTGGATGTCGCTTGCAGAGGCGGCGGCGGCGGCCGTGCCGACGCCGGTGCGGCGCCTTATCGCGCGGCTCCGCTGACGCCGAGCCAGGCGAGCACTTCCTCGAGCTGCTCGGACTCCTTGAACTTCGCGCCGCGGTTCACCGCCACCGTCTCGCCGAAGCGCTGCGGGTCGATGAGCGGCTGGCGGCCGAGCACCGCGACCTGCAGCGCGAGCTCGGGCGAGCGCGCGGCGAGCAGGCGCTGCTCGGTGGCGACGAACAGGCCGAACGCGTAGCGCTCTTCCTGGGAAGGCTTGCCGGTGACGTTGCGCGCGTCGATCAGCACGCGCGGCAGGCCGAGCTGCACCGCTTGCTGCACGACGCGATCGTAGATGGACTGCGCGAAGCGCAGGCTGAATTCGCCCGAAATGGTCGCGTGCAGATAGCCCTTGCGCGACTCGATGTTGTCGACGGTAAGCGTCATTACCTTATGCAAAAAAGCGGCGGATTATAGGCAAGCGATCACTGGCAGCACTGTGAACTACGTCGCAGTGTTGCTTTTTTGCGTTTAAAAGCAGTCACCCGCATGACGTGCGGATAACACTGCGGAACGCGTCAGCGAGCGAGCAGGGCGTTGAGGCGCGCGAGCCTCTCGACGCCATCGTCGAGCTCGAGCAGCGCCTGCTTCTCGCGCAGCGGCAGCGGCAGGAGCTCGGCGAGACGCGCGCTGATCCATGCGCTCGAGTCGAGACGCACGGGGGACTCGAAGAGCGAAGGCTGCTGCTCGATCAGCCGCTCGAGCAGCCGCGCGCAGCGCTCGCCGGGCGCGACCGCGGCGTCGGCCTCCGGCGCGAGGAGTTCGACGTCGGCGCGCAGCAGGCCGTCGGGCTGCGCGCGGTGCTCGAGAACGCGGAAGCGCTGCTCGCCGCGCGCGACGACCTGCAGCAGGCCGAGCTGCGGCATGTCCCAGTCGGCGATGCGCGCGAGGCAGCCGACGGCCGCCGGCACCGCGGGCGCGCCGCCGGCGAGCACTTCGGAGCCTTCGCGGATCAGGCAGACGCCGAAGGGCGCGCCGTCGCGCAGGCACGCTTTCGCCATTTCCAGGTAACGCTGCTCGAAGATGCGCAGCGGCAGCCGCCCGCCCGGAAAGAGCACGGTGTTGAGCGGGAAGAGCGCGAGGTTGTCGCGGCGCTCCGGCACTTATCCCCGCGATTCCGCGCGCGCGAGGCCGCGGTGGCGCACCAGCACGTTCCACTCGGGCGCGAAGCTCTCGGCGAGGCGCTCGCAGAGATACACCGAGCGATGCCGCCCGCCGGTGCAGCCGACCGCCACGGTGACGGAGCTGCGGTTCTCGCGCACGATCTCGGGCAGCCAGCGCGCGAGCAGCGAGCGCACGTCGTCGAGCCAGCGCCCGACCGCCGGATCGCGCCGCAGGTAGTCGGCCACCGCCGCGTCGCGTCCGGTGAGCGGGCGCAGCTGCGGGTCGTAGTGCGGGTTGGCGAGCATGCGGCAGTCGAGCACCCAGTCGGCGTCGAGCGGGATGCCGTCCTTGTAGGAGAAGGACTCGAACAGCAGCGCGAGCGAGCCGGCGCCGAGGCCGAGCTGGTCGCGGATCCAGTTCTGCAGCACGCGCGGCTGCAGCTCGCTCGTGTCGATGCGCTGGCCGAGCGCGGCGAGCGGTGCGAGCAGCGCGCGCTCCTTCTCGATCGCCTCGGCGAGCGTCAGGCCGCCGCTCGCCAGCGGATGCCGGCGGCGCGTTTCGGAGAAGCGCCGCAGGAGGCTCGCGGAGGCCGCTTCCAGGTACAGCACGCGGCAATCGACGCCGCGGCCGCGCAGGTTGGCGAGGTAATCGGCCGCCTCGGACGGCGCGGTGTTGCGCGCGTCGATGCTGAGCGCGATGCGCTCCTGGCCCGCCGCGGCGAGCAGGTCGACCGCCTGCGGCACCAGCGTCGCCGGCAGGTTGTCGACGCAGTAGTAGCCGGCGTCCTCGAGCACGTGCAGCGCGATGGTCTTGCCGGAACCCGACAGCCCGCTGATGAGAACGAGCTGCACTACTCGTCGCCGTCGAGCTCGCGCTTCTGGCGCGTGAGGAACTCGGCGGTGGAATCGATGCCGCGCAGCTTGAGGATCGCGTTGCGCACCGCCGCCTCGATCAGCACCGCGAGGTTGCGGCCGGCGGCGACCGGGATGCTCACCTTGGGCACGGTCACGCCGAGGATCTCCTCGTTGATCTCGGCGAGCGGCAGCCGCTCGGTCGGATCGCGGCCGCCGGGCAGCGGCTTCACCAGCTGCGCGATCAGGCGCAGCTTCATCTTCCGGCGCACCGCGGTCTCGCCGAAGATGGTGCGGATGTTGAGCAGCCCGAGGCCGCGCACCTCGATGAAGTCCTTCAGCATCGCCGGGCAGCGGCCTTCGAGCGTGTTGGCGGCGATGCGCGAGATCTCGACCACGTCGTCGGCCACCAGGCCGTGGCCGCGACTGATCAGCTCCAGCCCGAGCTCGCTCTTGCCGACGCCCGACTCGCCGGTGATCAGCACGCCGAGACCGAGCACGTCCATGAACACGCCGTGCATCTCGATCGATTCGGCGAGCGCCTTGGCGAGGTAGCGCGTGAGCTTCTCGATGACGCGCGGCGCGGCGAGCGGCGTGGCGAAGAGCGGCGTGTGATGGCGGCCGGCCGCCGCCACCAGCGCGGCCGGCGCCGCGGCGCCGTCGGCCACGATCACCGCCGCGGGCGCGGCGGCGAACAGGCGCTCGAGCAAGCCGTCGACGGCGACCGCCTCGGCGGCGCCGATCACCTGGATCGCGTTCGGGTGGTTGAGGTTGAGGTAGCCGATGAGCGAGGCCGCCTGCGCCGCCTCACGGCGCACCGTCGTCGCGCCCTCGCGGCCCGCTAGCCAGGCGAGGGACAGCGCCTCGCGGTTCTCGTCATGCAGCCGCGCGACGTCGACTTGCAGCATCCGGCTGCCATGCCTTGATCAGCTCGTAGAGCGCCGCGGCGTCCTGGGCCGCGGCGAGCGACTCGCGCAGCGCGCGGTCGGAGAACATCTGCGCCAGCTCCGAAAGGATCTGCAGGTGCTTCTCGGTCGCCTTCTCCGGCACCAGCAGCACGAAGGCGAGGCTCACCGGGTTGCCGTCGGGCGCGTCGAACGGCACCGGCTGCGCCAGGCGGTAGAGCGCGCCGAGCGCTTCCTTCAGTCCCTTGATGCGGCCGTGCGGGATGGCGACGCCCTGGCCCAGGCCGGTCGAGCCGAGGCGCTCGCGCGCGAACAGGCTGTCGTAGACGACGCTGCGCGCGAGCCCGTCCTGGTTCTCGAACAAGAGGCCGGCCTGCTCGAACAGGCGCTTCTTGCTCGAGGCCTGCAGGTCGAGCACGACGTGGGAAGGGTTGAGCAGCTGGGCGACGAGGCTCATCCGCGCGGCGCGATTATACGCGTCCTAGCTGCGCTTTTCGTACAGCTTGTCCTTGTAGCGCAACACCTGGCGGTCGAGCTTGTCGGCGAGCAGGTCGATCGCCGCGTACAGGTCGGCCTCCTCGCACTCGCAATGCAGATCCTTGCCGGCGACGTGCAGCGTGACCTCGGCCTTCTGCACCAGCTTGTTCGCCGTCAGGATGACATGCGCGTCGATGACGTGGTCGAAGTGGCGCCTGACGCGGCCGATCTTCGACTGCACGTAGCTGTGGATCGCCGGGGTCACGTCGAGATGGTGGCCGCTCACGCTAAGGTTCATAAGCCAACCTCACGGTTCATCACAAGGCCTTTCTCTGGTTGACGGGGGGAATGTGCAGCGCCTCGCGATATTTCGCCACCGTGCGCCGCGCGATGACGATGCTCTGCTCGCCGAGGATCTGCGCGATGCGCGAGTCCGACAGCGGCGCCTTCGGATCCTCGGCGGCGATCAGCTTCCTGATCACCGCGCGGATCGCGGTCGAGGAGGCCGCGCCGCCCGCGTCGGTGGCGACGTGGCTGCCGAAGAAGTACTTCAGCTCGAAGGTGCCGCGCGGCGTGGCCATGAACTTCTGCGTGGTGACGCGCGAGATGGTGCTCTCGTGCAGGCCGAGGGTCTCGGCGATCTCGCGCAGCACGAGCGGCCGCATCGCCTCCTCGCCGTGCTCGAGGAAGTGGCGCTGGCGGTCGACGATCGCCTGCGACACGCGCAGGATGGTGTCGAAGCGCTGCTGCACGTTCTTGATCAGCCAGCGCGCCTCCTGCAGCTGCGAGGACACGCCCGGCGCGCCCGAGCGCGCGCTCGCGGCGAGCTCGGCGTACAGGCGGTTGATGCGCAGACGCGGCATCGCTTCGGGGTTGAGGCTCGCCTTCCAGACGCCGCGCTGCTTGCGCACGACGACGTCGGGCACGACGTAGCGCGCCTCGAGCTTGGCGAAGGCCGCGCCCGGCCGCGGATTGAGCGCCTGGATCAGGCGCAACGCCGCGCGCAACGCGTCGTCGTCCGCGCCGGTGAGGAGCTTGAGCCGCGCGTAGTCGCGTCCGCCGAGGAGCTCGAGGTGCTTCTCCGCGATCTGCAGCGCGAGCGCGCGCTCGGCGCTTTCGTCGAGCGTCTTCAGCTGCAGCGTCAGGCACTCCGCCAGGGAGCGCGCGCCGACTCCGGCGGGCTCGAGCTGCTGCAGGTGGCAGAGCGCGATCTTCAGCTCCTCGTGCAGCGCCTCGGCTTCCTCGGCGGGCACCGGCAGCAGCGTGGCGATCTCCTCCAGCGCCTGCGTGAGCTTGCCGTCCTCGTCCAGCGCGTCGATCAGCAGCTCGACGAAGGCGCGGTCACGCTCGGACAGGTTCTTCAGCGTGAGCTGGCCGCGCAGATGCTCGCGCAGCGTCGGCGTGTCGGGCGTGGCGTGGCCGCGGTCGTTCTCCTCATCGTCGCCGCCGCCCTTCCAGCCGGCGGCGAGCTCGCCCGCCCAGTCTGCGTCGGGCGCCGCGCTTTCCGCCGGCGTCTCGGCGGCGCTCTTCACCGCGATTTCCTCCTTCGGCGCCGTGCGCGGCGCCTCGCCGCCGTCCTCGCTGTCCTCGCGCTCGAGCGCCGGGTTCTCCATCAGGATGCGGTCGATCTCCTGATTGAGCTCGACCGTGGAGAGCTGCAGCAGCCGGATCGACTGCTGCAGCTGCGGCGTGAGCGTGAGATGTTGAGAGAGCCGGAACTGAAGCGAAGGCTTCATCAGGGGCAGCTACATGCGGAAGTTCTCGCCCAGGTAGACTCGGCGAACGCTGTCATTATAGACAATCTCCTCGGGATGGCCGGAAGCGAGCACGGCGCCTTCGTTGATGATGTAGGCGCGGTCGCAGATGCCGAGGGTTTCCCGCACGTTATGGTCTGTAATGAGCACGCCGATGCCGCGCTCCTTGAGGAACCTTATGATGCGCTGGATGTCGAGCACCGCGATCGGGTCGACGCCGGCGAAGGGCTCGTCGAGCAGGATGAAAGTGGGGCGCGTCCCCAGCGCGCGCGCGATCTCGAGCCGCCGCCTCTCGCCACCCGAGAGCGAAATGGCCGCGTGCTTGCGCAGGTGGGAGATGTTGAGGTCCTTGAGCAGCTCGCTCAGCCGCGCCTCGATCTCGGCCGGCGCGAGGCCCTGCAGCTCGAGGATCGCCTGCACGTTCTCCTCGACGGTGAGGCGGCGGAACACCGAGTTCTCCTGCGGCAGGTAGGAGATGCCGAGGCGCGCGCGGCGGTGGATCGGCAGGTGGGTGAGTTCGGTGTCGTCGAGCCGGATCGAGCCCGAGTCGGCCGGGATCAGGCCGACGATCATGTAGAAGCAGGTGGTCTTGCCGGCGCCGTTCGGCCCGAGCAGGCCGACCACCTCGCCGCTCGACACTTCCAGCGAAACGTCCTGCACCACGGTGCGCGACTTGTAGCGCTTGCGCAGCTTCTGCGAGGCGAGCTGGCTCACTTCTTCTCTTCCAGCACCGGCGACTTGGGCTGCAGCGTCGCGCTGACGCGCCCGCCGTCCTTGCCCGAGCTGACCTGGAAGAACTCCGAGCGCTGGTCGACCAGGATGTAGTCGCCCGCCACCTGGTCGCCGCCGCGGCTGACGCGCGCCGAGTCGAACAGCTCGATCTTGCCGCTCTTGTCGTTCATCTCCATGCGCAGCGCCTCGCCCTCGAGCCAGACGCCCTCGGTCGCCGGCGGCTTGGGGTCCTGGCGCTGGCGGAACTTCACCGGCTTGCCGGTGGCGGTCGAGATCTGGTAGCCCTCGGCGTCCTGGCGCACGACGATGCGGTCGGCGGTGAGGCGGATCGTGCCGCGCGTCAGCACCACCGCGCCCTCGAAGATGGTCATGCGCCGCGCGTCGTCGGCGCTCATCCGGTTCGCCTCGATCTGCGTCGGCTTGTCGCGGTCGGCCTTCTCGGCGGCGGCGGGCGGCGCCAGCGCCGCGAGCGCGAGCCAGGCGAGCGGCGGGACGAGACGCTTCACTGCGGCGCGGTTTCGAAGCGCGCCTGCACGTCGCTGCGCAGCAGGAGCTCGCGCGTGGCGTTGTTGTATTCCATGCCGTGGCCGCGCAGCGAGCGCGGCCCCTCGACGATCGTCACCTCGCGGTCGGTGAGCACCAGCGCGCGGTCGCGCACGATGTGCAGGAAGCTGGTGGTCATGCGCGCCTCCGGCTTGTCGGCGTCGGCCTCGCGCAGCAGCAGCACGTTGTCGTAGAGGAACAGCTCGTCGCCCTCGCGCTTGAGCTCGCCGCGGTCGGCGCGGACGCGGAAGCGCGGCTGCTCCGGCCGCGACTGCGTCATGCGCGGCTCGACCAGCGCGATGCTGTTGTCGTCCGGATAGTGCAGCATCTTCTCCGCCGAGAGCACCATGTCCGCCGCGCCGCCGCGGTTGTAAGTGGTGCTGACGAAGTTGTCGACCAGGTAGTCCGGGTCGTGGCGCCGCAGGGAAGGATGCGGCTCTTCCTCGCGCACGGCGCGATCGAGCCAGAAGGTGAGCAGCGCGAGGGTGAGCATCAGCGCGAGCGGAAACAGGCGCGTGGTGGAGAGGAACGACTTCACCGCAGGTACTCCTCGAGCACCCGGCCGAGCGTGCCCTGCGTGCGCATGACGAACTCGCACACCTCGCGCACCGCGCCGAAGCCGGCGGCCGCGGACGGCACGTAGTGCGCGCGTGCGCGCACCTCCTCGGGCGCCTCGCGCGGCGCGCAGGCGAAGCCGCAGCGCGTGAGCACCGGCAGGTCGACGAGGTCGTCGCCCATGTAGCCCGCCGCCTCGGCCTGCAGGCCGAGGCGCGCGAGCAGCTCCTCGAACGCCGCGCGCTTGTCCGCCACGCCCTGGCGCACGTGCGCGATGCCGAGCTCCTTCGCGCGCAGCGCGACCGCGCCCGACTTGCGCCCGGTGATGATGCCGGCGGGCAGGCCGCCCTTCGCCAGCATCTTCAGGCCGTGGCCGTCGAAGCCGTGGAACGCCTTGATCTCGGCGCCGAGCGGGCCGTACCAGATCTGGCCGTCGGTGAACACGCCGTCGACGTCGAACAGCATGAGACGAACGCGCCGCGCCCGTTCGGGCGCGTCGGGGGCGATGTATTGCATGAGCGCTAGATGACTCTGGCTCGGAACAGGTCGTGCATGTTGAGCGCGCCGACCAGTTCGCCGTGCTCGTCGACCACCAGCAGCTGGTTGACCTTGTGGCTCTCCATCTGCTGCACCGCCTCGACCGCCAGCGCCTCCGGCCGGATGGTCTTCGGTTCCGAGGTCATCACGTCGTCGACGCGGCAGGCGTCGAGGGCGACGCCCTTCTCGAGCGCGCGGCGCAGGTCGCCGTCGGTGAAGATGCCGCGCACCCGGCGGCGCTCGTCGAGCACCGCGATCATGCCCATGCGGCCGCGCGAGATCTCGGCCACCGCCGCCATCGCGCCGGCGCCGCGCCGCACGCTCGGCAGCGCCTCGCCGCGGCGCATGACGTCGGCGACGTGCACCAGCGCCTGGCGCGGCAGCGCGCCGCGCGGGTGGCTGCGCGCGAAGTCCTCGGCCGAGAAGCCGTGCGCGTCGAGCAGCGCGACCGCGAGCGCGTCGCCGAGCGCGAG
>Ga0335085_10008676_pt1 | contig 15482 bp, 10 predicted proteins | sample Lox_Sample_45_FD_206712 | JGI IMG/M metagenome (GOLD analysis project Ga0335085, IMG submission 206712) | Soil microbial communities from Loxahatchee National Wildlife Refuge, Florida, United States - Lox_Sample_4.5 | ecosystem: Environmental > Terrestrial > Soil > Wetlands | place: USA...
CAGTATAGATTAGTGAGGGAGGGGTGCTCTTGATCCGCGTCAGCCATTTAGTAAAAACATTCGGTACTTTCACCGCCGTCAACGACGTCTCCTTCGACGTCGCTGAAGGCGAGATCTTCGCTTTCCTGGGACCCAACGGCGCCGGGAAAACCACCACCATCAAGATGCTGACCACCATGCTGAAGCCCACCAGCGGCGACATTCAGCTCGACGGACTCGACCCGAAATTGCACCAGAACGACGTCCGTCAGCGCTTCGGCATCGTCTTTCAGGATCCCAGCCTCGATGGCGACCTCACCGCCGCCGAGAATATGGAAATTCACGGCGTGCTCTATCACGTGCCGCGCAAAGTACGGCGGCAGCGCTCCGAGGAACTCCTGAAGCTGTTCGAACTCTGGGACCGGCGCGGCGAGCAGGTCAAAAAATTCTCCGGCGGCATGAAGCGGCGGCTCGAAATCGCCCGCGGATTCCTGCACACCCCGCGCATCCTCTTCCTCGACGAGCCCACCCTCGGACTCGATCCGCAGAGCCGCAACCAACTCTGGAACCACGTGAAGAAGATCAATGAGTCGGAACGCGTTACGGTCTTCCTCACCACCCATTACATGGACGAAGCCGACCGCGTGGCGCACCGCATCGGCGTCATCGATCACGGCAAACTCGTGGCCCAGGGCACTCCGCAAGCCATCAAGGAGCAGACCGGCACCGCGACCCTGGAAGACGCGTTCCTCAAACTCACCGGCTCGACCATCCGCGACGAGAGCGCCGTGCCGGCCGACCAGATGAGACAATTCGCACGCATGTGGAGTGGAGGCAGACGATGAGCGCCATTTACATTCTCTGGCTGCGCGAAGTGAAGCGCTATCTGCGCTCGCGCGTGCAGATCATCGCGTCGCTGGGCCAGCCGATGCTGTACCTGCTGGTGCTGGGCTTCGGACTCGGCCCGGTCTTTCAACGCGCCGGCGGCGGCAGCTATCTCCAGTTCGTGGCGCCCGGCGTCATCGGGATGACCGTGCTGTTCTCGTCCGTATTTTCGGGCCTCGGCTTGCTGTGGGACCGGCAGTTCGGCTTCCTCAAGGAAACACTCGTGGCGCCCGTGCCGCGCCTGCAGATCATGATCGGACGCACCCTCGGCGGCGCCACCGTCGCGGTCATGCAAGGTTTGCTGGTGACCGCGGTTTGCGTCATCGCCGGCTTCCGTCCGGTGAATCTCGCCACCGTGCCGATCGCGCTGGTGTTCATGGTCCTGATTGCCGCGGTGTTCGCCGCCCTGGGCGTGGCCATCGGGTCCAGCCTGCAGGACATGCAGGGATTTCAGCTCATCATGAACTTCCTGGTCATGCCGATTTACTTCCTCTCCGGCGCGCTCTTTCCGCTCACCGGCCTTCCGAAAGCCCTGGCCTGGGCCACCTCCGCCGATCCGCTCTCCTACGGCATCGACGGCATGCGCTCGGTGCTCCTGGGACAGGCTCACTTCGGTGCCACGCTCGATGCCGAAGTGCTGGCAGTGGTCGCCTGTGTGCTCCTGATGTTCGGCGCGCACCGCTTCTCGAAGATCGAGCTGTAAGCATGTCCCACGCCGGATCATAGTTATGCCGCGATCGCGCAGCCAGCAAGCGCACGAACGGGTCCTGCGCGCCGCGCTCGACCTGTTCGGCACGCGCGGCATCGACGCCACCAGCATGGACGCCATCGCGCAGGCTTCCGGCGTCAGCAAAGCCACCATCTACAACCACTGGGTGAATAAGGAAGCCATGCTGCTGGATGTCATGCTGATGATCCACGGCGCCAATCGCACCGATGGAGACATCGATTCGGGCGACGTGCGGCAGGACCTCATCGCCGTGCTCAGCCGCCGTCCGCCCGACGAGTTCGAGGCCGCCCGCGATCGTCTCATGCCCGGACTGGTGGCCTACTCGGCACTGCACAGTGAAGAGTTCGGACAGGCATGGCGGCATCGCGTGCTGGAGCCCACGCGCATCCAGCTCAAACGCATCCTGCGCCGCGGCATCGAACGCGGCCAGTTGCCCGCATCGCTCAACCTCGCCGTCGCCATGGCGCTGCTGCTCGGGCCGCTGTTGTACGTCAAGCTCCACGCGGGCGAATCTCCCGGCGGCGATTTCGAAGCGCAGGTGGTGGATGCCTTCTGGCGGGCGCACGGCACCGGCGTGCAGGCCAAACGAGGGACTAAATGGAAGCGGTGATTTCGGCCGACGGTACGCGGATCGGCTTCTGGCGCCAAGGCTCCGGACCCCCGTTGCTGCTGATCCACGGCGGCCTTTGCGATCATTTCTCGTGGTTCTACGTGGTCCCCGAACTGGCGCGGAGATTCACCGTCTACACTTTCGATCGGCGCGGCCGCGGCGCCAGCGGCGACACCCGGCCCTACTCCGCCGAACGCGAGCGGGAAGATGTGGCGGCCGTACTGCGCGCCATCGGCGAGCCGGCTCACCTGGCGGGCCACTCCGCAGGCGGAATCCTGGCCTTGCAGGTCGCCCAACGCGAGCCCAATCTGCGCAGCCTCATTTTGTACGAGCCCGGATTTGTAATCGATAATGCACGCGAACGGCCCGGCCCCGCGGCCATCGCGCAAATCCAATCGCTGCTCGCCGAAGGCAATCGCGAATCGGCGCTGCGCATCGCCATGCGCGAATCGGTCGGCGCTTCGGATAGGGACATCGCCGCATGGTCGGCCGGACCGGGCTGGGCCCGTCTCCTCTCGGTTGCCGATGCGATTCCCAATGACTGGGCGCTTTGGCACGAGCCATTCGAAGCCGAAAGCGTTCGCGGCGTCGGCGTCCCGACTCTCATGCTGATGGGATCCGAGAGTCCCGGCTGGCTGCGCAAAGGGACCGAAACAATCCTGGCGGCATTGCCCCATGCGCTCCTCGTGGTCCTGCCCGGTCAGGGCCACTCCGCAATGATCACGGCCCCGCAATTGTTCGCTCAGGCCGTGATCGATTTTGCGGCGTGACGATTGGCTAGTCTCCGTTCGCCGGTTGTAGCGACCCTGGCGTTCCCGGATCGCCGTTCTGCCATCCGCCGCCGAGGGCTGAAGCCAGACTCCGCCGCAGAAATTCACCGGCCGGCGACAGGCGCTTCCCGCCCGGCGCATCCGAACCGATCGCCTCCGCACCGGAGGCGCCGCTGTCCCCTCAAGTACTGCCGCCGCACCGGCTGCTGGACGCCGGAGTGTAGCCGGCTATGACGGGCTGAATTGTCATGGACGCTCTTATCGTCCGCCACGGCCAAAGCTAGAACCGGACGCCTTACCGCCGCTGCTGCGCCTGGAACTCCGCCATCATTTTTTCATAGGTCGGCTTCAGTTGGCTGGGGTCCAAAACGATCCGTTGCAGCACCGCGACCATATCCATCTCGCCGCCCATGCCGCCCAAATAGCGGAACGCCTCCGGACGCGGCGGACCACCCGGCGCACCCACTTCCGGAATCGCCGCGGGCAGGTGGAACGCGTACAGGCTGCCGCCCGCGAGCGCTTCGTGCGGATAGCCCGTTAGCCAGCCGCAGTTGTGGCCGTCCAGAATCATGCCCGCCGAGACTACCGCCCACCGTCCGCCGTCCGATGGCGCGGGCTTTTGGCAACTCCAAATCTCCGCATTGGGAATCCACACCGCCGGATCGGAAAAACCGTACGAATCCACCAGCAGCCGGTCGACGTTCCGTTGGTCGGCGAAACGGCGCGCCTCGGGCAGCGACTGGTTCCAGTCGATGTTCGAGTCGTTCACCAGCCAGTAGCCCGGGCGGCCGAAACTAAGCGAATTCAGGAACGGCATGAAGTACGGATATGCGGCGGCGGTTGTCACCAGCGCCGCGGCAGCCAGCCCTGCCGTCAGCCAGCCCAATGGACGCGCCACCCGCCAGCCTGATTGTTGCAGAGCGCCCAGCGCGCGCGGCAACGGCGCCACCGCCACGATCAGCAACGCCATCGGAATGGTGAAGTGCCGGATGCTGATGGTCGTTTGGCTGATCATGCAGAACAAGGTGAACACCACCAGAAACACCCACGTGGCGCGCCAATACATCCGGTTCTCCGTGGGAATCGTCGCCCTTTTCGTGGATCGATGCCGTCGCGCCAGCAGTCCCACCGGTATCGCCAGAAGCACAATCGCCAGTGCCGCCAGCGGAGTCTTCAACGCAAACACCACCGGAAAATAGAACCACACGCCGTGCGAATATGCGTGCCCCAACAGAAACGTCGGCCGCACCGACATGATCGCGAACAGCCCGAGCCCACGCAGGTAAATCCACGGCGGCATGAGCAACCGCCGCAACACCAGCGACGCCGGATTGCTTCCCAGGATCTCCAGCGAGTCCGTCGGCTGCCTCACCGAAAGTACGAAGTAGAACGCATACACGATCAGGGCGGCCCACATGACTCCGCGCAGGGTCGCGCGCCACTGACGTTTCCGCCAGGCCAGCGATTCCTCACGCGTCGCAAACGTCCTGATCGGCCAGTACCGCAGGCTGATGCGAAACGCCAGGAACGCGAACAGCAGAATTCCCGCCGAAAATTTGGTGAGCAACGCGCCCGCCAGGGCCAGCGCAAACAGCCACACAGCGCCCTTCTCCCCGCCCGATTCCCACATGGCCGCGAACGCCCACATCGCCAGCAGCACGAACAACGTGACGGGAACATCCGTGATCACCAGCGGACCGAATGCCAGGAACGCGGGCATGCTGGCATACAAGGCCACCACCAGAAGGCCGCCCCATTCGCCACCCAAACGGCTCCCGAGCACATAGAGCACCCAGCCCAACGCCAGCATCAGCAGCAGCATCGGGAAGCGCCCCCAAGCCAATGTCGTGGTCGGATCGTTCCAGCGAGTCAGCAGCGAGTGGCCGAAAGGCCACTGCGACAGAAACGCCGGGAACAGGCCTTCCCCGCCGAATGTCCAGGCCGGACCGTGGTAATCCGCCCGCGCGCCCATGGCCAGCGGCAGCCCCGCCAGCAACTTCGCCAGCGGCGGATGCTCGATGTTCATGCGCAGGTCGAGTTTCTGCCAATAGCTGACCCCCGCGCCGAGATGCGCCACCTCGTCCACCGTGACGGATTCGCGCCACGCCGCGCCACCGGCCAGTACACCCATCAGCAGCAAGATACCGGCAGCCATAACCCCAGTCACTTTCCTGGACATGGACACTAAGATCTCCCTCCGATCGAGTACCTTATGAGCCTACGCCGCGCCAGCGCAGTTTGTTCCCTGCCAATCCTGAGAACTACCTACGTTATGGTAGCGGTCCGGGATCTCTGCCGTCAGTCTCAGCGCGATGCCTGCTCCCGCCGTTGCTGAGCCTCCCCCAGCCACTCCGCCATCTTCGCGTCCTTGGCAGCGTAATATGCCCAACCTTGCGCAGTAGCGTCCCATCGATAATCGTGGATCGTCATATCGATGCCGCGGTCGATGAGGAAGTGCATGGCTTCGTAATTCTTGTGCCACACGAGCTCATGCAGGATGCTGGCGGGCTCATGCGAACTCCAGTCCGTGTTGATATCGGCCCCATGCGCGAGAAGAAACTCGGCGATCTCGAAATGGTTGTTCATGACCGCCCAGGCAAAGGCCGTGTCGAGGACCTGCTGCACACTGGGATCGCCCCAGTTCAGGTTCTCCCGGATCCAGGCATCGTTGACGGGAAAATGATTCGCAAGGTCGCCCAGGGCCGGCCTGCCGGCGGCGTCAAACCAGCGTTTCACCCGGGCGAAGTCCCCGTTCCCGGCGGCGTGTGGCAGATCGTCGGGCATCGGCCAGATCCGCAACAGCATGGGAAGCAAATGGGTCTGCGCGTAGGTGAACGCGTGGATCAGTGCCCTGGAGGCCGGCGGCGCGCTACAGTGCAACACCGCGGGATCGAGATCCAGAAGCGCCTCGAGGAAAGCTGCGCGATCCGTCAGCGTCGCCGCCGTCGCCTCGATCAATCCAACCTGGTATTTCACGCTTGCGTCTGAAAGCAGCCATGCTTCCCGCCGCAATCCGCCGATAAAGTTCGCCAGGTCGCCGTCATTCATCGCGCGCTGGACCTGCCGCTCGATAAAAGCCTGCCAGGGCCTGAATGGACCACGGGTATGGATATCGGGCTTGTTCTCGATGAAGTACTGAATCAACGCGGAGCGCCCCGGCCCGCCATCGATCCGCCTGCCCAACTCGGCGTCGAGCGTGGTGGACCGGTCCAACAGCAACACCGCTGCGGTCGCGTGCTGTAAATGGCACGCATACAGGAATGCCTCGTTCACGGCCGTCAGGTCGGCGTCATTTGTATCCAGCCAGTCGCGGACGCCATCGGTGTCGCCGAGCGCCGCAAGAAACTTCAGCGATCGGGGCAGCAGGCCTCGGCGGTGGAAGAGATCGATCAACCCCTTTGCGCGCGACTGGATGAGGCCCTCGCACACCGACGGCGCGACGACTGCGCCCGCATCGAGCAGGAGTTCGGCACATGCCCGACGCGTGAAGTGCTCCTCGCGAAACGGGTCGAAGCTGTCACCGAAAGAACCGGTAGCCATGCCGAGCAGCCCGCCGTCGCTTTCATCCGCCCTCCACGACAACAGCGCCGGGAATTCCGCCAGGAGATTCCTTAGACCTTCAAGGTCATTTTCATGGATGATGCGGCGGGCTTCTGATACGGCCCATTCGAGTCCTCTGCCGAGGCGTTGTTGTACTTCTTTTGTTAGCTCCTGCCAGCCTGCAAACCCGTATTCGCGCGCCAGCACCAATTGGGCATCGCGCTGCGACAACGGCAGTTTGGCTTGCGGCAGACGGGCGCGCGCCCGGCGGATAGCATCTGGATCGCCGGCGGCGATACCGCGCGTCAGTTTCTTGGCTTGCTTCCGCAGGGATTCCAGGGAGGGACGAGCAGGAAGCTTGAATGTGGTCATTACGACCTCCTTTCATGAGCGCCTGTCACCCGCTGATACAGGCTGAAAGAAGGTGCACAAACACGCCGTGTGGATCGAATCAGGTGGGATTGTTCCCTTGCCACGGGCCGGTGGCGCCCTGTCGCGCACTGTGGCCAGTATCCGCGACTTCCCACGGAACTGTCAACCAACTGTTCTGCTCTGCTTTTGGAGCACATCCGCACCACCAGCCGGCCGCGGATTGATATACAATCGCGTTGCGCGCCCCACTCCACGCTCCGGCGCGCCACGTACGCAAGGGAGGATAAACATGCGCAATTCGCCATTGCACAAGGGCGGCGATCCGATCAATCGCCGGACGTTGCTGGGCGCCGCGGTGACCGGCGGCGCACTCGCCGGTTTAGCGCTGCAAACGGAAACGGCCTCGGGTGCCGACAATCCTAAGCCCGCCGACGCGGGTACACCGCCGGCCATCCTGCCCAACCTACATCCGCCGGTGGTGCAGGTCCGCAGCGGCAAACTCCGCGGCTTCAAGGACGGCAAGACCTACACCTTCCTCGGCATTCCGTATGCCCACGCGGACCGCTTCGAACTGCCCGAACCTGTCCAGCCTTGGGACAACGTCAAAAGCGCGCAGGCCTGGGGACCGGTGTGCCCCATTCCGGCCATGAGCGCGCCCGGCGGCGACGAATTCGTCTTCCCGCACCGCTACTGGATCGAGAACGAACACTGCCACGTCCTGAACATCTGGACCCAGGGACTCACCGCCAAAAAGCCGGTGATGGTCTGGATGCACGGCGGCGGATTCACCAACGGCTCCTCGATGGAGGCCTATGCTTACGACGGCAGGAACCTCAGCGAGTTCGGCGATGTAGTAGTAGTCAGCCTGAACCACCGGGTCAACATCCTGGGGACTCTGGACCTCTCGGCCTACGGCGCCGAGTACGCCAACTCGCGCTACACCGGCACCGCCGATCTGGTGGCCGCCCTGCAGTGGGTGCATGACAACATCGAACAGTTCGGCGGCGATCCCGGCAACGTCACCATCTTCGGACAGTCCGGCGGCGGCAGCAAAGTCGTGCGCATGATGCACATGCCGGTGGCCAAGGGCCTGTTCCATAGGGTCATCGCACAGAGCGGCGGCAACCTGACCTACCGCGGCACCGATCCCGCCGCCAGCATCAAGACCCAGCAGGCCATCGCCGCGGCGACCCTGCGCAATCTGAACCTCGACGGCAGCCAGATCGATAAGTTCAAGAAGGTGGCCTACCCGGAACTGATCGCAGCCGGCACCGCCGCCCTGCAATCGGTCGCCCGCGAACAGGGCCGTGTCTCCTGGGACGTGATCGCCGACGACCAGTACGTCATGCGCGAATTCTGCGACTGGGCTGCCTCCATCCCGCTCATGGCCGGCACCGTCTTCAGCGAGTTCTTCGGCAATCTCACCAAGGGTGACGGCCGCAAGAACGAATGGAGCCAGAAGGAAATCGACGAGCACCTGACGGCCGAGTACGGCGACAAGAAGGCCGGCATCGTCGCCGAGTTCAAGAAGAATTTCCCGCGCAAAAAGGTGCAGGACGTGCTGTACTTCGCCAGCAGCAGCCGCACCGGAGTCAAGCAAACGCTGGCCCGCAAACTCGAGCAGGGGAAGACGCCGGTCTACAACTATCTCTTCGCTTACGAGTACCCGGTCAACGGCGGCATCACCGCGTTCCATTGCTCGGAGATCGCTTTCGCTTTCCACAATCTCAGCGAACCGCACGTCCGCCTCGCGACGGGCGGCGCCCCGGCCGGCCTGGCCCTCCAGGACAAGGTGTCGCAGGCCTGGATCAACTTTGCGCGCACCGGCAATCCGAACCAACCTGGCCTCGAATGGAAGCCCTTCACCGTCGAGGAGCAGCATGCCATGGTGTTCGATACGGTCAGCGAATCCGTGGCTCTCCGCGACGATAAGCTGGTCTCCCTGATGCCCGCGCCGCGTCGGGCATAATCGCGCAGCTAATTGGCTGTTCAGCCGGCCGTGCGTTCGGTCATCGGGCTGCGGAAGCACGCGAGCGTTTTGCCGTCACGGCCCACTTATCGCACTTTTTCCGGGATGGGAATCGGCTTGAAGTACTCGGGGACGATGATACGCGTTTCGGGCGATACCGCGTGCACTTCGTCCACGAACGACTGGAGCCGCTTCACCGCCGGTTCCTGCGACACGGCGTAAGTCACATTGAAGCGGTCCCAGTGGGTGGGGATCACAAGCGGCGGGTTGCCCAGCACTTTCATGATCCGCGGGGTGTAGTCGTCCAGGTTGTTGCGTTCAGGCATCGCTCCGATCAGGGCGACATCCGGGCGGAGGCCCACCAGTTCGCTTTCGACGAAGTTCATGGAGCCAAACACCAGAATCTGGTGGCCCCCGATGCGGAACAGGAACGCGAGAGTGCCGCCTTCCACGTGCTGGCCGAAGCGCAGCGGACCCTTGACGCCGTCCGGCACGAGCGGTGGATTCGGCGGCGTGTAGGGCATCCCCGGCGGCGGTTTGCGGAAGATGCCGTGCAAGCTATGAATTACTTTTACCGTGAATCCGTTCAGGCTCAACTCCACGCCCGGATTCACCACACGGATTTGCTTTTCCGGCACTCCCTCGGCGCGCGCCACGTTGGCGGTGCTCTGCGTCCCGAAAACCGTGGCGCCGGTCTTGCGCGCGATGTATGGCATATCGAGCGAGTGGTCCGGGTGGGTGTGGGTCAGGAAGATGTAGTCGGCCTTAGGGATGTGCGAGTCGATCACGGCGGCATCGGGCTCCACCACCGAATTGCCCTTCACCAGCGGACGCGGATCGTCCGGCGAGACATCATCGTTGGGCGACGGGTATTTTGCCCGCGTGAGATACGGATCGATCAGGATGATCGTCTGCCCGCTGGTAATGCGCCATCCCGCGGTACCCATGTATTCCAGCGTTACAGGACCCGCATGCAGAATGGCGGCCGCGAGGAGAAGAAGCGAGATCCGCATGGCCCTATTTTTTCATAGTTGATGGATGACCTGCGCCCGCTCGCCGCGACGTCGCTTTTCGTCCGCCCTGGAAAGCACTACGCACTTCTACCGAATACAGAGAGTGATGACTGACAATGAACAATGTCCGTCCGCCCGGTCCGCCGAAGGCCAGGCCGATCGGGCGCTCCGGAACGTCGATGCGGCCACTCGCCTTCCCCGATGAATCGTAGACGAACACCTCCCCGTTCGCGACATAGACGTTCCCGTTACGGTCTACCACCACCGACTCGCCGCCCCGGTCTGCGAACATCCGCAGTTCCGTCAGCGTGCCGTCGGCATTCACTCGTCCGCTGTAGGTAACATCCTCCGAACTATTGCTGACGTAAACCCGATCGCCAGGCGCCGCTGAGAGGAAACCGGATGTGTCGAGATTGTCGGAAAACCGCCAGCCGCGGGCGTCGGGAGGTCCTTGTTGCACCACCCGTCCGGCGGGCAGGAAGACGCTTCCATCCGGCGAAACATATTGCGTCGCCTTGGGCGTAGAGACATCTTCCCGGAACATCTCCGCGAGAGTCTTGTACTCCATGGTGTCGAGGTTCAGTTGGTCCCGGAACTCTCCGTTGTTCCAATAATTCACCGGGAGAATCACGCGCGCCCCCGCTTTCGGCTGGGTTGGTTGCGCCTTCAGAACCGTTGTCTCTTGAACGGAAGTTCCCGGGCGGAAAGTATAAACCGTGCTGGCCGGCCCCCAGGAGGACAGAACCAAGAGGTTCCCGGATCGGTCGAAGCTCAGATTCACCGGGTCCAGCGGATTGTCGCGCTCGATCGTGAGACCCTCGCCCTCCGACCAGCCATAAATCCGCTGCTGCCGCCGGTCTACGAAATACAGCTTGCCGGAGCCGTCCACTGCCATCCCGCCAGCCGACAAGAAGCCGCCTGCCAGTTTCCTGACGCGGGACGCAGTTTCGGGCGCACGAACGGCGGCTTCCGGCAAATCCAGGACGGCGAACTCGCGGTCTCGCACCTCGACACCATGGGTGATGTCCTGGAGGGCATTCTCGTAGGGATACTTGCTGGCGCGCAGAAACGTTCCGCAGCCCGCGGCATCGCAAAACGCGTATCCGCTCTCGGCATTCACATGAACATTGCGAAACCGGATCCGCGAGCTGTTGTAGACCCGGACCGCTGCCGGATAAGGTGCGCGGGACCGCGTCACCCGATAGGCGTGATAGTTCGCCAGGGTGATGTTTCGGCAGTTGGATATCTCCAGCGACAGAGACTCGGGGCTCTCGCCGGATTCCTCTTCGGTCTGCGGCGCGGCGATCTCCCAATTCTCCACTCGTTCGAGCTTGATCTCGTTGCGAACATGGTGCTCGACCGAAATCTCATAGACGTGCCCGGCAGTCTTGGTGTCGGAAACGTACAGGCCGGATTGCGCATAGGTGTCCGGCGTCCAGATGTCCGCGAAGGTTCCACCGCCGCCATCAGCCACCCAAAGGCTCGGATACTGCCCATCCCAGCGGCGGCGCGTATCGGAATCCGCGGTCTGATTATTGTTGTACGGATTCACGCCGCTGCCGTGACCTCCGAGAAATCGCACATCGTCGATCATCGAGTTCTCGCCGGCGCGCCACAGAACCGCCACGGCGCGCGGATTCACGCCGCCGGTGGAAATACCAAAACCACTGAGAATGTTCCGGCCGCCGCGCGGCGCCGAGATCACCGCTCGCGGCGGACCGGCATCGCGGAAATCGGGCGAGTCGTCCGCCAGGTCGATTCGGGTTTGGAGCGGGTGGAGGCCGATGATCACGGTATCCGGTTGGAGCGTCAGGGTGTCGTGGATCAGGTAATGGCCGCTCGGCAGATAGAGCACGCGGTGCTCGTCAATGGCCTTCTGGAGCGCCGCCGTGTCGTCTGTTTTGCCATCGCCGGTCACGCCCAGGCTCCGCACGCTCACCCACTCGTTGGAGGGCGGCAGCGGGAGAATCGCCGGCCCCAGCGCCGCTGGCTCCGTGCGGAGTTCGCCGGCTTCGTAGCGGGTCCCGATCTCGCCCATCTGGCCGGGCGCCGGCACGATCACCCCGAAGTTGAACTCCTTTACCGCATAAATCCGGCCCTTGGCCTCCAGTCTGTTGCCGCTTTCGCGAAACAGCGCAAACGTTGGAACATTCTCCAGCACGGCGCCCTCGAAACCAATCTCGTTCAGGCGGCTCTTCTCGTTCGAGACGATCACACCGGCTCGCGAGATGTTCTCGAATCGGCAGTCCTTCACCCAAAGCTGATCGTAGTAGTGAGGATCGATGTCGATGGCCACGGGAACGTTCCGGAACCCGTCGCGGACCAGTGTCAATCCGGCTTCGTGCTCGCGAATCGCGGCATCGCGCTGTCCTTCGAAACTCGAGTCGAGAAGCGTGAATTGCCAGGCGGGCGAGGTCTTCTCCGTGAGAATCCCGTAGCGCCCTCCGTAAAAGTGGAGATCCTCGGCCTCGTTGCCGGCCTGATAGACACCCGCGAGAGCGGAACCGAGATGGAAATCCATGTGACTGAGAAACGCGTGCTGCGCCACGTGGAATCGAATGCCGACCGCGGCCTCGTTGCCGTCCCCGATTTCCAAATCGAGGTTGCTCATGGCCGAATAAAAGGTCCCCGAGTTTGCGTCCGGCACCTCCAGCGGTGGCACCGTTCCAGGCGGCGGCACCGGCACACGGGGCCCTCGATCGTAAGCGCCTCCGGGACGCGCGCCGATGAACATGAACATGACCCCCATGCCCTTCTGGAAACCGGCCGAATGATCGGGCAGAACGAAAACAGGCCGGGAGGCGCCATAGCCGATCAGCCGGATGCCTGCCCTGATATAGACGGTGCGGGCGATGGCGTATCGGCCCGACGGGACGAACACGATCCCCTGCCCGCCGGTGTATGCCTTGTCGATAGCAGCCTGCACGCCGGCGCTGTCGTCCATCTTGCCATCGGCGTGAAGCTCGAATGCGGGCGGTGAGAGGTAGAGGGCATGGGAATCCTCCGGCCGCGTGGTAATGATGGACCGTCCGGCCGTAGCCGAGAAGCTGACCAGCACGTACAGCGCCGGTATGAGATAGGACCGCATAGGTAACCCCGTTATAACTCAATGCGCAGGATACGGGGTCAAGGGGGGACTGCCGCGCACGCGGAATCCGGACGGTTGGCGTTTGACTCGCTAACCATGGCGCCCGCGCGAGCTTCTCTGCCCGGTCAATGGATCAAACGATGTAAATCGGAACCACCCGGCTGTACACACGTCCGGGTGCCCGGAAGGTACGTCTCGAAGAACTTCCCAACCGCAGTCATCTGCCCCGAGGTGTCATACAGCCCGCAAGCCAGGTCCGAGGAAGCGTATAGGTTCCAATAGATCACGTAAGGCACACCCCAGGCCAGCGCCGCGTCCATGGCTCCCCGAAGGGATTGGAGAAATACATTCGGATCCATACCGGGAGAGGTCGTCATGATTTCGCCGATCAGGATGGCGTTCGTACCCGCGACGTCCTGAATGGTCTGCAGGTCCTGCAGCAGAGCGCTGCGGGGATCGGGCATATTCACGCTTTGGTAGGACGAATACGAAATGTAGTCGAACTTGACGCCGGGAATCACATCGTACAGCGCACTTTTTATTCCCGCGTCGTGCAGGCAGCGCGTGACCGAGATCTCCGGGGCGAGGTAGACTTTCATGGCTCCTATCCCGGCAGCCAGCGCGCGATTACGGCCGTCGTCGATTCCTTTTGCGCGAGCCTGAAACCACAGCTTGAGTCCTACGATGGAGTCGTCGGGACTCTGATTTCCGTAAGACTGCGGGTAGCTGTTGTTACACGACGACCGGAACGTCTTATCCGTGGCGTAGAGCCAGGCTTGGCCGCAGTAGATGTCGTTGTCGCTTTCCCAGTTGGAGATAATGAATCGCTTGTTGGTGTGTTGGTAAGTCTGGTACAGATACAGTGTAAGATCGCTGTACTCCTGCACGATGGCAGCCTCGGCGGCGTCCGTGTAGAAAGCCGGGACCAGGTATTTGTGCGTGACGCAATCGCCGAAGGTCACCCCATCGTAGGCGGTCAGGATGAACACGCTGATGGCGGGATTGTCGATGGCCGGCTTCACTTCCGGCGTCTGCAGCGCACCGGCCAGGGTAAAACCGGGGATACAGACCGAACCCATGTGGTAGTCGATGTCCATCCGGGGGGAAATCGCCAGCCGGGCGATGTGGCTGCCAAGAGTGGCGATAGCATCCACTCCTTGGCGGATCGATGCCTGATACACGCCGCCCCAGTCATAGAAGCCTACGCTCAGGGACGGAGCAGCCTGGCCATACAGTCGCAAACCCGAGACGGCCAGCCAAGCCAGCAGACACAAGAAGCGCCAGCGGATCGGCCGCATTAGATTGTCCCAAACGTCAAAATCCGTGCAATTGGTCGGCCAGGGAGATAAGCCTCTGAACAAAGCGCTTGGCTTCGATTCAGCCCCGCGCTGCACCGCAGGCTGCGTCGGATTCCCCCATCGGTGGTGCCTCACACCACATCAAAAAAAATGACGAATACGTCAAAATTACGTCAACTTGCCCTTTTCTATACTTGACGGAACCGTCAACTTTGTGGAAGTATGGCATTGACGCCCGCCGCGGCCATCCGCCGCAGACTTGGAGGGACCCATGGCAACCATCGCTGGGACGAATCAGACCTATACCGGCCGCGCGACGCTCTGGCGCGACACGAAACGTTACGCCTGGCTTTTGGGGTTGGTTATTCCCGCGCTTCCTATTCTGTCGGCGGTCCTGGCAAAGAATACTTCCCTGCGCATACTGTGGTGGTCCGGGCCGATTTTCACCTTCGGGATGATACCGCTGCTCGACACCTTGATCCGAAAGGACGGCGCCAATCCGCCCGATAGCCTCGTCGCGGCGCTCGATCGCGACCGGTATTACCGGTGGTGCGTGTACCTCTTTTTGCCCGTCCAATTCGCCTCCCTGGTGTGGGCGTCTGCCGTCTGGAGCAGGGGGACGTTGCCGCCTTTGGACTCGCTCGGGCTGGCGGTGACTCTCGGCGTGGTCGGCGGGGTCGGAATCAACGCCGCCCACGAACTCGGGCACAAGTCCGAGAAACTGGAGCGCTGGCTGTCGAAGATCGCGCTGGCGCAGACCGGCTACGGCCATTTCTACGTCGAGCACAACCGCGGCCATCACCTGCGGGTGGCCACGCCGGAAGACCCCGCTTCGGCGCGCCTAGGCGAGACCTTCTGGGTGTTTCTGCCGCGCACGCTGGCCGGGTCGGTGGCCAGCGCCTGGGAAATTGAAAAGAGCCGTCTGCGGCGCAAAGGAAAGCCCGCGCTTTGCCTGGGGAACGACGCTATCCACTCCTGGCTTATGACCTTCGGTTTGTACGCCGCCCTGGCGGCCGTTTTCGGAATCTCCGTTTTGCCATGGCTGCTGGTGCAGGCCGTGGTCGGCTTCACCCTGCTGGAGGTCGTGAACTACCTGGAGCATTACGGCCTGGCGCGCCAGAAACAATCGGACGGCCGCTACGAACCCTGCGCGCCGCGGCATTCCTGGAACTCGAACAATGTGGCGTCGAACGTGTTGCTGTATCATCTGCAGCGCCACTCCGATCAT
>Ga0335085_10008678_pt1 | contig 15479 bp, 14 predicted proteins | sample Lox_Sample_45_FD_206712 | JGI IMG/M metagenome (GOLD analysis project Ga0335085, IMG submission 206712) | Soil microbial communities from Loxahatchee National Wildlife Refuge, Florida, United States - Lox_Sample_4.5 | ecosystem: Environmental > Terrestrial > Soil > Wetlands | place: USA...
GCTGCTCGAGGAGCTGGACCGGCGCCTGGCGCTGCTCGAGGAGCGTCACTCAGAGGATTCGTGGCAGAGCCTGGAGGGGTCGATCGGCGACGAGCTCGAGAAGACAGCCGACGATGCCGCCGACCCCGCCGAGGCAGACGCCCACAGGGGCAGGCAGCGCGGGGCGGGTAGGCGAGCCGAACGCCTCGCCTCGGCCGGCGCCGCCGACTCGACGATCCGCCCGGAGCGCTTCGCGCGGCTGGTGACCCTCGCGAGCATCCTGATCGAGGCGGGCCGCGGCGGCGTGCGCCTGCAGATCGCCGACCTGTGCGAGCGCCTGCAGATCACGACCGAAGAGCTGCGCGAGGACGTCGGGGTGCTGAACGTCGTGAACTTCGGCGGAGGCTCCTACGTGCTCTACGCCGAGATCGACGAGGCGACAGGCGAGATCGAGGTGGACCCCGAGCCCTACAGCGACAACTTCGACCGGCCGGCGCGGCTGCTACCGGTCGAGGCCAAGGCGCTGGTGGCGGCGGTGGACCTGATCGGCGAGCACGTCGGCGAGGGGGCGTTGGCGTCGGCGCGAGAGAAGATCGTGGCGGCGCTCGGCGAAGATCCCCGTCAGCAGGGCCTGCAGGTGGCGGACGGCGGTGCGGACGACTCCGCCGTGGCCAAGCTGCTCTCCCGCGCCATCGCCGAGCACAAGCTCGTCGAGCTCGAGTACTACAAGGTCAATGAGGATGAGTTCTCGGAGCGTCTTGTCGAGCCCTACGCCCTCACCAACGGGCGCGAGGGCTGGTATCTGGCGGCATTCGACCCCTCGCGCGAAGCGACGCGTCACTTCCGCCTCGACCGGGTCAAGCGGGCGCACCTGACGAGGCGCAGCGTCAAGCCCCGTCCGGACGTCGCCGCGAGCCCCGACACGGCCGAGTGGCTGCGCACCGGAGAGGTGAGCGCGTCGCGCGCCGCCCGCGTCTGGGTCTCCCGCGAGCGAGCCCGCTGGGCACGGGAGCGCTGGCGGGTGGTCGACGAGCGCAAGGACGGCTCGGTCGTCGTGGAGCTGCGCTTCGCCGGCCTGGAGTGGCTCGTCGGGGCCGTGCTGCGCGAAGCCGGCGACGCCGCCGTGCTCGAGCCGGCCGATGCACGGCAGGCGGTGCTCGAGACGCTTGCCAAGCTGCGCCCGGTCGCGGCAGCCGCCTGACCCGGGGACCCTCCGGCGCTGTCGTCGGGCTCGGCGATCGCCCCACCACCAGTACGCTTCCCGACGATGCAATCGCTGAAGGGGCTGATACTCGCCGGTGGCAGGGGAACGCGCCTGCGGCCGATCACCCACACGAGCGCCAAGCAGCTCGTCCCGGTGGCCAACAAGCCGGTGCTCTTCTATGGCATCGAAGCGATCGCGGCGGCGGGAATCGAGGAGATCGGCGTGATCATCGCGCCCGAGACCGGCGATGAGATCCGCGCTGCCGCCGGAGACGGCTCGAGCCTCGGCGTGCGCCTCACCTACATCCTCCAGGACGAGCCCCTCGGGCTCGCGCACGCCGTGGTGACAGCCCAGCCGTTCCTCGGGGAGGACCCCTTCGTCATGTACCTCGGGGACAACCTCCTGCAGGGCGGCATCACCGAGCTCGTGGAGACCTTCCGCGAGCACGGCCCGGACGCGCTGATCCTGCTGACGCCGGTTCCCGACCCGCAGAACTACGGTGTCGCCGAGCTCGAGCCGGCGGCCGCCGGTGAGTCCCGCCGCGTGGTGCGGCTGGTCGAGAAGCCGCCGGAGCCGGCGAGCGACCTGGCGCTCGTGGGCGTCTACATGTTCACCTCGGCGATCCATGCCGCCACCGCGGCGATCACCCCGTCGGCGCGAGGCGAGCTCGAGATCACGGACGCCATCCAGCACCTGATCGACGCCGGACAACGGGTCGAGCCGCACATGGTGCAGGGCTGGTGGAAGGACACCGGCCGCCTCGAGGACATGCTCGAGGCGAACCGCCTCATCCTCGACAACCTGCCCACCAGGCTGGACGGCGAGCTGGTCTCCTCACACGTCGAGGGACGCGTGGTGCTCGAGCGTGGCGCCGTGCTCGAGCGCACCACGGTGCGGGGCCCGGCGATCATCGGCAGGGGAGCCAAGCTCACCGACTGCTACGTCGGCCCCTACACGGCGATCGGCGAGGACTGCTCCCTGCGCGGCTCCGAAGTCGAGCACTCGATCCTTCTCGCCGGCTCCTCCGTGTGCGACCTGGACGGCCGTGTCGAGTCCTCGCTGCTGGGGCGCAACGCCACCGTGCGGCGGGGCTCGCGACACCCGCGCGCCTACAGGTTCCTGATCGGCGACAACTCCGACATAGCGATCCTGTGAGCGCCGCCGCCCGTGCACACGGGCTCCCTGCCGGGGGCGCGCGGGAGGGCCGGCAGTGAGGCTGCTCGTGACGGGCGCCGCCGGGATGCTCGCCGGCGACCTGCTGCGCGCCGCGGAGCGCGCCGGCCACGAGACGGTCGGCCTCGCCCGCGCCGAGCTCGACATCCGCGACGCCGATGACGTCGCGCGTGCGGTCGCCGGCGCCGAGCCGGATGCTGTGGTCAACTGCGCCGCCTGGACCGACGTGGACGGAGCCGAGAGCGCTCGCGAGGACGCCTTCGCGGTCAACGCCGCCGGTGCCGGCAACCTCGCCCGGGCGGCCGCCGCCGTGGGGACGGCGCTGCTGCACGTCTCCAGCGACTACGTGTTCAGCGGAGAGGCCCGCCTCGACGCCGACGGCCGGCCCCGGCCGTACGTCGAGTCCGACGACACGGCCCCGCGCTCGGTCTACGGGCAGAGCAAGCTCGCCGGCGAGCGCGAGGTGCTCGCGGCCTCGCCCCGGCACCTCGTGGTGCGCAGCTCTTGGCTCTTCGGAGTCGACGGGCCCAACTTCGTCGAGACGATGCTACGTCTCGGGGGCGAGCGCGCGAGCGTCGAGGTCGTGGACGACCAGGTCGGGTGCCCGACCTGGACCGGCCACCTGGCGGCCGCGCTGATCGGACTGCTCGAGCGCGAGGTGAGCGGCCTCGTGCACCAGGCCGGCGGCGGCCAGGTCTCGTGGAACGGCTTCGCCCGCGAGATCTTCCGCCAGGCCGGGGTCGACTGTGAGGTCCTGCCCAGCACCACCGAGCAAATGGGCAGGCCGGCGCCCCGCCCCGCCTACTCGGCGATCGTCAGCGAGCGCGAGGACGTGCTGCCCATGCCCCCGTGGCAGGACGGTCTCGCCGGCCACCTGGCGGCCCGAGCTGGGATCATCCGGTCATGAGGCTTCTGATCTGTGGCGGCGCCGGGTTCATCGGCTCGAACTTCGCACGCGCGCGTGTGCGTGAGCACGGTGACGAGGTGGTGGTGCTCGACAAGCTCACCTACGCCGGGCGGGAGGAGAACCTCCGCGATCTCGCCGGGGAGCCCGGCTTTCGCTTCGTACGCGGCGCGATCGAGGACCGCGCGGCGGTCGAGGGGGCCGTCGAGGGGGCCGAGGCGATAGTCAACTTCGCCGCCGAGACGCATGTGGACCGCTCGATCACCGAGCCGGACGCCTTCGTGCAGACGAGTGCGCTGGGCACCTACACGCTGCTCGAGGCGGCCCGCAGCCGCGAGCTGCGCTACGTGCAGATCTCGACCGACGAGGTCTACGGCTCGATCGAGGAGGGCAGCTTCACGGAGGACTCGCCGTTGTGCCCCTCCTCGCCCTACTCCGCCTCGAAGGCCGGCGCGGACCTGCTCGTGCAGAGCTACTTCCACACCTACGGGCTGCCCGCCACGATCTGCCGCGGCTCCAACAACTTCGGCCCCTTCCAGTACCCGGAGAAGCTGATCCCGCTGATGGTGCTGAACGCGCTGCACGGAGAACCGCTTCCGGTCTACGGGGACGGTCAGCAGGTGCGCAACTGGTTGCACGTCGGGGACTTCGGGCGGGCGATCGGCCTCGTGCTCGAGGGGGGCGCCCATGGTGAGGTCTACAACGTCGGCGGCCCGGACGAGTGCCCGAACATGGAGATCGTCGAGCGCATCGTCGAGCTCACCGGGGCCGGTCCGGAGCTGATCGAGCACGTCCGCGACCGACCCGGGCACGACAGGCGCTACTCGCTGTCCTCGGACAAGGTCAGGGCGCTCGGCTGGGAGCCGCGCCTGGGCATCCGCGAGGGGCTCGAGCAGACCGTGGCCTGGTACCGGGAGAACTCCTGGTGGTGGGAGCCGATCCGCTCCGGCGACTACCGCGCCTACTACGAGCGCCAGTACGGCCGCGCCCTGATCGGCGAGTGAGCCCCGCCGGCGGCCGCTGAGGCTCCGCGCTCAGCCGGCGCGCATCCCGCGGCCGGCCCCCCGCCTCACACGGGGCTCAGGTGCAGGAGGTCTGCATCCCGGAGATCCGCCACGGCGAGCCTCCCTTGCTCGTGGCGGAGGGCTGCTTTTCGAGCGTCAGCGTCGAGTTGCACGGCTTCCCCGACCAGGTGCTCCGAACGACGGCGGCGGCGCTCGTGCCGTGCACGGTGACCGACTTCACGGTCATGCTCACGTCCTCCACCTGCTTGAGCTGCTGCTTGAGCGCTTCGGCGCAGCCCTTCCCGTTCGCGGCCTTCGCGGAGGACACGATCTCCGCTCGCAGCCGTGAGGTGAGGTCGTCCGTGCAGATCGCGGTTTCGCTGGCTGCGGTGGCGTGGTGCTGGAATTCCGAGACCCGCTGGGCCACGGCCTTGTCTTCCCCGCTGAAGGTGCCTGTCGACACGGTTTCCCCGCAGCCGGCCACGCCGGCGGCGAGCGCCAGGCTGCCGAGCAGCGCGCAGGCTTGCTTGGATGGGACGCCCATGAGGAGCACAGACTACGTGAGCGGCGGACCGGGTGGCGAGGCGCGCAGCCTGGGGCGGCTCGCCGGCCAGATCAGCGCGTGCCGGCGCTGCCCCCGCCTCGTGACCTGGCGCGAGCAGGTTGCCCGGGAGCGTCGCGCGGCGTTCCGCCACCAGGAGTACTGGGGGCGCCCCCTGCCCGGGTTCGGCGACCCGGCGGCCCGGGTGCTCGTCTTCGGGTTGGCCCCGGCCGCCCACGGCGCCAATCGCACCGGGCGCATGTTCACGGGCGACCGCTCCGGGGACTTCCTCTTCGCCGCGCTCTGGCGGACGGGCTTCGCCAATCAGGAGACCTCGCTCGCGCGAGACGACGGGCTGCGCCTGCGGGGTGCGTTCGTCACCGCCGCCGTGCGCTGCGCGCCTCCGGCGAACCGCCCCACCCCGGCCGAGCGGGACCGCTGCCTGCCGTGGAGCCTCGCCGAGCTCGACCTGCTGCCCGAGGTCCGGCTCGTGCTCTGCCTTGGAGCGTTCGCCTGGGACGCCGCGCTGCGGCTGCGCGGGGCTCTCCCTGGGGCTCGCGCGCGGGGGCGGGAGAGGAGGCCGGCCTTCGGACATGGCGCAGAGTCGCCCGCGCCGGGTGCTCCGAAGGGGGATGAGGCCGGCGGGGCGGGCCACCGTGGCCTGAGCCTGCTCGGCTGCTTTCACCCAAGCCAGCAGAACACCTTCACCGGCCGCCTCACGGAGGACATGATCGACGAGGTGCTCGTACGCGCCCGTTCGCTCGCCGGCCTGGACGCGGTCTCTGGCAAGGCCTCCTGAGCCGCTAGCCTCGCCTGGATGACCGAGCCACGGCAGAGCGACGTGGAGGCCGCCGCCGCGGCCGACCCCGCCGGCGCCTCCGACCGGGCGCCCGGCGCGTCGGCACCGGCGTCACCGAGGCCGCCGTTCAGGGTCGGTCACAAGGGGGCCGACCACATCGCGCCCGGCAACACCTTCGAGAGCTTCCGCGCAGCGGTCGAGGCCGGGGTCGACATGATCGAGTTCGATGTCCTCCCCGAGTGCCCGGACGGCACCGGGCGACTGCTGCTGGCGCACGACTACGAGGATCTCGCGGGGCGCGAGGCGGTCACGCTCGAGGAGGGGCTCGAGCACCTGGCCGGCGCCCAATACGGGGGCATCGAGCTCGACGTGGACGTGAAGCTCCCCGGCTACGGGGGCCGCGTGGTCGCGGCCCTGCGGGAGGCCGGGCTCAGCGAGCGCTCGCTCGTGAGCTGCACCTATCCGCACGAGCTGGCCCGAATCAGGGCGCTCGACCCGGCGCTGCGCCTCGGGCTCTCCGTCCCGCGGGTGCGGCGCGACTACACCGAGGACCGCCTCATGGCGCTTCCCGCGCTCGGCGCGCTGGCGGTCATGCGCCAGCTCCTGCCAAGGCGCGTGCGAGCGGGCCTGGAGGCACGGCGCTTCGAGGCGGTCATGGCCCACTGGCGGCTCGTGACGCCCCGCCTCGTGGAGGCGGTGGCACGCGGGGGCGGCGAGTTGTTCGTGTGGACCGTGGACGACCCGTCGCTCATGCGCACGCTCCTGCGGCGCGGCGTGAACGGCATCATCACCAACGACCCGCGCCTCTTCGCCCAGGCCGAGCCCGCCGGCACGGCCGGTTGAGCGGCTCGCTGGACGCCGGCGCCGCGGGGCCGGTCGCCTGCGCGCGGCGACGCCATCTGCTATTTCCTGTTCGATGATCGGGTCCCCGCCGTCCAAGCTCACCGCGGAGGAGACCGTCGATCTGCTCGCCCGCGTGCCAGTGTTCGCCACGCTCGCCCGCGAGGACCTCGAGCGCATCGCCGAGGTCGCCGTACCGCGTCGCTTCGAGCCCGGCGAGGTGGTGTTCCGCGAGGGCGACGCCAGCGACACCTGTTACATCGTGCGCAACGGGAGCTGTCGCGCCGTGCGCGAGCACTCCGACGGGCGCACCATCACGCTCGCCACCTTCGGTCCCGGCGAGATCTTCGGCGAGCTCGCGATGTTCGAGGAGGAGCGTCGCTCGGCGACCGTGGAGGCCACCGGCGAGCTTCACGTGGTCGGCCTGCTGGGCGGGGACATGCGGCGCCTGATGAGGGAGCATCCCGAAATCTCGATACGCCTCGTGGTTGCGCTGGGCCGGCGGCTGCGGGAATCGAACGAGCGCCTGGCGCGGCAGTCCTTCCAGACGGTGCAGAGCCGCGTGGCGAGCGTGCTCCTGCAGCTGGTCGAGCGCGCCGCCGGCGAGGACTCGGCCGGAACGGGTGCGGACGGGGGAGTGCTGATCATGGGCACGCAGGCCGATGTCGCCAAGCTCGCCGGCTCCTCGCGCGAGTCCGCCAGCCGCTTCCTGGCGGTGCTCGAGCGCGCCGGCGTCGTCTCGCAGGGCCGCGGGCGCCTCGTCGTGCACGACCCGAGCGCGCTTGAGGCCTACGTTTTCTAGACGGCCGGCCCGCGAGTGCGCCATAGCGGTGTGATTGTTCGCCCGCGGTTTTGCAATGCGGACAAAGACCGATAGCCTGCCGGGACTGTGCAGGTCCTCAACTTCTACTCAACCATCTTCGCCGACGAGCTCAAGCGGGGTCGCAAGACCGCCACGATCCGCCTCGGTGACAAGTCTCACAAGTACCGCAAGAACCAGCTGGTCCTCGTGACGATCGGCTATCAGTACGCCCCACGCGAACGCATCTTCGAGGCCGTGATAGACCAGGTCGAGGTGATGAAGCTCGCCGAGCTCTCGCCACGGGACATCAAGCACGACAACCCCGAGTTCCGCCGGCACGAGGAGCTGATCCAGTTCCTCGAGCAGATCTACGGCCGCGAGGTCTCACCCGAGGACGTGGTCACGGTCGTGCGGTTCTCGCAGGTGGTCGACAACCCGCCCCGGCTGACTCAGGCCATGAAGGGCTTCGGCGGGGCGCAGAACTAGCGCCGGGCCGACGGTCTCCGCGGGCGGCAGGACTGATGCATCGCTGCCACGGGCGGCGAGAACTTTGCTATATCTATGGCGCGTTGGCACTCTCGATGGGAGAGTGCCAACCAGGCGAAGGCCCGCAGATGGGCCCGCGACGGGCCGGAAGGGCCCGATTCTCTGGGGTTTCACCGCCCGAACGCAGTCCTAGATGGAGGTTCTGAACGAAATGAAGCTGAAGCCGCTGGGCGATCGCCTGATCGTCCAGGCAGTCGAGGAGGAAGAGAAGACCGCGAGTGGCATCGTCCTCCCTGACACCGCCAAGGAGAAGCCGCAGAAGGGGAAGGTGCTCGCCGTTGGTGAGGGCAAGGTAGGAGACGACGGCAAGCGCATCCCGCTTGACGTCAAGGAGGGCGAGGAGGTCCTCTACAGCAAATACGGCGGGACCGAGATCAAGGTCGAAGGCGAGGAGCTCCTCGTCCTGCGCGAGTCCGACGTCCTCGCCCGCGTCGAGTCCTAAGGAGATTTGAGGAAATGGCACACAAGGAGCTGAAGTACGACGCCGAGGCGCGCAAGGCGCTCGAGGCGGGCGTTGACGCGGTGGCGAACGCCGTGAAGGTCACGCTCGGCCCGAAGGGCCGCTACGTGGTGCTCGACAAGAAGTTCGGCGCCCCGACGATCACCAACGACGGGGTCACGATCGCACGCGAGATCGAGGTCGAGGACGTCTTCGAGAACCAGGGCGCGCAGCTGGTGCGCGAGGTGGCCACCGCCACCAACGACGTGGCCGGTGACGGAACCACGACGGCCACGGTGCTCGCCCAGGCGATCGTCCGCCAGGGGCTCAAGAACGTCGCAGCCGGCGCCAACCCGCTGGCGCTCAAGCGCGGCATCGAGACCGCCGTGGAGCAGGTGGTGGAGAACATCGCCTCGCAGTCCAAGGAGGTCTCGGGCAAGGAGCAGATCGCTCGCGTCGCCACCATCTCGGCCGGCGACGAGGGCATCGGCGACGTGATCGCCGATGCGATCGAGAAGGTCGGCAAGGACGGCGTGGTGAACGTCGAGGAGGGCCAGACGCTCGGCATGGATCTCGAGTTCACCGAGGGCATGCAGTTCGACAAGGGCTACATCTCGCCCTACATGGTCACCGACCAGGACCGCATGGAGGCCGTGCTCGAGGACCCCTACATCCTCATCGCCAACCAGAAGGTCGGCGCTGTGCGCGACGTGCTGCCCGTGCTCGAGCAGGTGATCCAGAGCGGCAAGCCGCTGCTGATCATCGCCGAGGACGTCGAGGGCGAGTCGCTCGCCACGCTCGTCGTCAACAAGCTGCGCGGCACGTTCACGAGCGTCGCGGTCAATGCCCCCGGCTTCGGCGACCGCCGCAAGCGGATGCTCGAGGACATCGCGACCCTCACCAAGGGCGAGGTGATCACCGAGGAGATGGGGCTGAAGCTCGAGAACACGCAGATCTCGCAGCTCGGTCACGCCCGCCGCGTGGTCGTGGGCAAGGACACCACGACGATCGTCGACGGCGCCGGTGATGCGGACGCGATCAAGGGCCGCATCAACCAGATCAAGTCCGAGATCGAGAACACCGACTCCGACTTCGACCGCGAAAAGCTGCAGGAAAGGCTCGCGAAGCTCTCCGGCGGCGTGGCGGTCGTGAAGGTCGGCGCGGCGACCGAGACGGAGATGAAGGAGAAGAAGCACCGCGTCGAGGACGCGCTGCAGGCCACCCGCGCGGCGCTCGAGGAGGGCATCGTGACGGGCGGCGGCGTGGCCCTGCTGAGGGCCGCCGACGCCGTCTCCTTCAACGGCGGCCTCGAAGACGACGAGAAGACCGGCGCGCGCATCGTGCTCCGGGCGCTGGAGGAGCCGCTCCGCCAGATCGCCGAGAACGCCGGCCTCGAGGGCTCGGTCGTGGTCAACGACGTGCGCAAGGCCAAGAGCGGTCAGGGCCTGAACGCGGCCACGAACGAGGTCGTGGACCTGGTCGCCGCCGGCATCATCGACCCGGCCATGGTGACGCGCTCGGCGCTGCAGAACGCCGCCTCGATCGCGAAGAACATCCTCACCACCGAGGCGATCGTCGCCGAGGTGCCGGAGAAGGAAGGCGCCGGTCCGGGTGGCGGCGGCATGCCCGACATGAGCGGGATGATGTAGGGCCAGACATCCGACGAGGGAATCGCCCTCTCTCTAAGAGGGACGCGCTCTCGGGCCGATAGAGGGAACATCGGCCGATCGAAGTTAGGCAGGCGAGAGCCCGGGAAGTGCTCCGGGCTCTCGCGCTTCAAGCAGGGTCTCTAGGAGACTCCGCTCACCGGGCGCGGCCCGGCCCCGACGTAGAGGGCGGTCGGCCGGATCAGCTTCGCCTCGCGCTTCTGCTCGAGGATGTGCGCCGACCAGCCGGCCACGCGCGCGCAGGTGAACATCGAGGTGAAGAGCTCCGGCGGGACTTCCGCCAGGTCGAGCACCACGGCCGACCAGAACTCGACGTTGGTGGCGAGCACGCGATCCGGCCGGCGCGCCTGCAACTCCGAGAGCGCCGCCTGCTCGAGCGCCTCCGCCACTTCGAAGCGAGGCGATCCGAGTTCCCGGCAGGTTCGACGCAGGACGCTCGCGCGCGGGTCTTCCGCGCGGTAGACGCGGTGCCCGAAGCCCATCAGCCGTTCGCCGCGGTCGAGCGCGCTCTTGACCCAGCCCTCGGCGTCGCCGGAGCGTTCCACCTCGTCGAGCATCTTCAGCACGCGTGACGGCGCGCCTCCGTGAAGCGGGCCCGAGAGGGCGCCGACCGCGGCCGACATCGCCGCCGCCACGTCGGCCCCGGTGGAGGCGACCACGCGCGCTGTGAAGGTCGAGGCATTCATCCCGTGCTCGGCGGCCGAGATCCAGTAGGCGTCGATCGCCTTGACGTGTTCCGGGTTGGCCTCTCCGCGCCAGCGCACCAGGAAGCGCGCCGGGATCGAATGGGCCTTGTCGATCTCGGTCTGCGGCACCGGGGGCTTGCCGACGCCGCGCGCCGACTGCGCCACGAAGGAGAGCGCCATCACCGACGCCCGCGCCAGGTTGTCGCGCGCCTGCTCGTCGGAGATGTCCAGCAGCTGCCCGAAGCCCCACTCCGGCGCGAGCATCGCGAGCGCCGACTGCACGTCGACGCGCGGGTCGCCGGAGCGCACCGTGAGCGAGTGCGGTTCCGCCGGGGGTAAGCCGGGCTCGAAGTGGCCATCGACGAGGAGGCCCCAGACCTTCTCGTAGGGGACGGCACCCACCAGGTCCTCGATGTCCACGCCGCGGTATCGCAGCGAGCCACCCGCCCGGTTGGGCTCGGCGATCTCGGTGGCGAAGGCCACCACGCCTTCGAGGCCCGACTGGACCTCCTTCGTAACCTGCGGCTCCTCGCTTGAGACGGCGCTGCCGTTCTGTACCTCGGTCATGGCACTCGCTTTCTGGCTGGCCTCGGGATGGCCCGGGGAAATTGGACCGGAGCCGCTGGGTCACACCGGATCCGGGCTGCCTCGGGCCTTGTGGGCCCTTGCGTATATGGTTGCACCAACCGCGCCGGAAAGCGGCGACCGGGGCGGGTTGTAGGGTCGCGCACACCGCCATGCCACGAACTGGACCGCAGCCCGAGAGAAGGCGCCGCAGAGGCCCCGTGCGGGCGCTGCGCGCGGGCTGAGCGGGCGGCGCCGTGGCGGACGCAGACCTCCTCTTCCGCTCGGCGGAGTCGCTGGCGGGGATGGTTCGCTCCGGCGAGATCTCAGCGCGCGAGCTGGTGGGGCTCTCGCTCAGTCGCATCGAGGAGCTCGACGGGCAGCTGAACGCCTTCGTGGACGTCGACGCCGAGCGCGCGCTCGCGGCGGCGGAGCAGGTTGGGCCGGGCGACCAGCGGCCCTTCGCGGGGGTGCCCGTGGCGATCAAGAACAACCGTGCCGTGAGCGGGCTGCGGCTGACGCACGGCTGCTCGCTGATGCGCGACTACGTGCCCGACTACGACAGCAACGTCACGCGGCGGCTCAAGCAGGCGGGCTTCATCGTGGTGGGCACCACCTGCCTGCCGGAGTACGGGATCCTGCCGGTGAGCGAGGCGAGGCTGCTCGGGCCGTCCCGCAATCCGTGGGACACCGGGCGCACACCGGGCGGCTCCTCGGGCGGATCGGCTGCCGCGGTGGCCGCGGGCATGGTCCCCGTGGCGCACGGCAACGACGGGGGCGGGTCGGTCCGCATCCCGGCCGCCTGCTGCGGCCTGGTGGGCCTCAAGGTGCAGCGCGATCGCGTCTCGATCGCGCCGGACGCCGCCCACGCGCTGCTCGTGGTGGAAGGCATGCTCACGCGGTCGGTCTCCGACACCGCCTCCATCCTCGACGTGCTCTGCGGGCGGGAGACCGGCGACGCCTCCTGGGCGCCGCCGCCGCCCGAGCCGTTCGCCCGCAGCGCTCAGGCAGACCCAGGACGCATGCGGATTGCGTTCACGACCACCTCCCCGGTGCCGGAGGCGGAGGTCGACCCGCTCTGCCTCGACGGCGCACGCCGGGCGGCGGACCTGCTGCAATCGCTCGGGCACGAGATCGAGGAGATCGACCCGCCGTGGCCGGTCCCGGGGCTGCCGGAGATGTTCGGCGCGGTCTTCTCCATGTACATCAGCCTCTCGATCGTCTACTCCGGGCATCTCGCCGGGCGCGAGCCGACCGCCGAGGACATGGAGCCGATGAGCTGGGCGATCTGGTCGATGGTGTCCAAGCTCAACGCCGTCCAGGCACTCGCGCTCGAGGCTCAGCTGCTCAACCACATGCGGCGCATCATCGACTTCATGGAGCCCTACGACGCGATCCTCACCCCGGCGCTCGCGAAGCGCCCGCTGCCGATCGGGTCGCTCGACACGGCCGCCGAGAACCCGATGCAGACGTTCAGCGACTCCGGCCTGTTCACGCCGTTCACGGCGCTGTTCAACGCGACGGGACAGCCGGCGGTCGCCCTGCCCCTCTTCGAGGGCGAGGACGGCCTGCCGCTCGCGGTGCAGCTGGTCGGCCGGCCGGCCGGTGAGGGCGCCCTGCTGGCGCTCGCCCGGCAGCTCGAAGAGGCGAGCCCCTGGGCGGATCGCCGGCCGCCGGTCTCCTGAGCTGGCCGCGCCGGTCGGCGCCCCCGCTCAGTCGTCGAGGCCGAGCACTGCGGCCATCGGCCTTGGCGCGACGCCGAGCCGCCTGGCGTCGGCGTCACCGCCCGACGCTGTCATCGAGACCTCGGCCAGCTCGGCTTCCTCCCACGTGGGCAGCGGGCTGTCGGCGTCGATGGCCGACAGCAGCCGCAGCACCCGCGCCGCGAGTGGCGTGGGTACCGGCAGCAGCGGCCGGGGGCGCTCGATCGCCCGCAGCATCATGCGTGCCACCTCTCGCGTCGTGATCGTCTGGGGCCCGGCCAGCTCGAAGCGCAGGTCAAGCGACGCCCGCGTGGCGTTGCCGGGGGCGGAGCTCCCCCCGTTCGCCTGCCAGCCGGCGCCGTCGCCGGCGCGGCCGTGGAGCGCGGCGAGCACGCAATCGACCACGTCCTCGACCCAGATCGGCTGCAGCTGCGCCTGCCCGTTGCCGGGTATCGGAACCGCCGGCAGCAGCGAGAGTCGCTCGAGCAATCCCATCCAGCGGTCGTCCGTGGCGTAGACGAGCGAGGGGGCGAACACCGTGGTGTCGAGGTCCGCCTCGCGCACGGCCTGCTCGGCGAGCGCCTTGGCGCGAAACAGGCGCGAGCGGTGATGGGTGGAGGCGCCGAGCACCGACAGATAGAGGAAGCGCTCCGCCCCGGCCCGCTGCGCCGCATGCACCATGCGCCAGGTGGCGATGCCGCAGAGCTCCTCGATCGACCCGCGCGGCTGGTCGCGCAGGGTGGAGGCGAGGTGCACGACAGTGTCGACACCCCTCAGCGCGTTGCGGAAGGACGGTGGGTCGGCGAGGTCGCCCAGCGCGATCTGCACGCGCACGCGGCGGCTTCCCAGCCGGCGTGGATCGCGCACCAGACAGCGCACCGCCGTGCCCTCGGCGAGCAGACGCTCGAGCAGGTATGAGCCCACCGTGCCGGTAGCTCCCGTCAAGAGCAGCATTGCCCAGCAAGCTAGCGCAATTGCCGGGCGGCTAGAATGGCCCACCACCGCAGTCCTGCGGAGTCGCAACCACTTCCCGGAAGCCACCGAAAGCGAGCAAGAAAGGTGAGTCGATGGCCTACGTGATCGCTGAGCCATGCATCGGTACCAAGGACAACTCGTGCGTCGAGGTCTGTCCCGTGGACTGCATCCATCCCACGCCGGACGAGCCTGGCTACGACGAGGCCGAGATGCTCTACATCGACCCCGAGGAGTGCATCGACTGCGACGCCTGCGTGGAGGCCTGCCCGGTGGATGCCTGCTTCGCCGAAGACCAGCTTCCGGACGAGTGGCAGAAGTACGCGCAGACGAACGCCGAGTACTTCGCCGCGAAGCGCTGAGGAGCGTCCCGGCGGGAGGGCGCCTGGCCCGGCGCCACTGAGGCTGCGAGCGCGCGCCTCAGGCCATCGGCAGCGAGGCACCCACGGGCGCCGGGCTCGCCGGCGGCGCAGGAGGCGTTGCCGCGGCCATCTCCCCCGCGAGCACGGGCAGCTCGACGGGCGTCATCGCGATCAGCCCGCGGGCCGCGTGGCGGATCGCCTGGGCGGCCGGGTCGTCTGGCTCCTCGAACACGAGGGGGACGCCGCTGTCGGCGTGCGCGCGCAGGGGCATGGTCAGCGGTACCTTCCCGAGCAGCGGCACGTCCAGCTCGTCGGCGAGCTCCTGGCCGCCGCCCTCGTCGAAGATCGCGTAGCGCTCGCCGGAGGGGGTGGTGAAGCCGGACATGTTCTCGATCACGCCGACCACCTCGAGCTCGACCTTGTGCGCCATCTCGGCCGACCTGCGCGCCACCTTCTGTGCCGTGGGCTGCGGCGTCGTCACGATCAGGAACCTCGCCTGCGGCAGGAGCTGGGCGAGCGTCATCGAGACGTCGCCCGTGCCGGGTGGCAGGTCGATGAGCAGATAGTCGAGGGCGCCCCAGTCCACGTCCTTGAGAAACTGCGAGAGGGCCTTGTGCAGCATCGGCCCGCGCCAGACGACGGCGGCATCCTCCTCGAGGAAGAAGCCGATCGACATGACGCTCACGCCGTGCGCCTCGTGCGGGATGATCTTGCGCTCAGCGGACACGCTCGGGCGCTGGGCGCCAAGCCCGAACATGCGCGGTATCGAGTAACCCCAGACGTCGGCGTCGAGCACCCCGACGCGCTTGCCTTCCGCGGCGAGCGCGGCTGCCAGGTTGGCCGTCAGCGTGGACTTGCCCACCCCCCCCTTGCCGGAGCCGACACAGATGATGTTGGCGACCTGGGCGAGTGAGCCGTCGGGCAGGTTGCCCCGGCCCAGCTTCTCGGAGAGCGCCGCGCGCTGCTCGTCGGTGAGCACGTCGAAGTAGACGTTGACGTGCTCGGCGCCCTCGAGCGCCAGCACCGCATCACGCACCGCGGTCTGGAAATGGCCGCGAATGGGGCAGCCGGCCGTGGTCAGCGACACGGTGACGTCGACCACGCCGTTGTCGCTCAACTCGATCGAGCGCACCATGTCGAGCTCGACGATCGATCGCCTGAGCTCCGGGTCTATGACGGCCTCGAGGGCCTTGAGGACTTCGTCGCGGGTCACAGACGGATTGTGGCAGACGGCCACACAACGGAGGACGCCAGCGGGGCGGTTGGGGAGCCGCCCCGCTGGCTTAGGGAGGAG
>Ga0335085_10008679_pt1 | contig 15477 bp, 10 predicted proteins | sample Lox_Sample_45_FD_206712 | JGI IMG/M metagenome (GOLD analysis project Ga0335085, IMG submission 206712) | Soil microbial communities from Loxahatchee National Wildlife Refuge, Florida, United States - Lox_Sample_4.5 | ecosystem: Environmental > Terrestrial > Soil > Wetlands | place: USA...
GGCGAGAACGGCAGAAACCACGCACAGAGATACGGTCCGAAAGGGCGGCTGACTACCATCGGAGCTCATGGTTTCCCTCCGCGACTCGATTGTGTGGAAGGCTTACGCGCAGAGTCAGCCGCCGGTTTGCCTCTCCCGGCGAGACGCGACGGCTCCCGGCGCGTTCCTTGGGGTTATCAACACCACAGAACCGGAAAAGTTGCAAGGACAATCGCATTGCCCCGGACCACACGGCGCGACGCGGAAGATCGAGTTGCCGAACGGAATCGGATCCTGCGGCGCCCCCAGGAACGGCTACAATCAGAGATTCGCTTTGGACCGCAGCCGGGCGCCACGGAGGATCGTTGACGATCACGGTAGACATTATTCTTTTTCTCGCCGCCGCCCTCGGCGGAGCTTTGAACTCGGTGGTGGGCGGCGCCACCTTTGTGATCTTTCCGGCGCTGGTCTTCGCGGGGGTTCCGGCGGTGAACGCCAACGCCACCTCCTCGGTGGTGGTATGGCCGGCGGCTCTGGCCAGCGTCTTCGCCTATCGCAGCGAGATCAAGCTGTCGCGGAATCTGCTGCTGGCGCTGGCGGCGGCCAGTTTCGCCGGCGGAGCGGCCGGCGCCTGGCTGCTGATGCACACGCCCGGAGCTGCGTTCGTCCACCTGGTGCCCTGGCTGCTGCTGTTCGCTACTCTACTCTTCACTTTTGGCGGCCGCATCAGCGCGAGGCTGGGAGCCGGCAGCCTCGACGCGCATCGCAGCGGGGCCGTTTTGCTGGGGGTCGCCGTGGCCCAGTTTGTGATCTCCATTTACGGCGGCTATTTCGGCGCCGGCATGGGCATCCTTATGCTGGCCGCCTATGCGGTCGGCGGCATCGGCAACATTCACGCCATGAACGGAGTGCGCAGCGCCCTGGGGCTGCTGATCAACGGCGTGGCCATCGGGCTCTTCATTATCGACCGCGCCATCGTGTGGCGGCCGGCGCTGGTGATGATGGTGGGCGCCACTCTGACCGGTTATACCGGCGCCATGATCGCCCGGCGAATCCATCCACTGACCGTCAAGCGCTTCGTGATGCTGGTGGCCTGGGGGATGACGGTGTACTTCTTTCTGAAGAGCTACCACTTGGTCTGACGCGGCACACGGCGTCACGAAGTGTTCGGAAGCGAGAGGAGATTCTGACCATGAGCACGGAGCCGATATGGGTGGAGTGGGCGAAGCGCCTTCAAACCATGGCCCAGAACGGTCTCCACTACGCCCAGGACCGCTACGACATTGCGCGCTACCGGGAGATCGGCGAAATCGCGCTGGAGATAATGGCCGCTGGCTCGGGAACCAGCCTCGAGCAGGTGCGGGAGTTGTTCGCTGAGGAGACCGGTCACGCCACCCCCAAGCTCGACGTGCGCGTGGCCGCCTTCCGCGAGGACCCGGCAGCTCCCGCGATTCTTCTGGTTCGGGAGCGCCGCGACGGCCGCTGGACTCTGCCTGGCGGCTGGGCGGACGTGGGCGAAGCGCCGAGCGAGGCGGCGGCGCGCGAGGTGCGCGAGGAGTCCGGCTTTGAAGTGCGGATCACACGCCTGCTCGCGCTGCACGACAAGCGACTGCATCCGCATCCGCCGGAAGCCTATTACATTTACAAGGTCTTCTTTGAGGCTGAGATTGTAGGCGGGCACAGCGCTGCCCACGACGGCTTTGAGACAGATGCGGTCGACTTCTTTGCGCTGGGTGCGCTGCCGCCCCTCTCGCTCAACCGCGTGCTGCCCGAGCAGATCCGGAGGATGTTCGAATTGCACGCTGCCGGTCCGTCGACGCCCGCGGATTTCGACTAAGTTGCGCCTACGACGGGCCCGCTGCTCCGACGGTCTTCGGCCGGCCCTGGCTGCTATACTGCGACCAGGGGAGGTCATCATGTCTTACTGCCCCCAGTGTCTGACCGAATACTTCGAAGGATCCAAAGTATGCATTGACTGCGGCGCTGAGCTTCGGCCCGGCGCGCCTCCTCCAAGGCCGGCCTCCGCCGCCGAGCCAGACGTCGACTTCGTGCCGGTTCGCTGGTTCCGGGGGCTGCACGCTCAGCTGCAGGGCCAGCTTGCCCGCAACGTGCTCGAAGCCGAAGGCATCCCCAGCGCTCTGACTGGGGCATTGGCTTCGGAAATGATCCCTGGAGCGGACGTGGTTCAGGTCTTGGTCCGAGAGGATCATCGGGCGCGGGCGTACCAGATTCTGGCCGATTTCTTCGACGCGTCCGCGCCGCCCACCGACACCCCTGCCGGCGAGGAAGCTGAGTCCTCCGAAAACGAACCGGCGTAAGGGGCTGACAAAGGCCGGGAATTGGTCAGGCGAGGGACTTAGAAAGTTACGGCCCCGATGCCGTCCGGACAGCGGGGCCGTTGGATGGTAAAGGCTGAGTGAGCTGCTAGGCCTGCAGACGGCGTCTCGCAAGGCCAAAGACGGCCATGAGGCCGGAGCCGAGCAGGAGCAGGGAAGCGGGTTCAGGAACGGCGCTCGGCTGAAGGGTGATATCCTCCGAGACCAGCGCCCCCACCTTGTCGCCGCTGCCGTCGGTGTAGCGGGCCTTAATGCTGGCTTCCATAGGGTTCGTAAACAGGCCCGTTGTGGTGAGGTCAAAGACCCAGGAGTAGGTTCCGTCAGGCACGGTCGCAGCAAACGAAAGCGAGCTGGCACCGGCGCAGACGAAACCCGATCCGCTGCCATCACAGCCGCCGGCGTTGATCCCGCCCGGCATGATGGTCCAGTTCGCGGCCCCATTAGGCGCGCTAACGAGCGACACGCCGGTGGGGTCCGACGAGCTGACCTTGAAGGCGACGTTGTCCAGCAGCGTCCCGCCGCCGCTGTAGCCTGAGGTATCGATCGTGTACATGATCTGATACATGTCGGTGCCGATGGTGGAATACGTCAGAGTGTAAATCGACCCTTGGCAGGTACCGCAGGGGCCGATGGAATCTGCAAAAGCGGGAAATGCCATCAAGAATAGCCCGAGGCAACATCCCAGGAGTGGTACCACTTTGCGCATGTATCCTCCCTTGCATTGCCCCCTGAGCGGCCAAAAAAGCCGCCTTGGTGATTCTCTCCGCCTGCGGCGGTGAGCGTCAAATTACACGACTGTCATTAATTAGTATATTATTAATATAAATAGAGTCTCCGGGAAGGGCAAGCGGGGTCATCGCAAACGTCAGAACCCCACCGATCCACCTGCCTGCCGAGCGCCGTTCAAGCGTCTGGCGTCCGCGCCGTCCAGCCGCTTAGAATCGCTCCATGGACAAGCAGCCTGGTAGCTTTGGACCATCAGTAGGATCGGCAGGGCGCGACTGCCGCCCCTCGCGCCGCGGATTCCTCAAAGGCGCAGTCGCTGTGGCCGCCGCGTCCCCACTCTTCTCGAAAGCCCCTCGAGGTCAATCTCAGCCGATGCTGGCCTACGTTGGCACCTACAGTTCGCCCCAAGGCCCCGAGGGCAGCCCGGGCCGCGGGCGCGGAATTTACCTCTTCGAGATGAACCCCGCCAGCGGAGTCCTCTCCGAGCGCGATGTCTTCCCGAATGGCTCCAACCCGTCGTGCCTCGCCCTCGATCCCTCGCATACGCACCTCTATTCGGGCAACGAGACCCAAACCTATGAGGGGGCGCCCACCGGGTCGGTCAGCGCCTACGCCGTCGACCGCTCCAACGGGCGGCTCAGTTTGCTCAACACGGTGAGCTCCGGGGCAGCCGGTCCCGCTTATCTGAGCGTGCATCCTTCCGGCAAGTTTGTGCTGGTCGCCAATTACCACGGAGGGGCAGTGGCTGTGCTGCGCATCGGAGCCCGGGGCGAGCTCGGCGCCCTTACCGATCTCAAAGTCGATACCGGAGCGCCGGGTCCGGCGCGGGCCACGAGCGCCCTAGATGGAAGCTTCGCCATCAGTGGTCACGACCGGCCCCACGCGCACATGGTGCAAGCCGACCCCTCGGGCCGCTTCGTTCTCTCCACCGATCTGGGGCTGGACCGGATCTTCGTCTGGAAGTTCGACGTGGAGCGCGGCACGCTGACGGCCCATGATCCGCCCTGGGTGGCGCTGCCGCCGGGCGATGGGCCGCGCCATTTCGCTTTCCATCCGAAGGGCCGCTGGTGCTACTCGCTGCAGGAAGAGGGCTCGACGCTCGTGCTGTTTGACTACGACGCCGCGACGGGAAGGCTGACGGCCAGGCAGACGGTTTCGTCCTTGCCGCCGGGCTTTGCCGGCACCAACTTCACTTCGGAGGTCATGGTCTCGCCGGACGGCCGCTTCGTCTATGCCGCAAACCGCCTCCATGACAGCATCGCCTGGTTCTCGGTTGGCGAGACGGGCACTCTACAATTCGCAGGCGAGGAATGGACTCGGGGAGACTACCCCCGGAACTTCAACATCGATCCCACCGCGAATTTCCTTTACTCTTGCAATCAGCGATCCGATGCGATCACCAGCTTCCGCATTGATCGGGGAAGCGGCAGCCTGGCCTTCACCGGCCAGTACTCGGCGGTCGGGACCCCCTCGGTGATCGTCTTTCTGGCTTGACTCAATGAGCGGGGCTGAACGGCAGCCCGGCATTCTGGTTGCGCATTCCGTGAGTTGTGAGACCGTGAGCGCTTAGACTGTTTATCCCACGGTGTTGCTGAACATAAATAAGTTGACTTCGCCAACGGTTCACACGTTTGTTCGCTGAGCAGCGGGACAAGCGCAGGCCAGATTCGGGGATCGTCCCCGCGACTTTCCTCACGTCCGCAGTCTGTCTCGTGGGCGAACAGATCTCTTGAACGCAGGATTATCGGGGGGTGAAAGGCGCATTTAATAGACAGATATATCTAGTCATTGACCTCTGAACCGTCAGAGCATATGATCAGGGCATGCGACCGCCCGGTTCGCCAGACGTACCCTAGCTGTCCAAGACGAGGCACCGTGAGGATCGCCCCCGGAATCGCTGCCCAGCGCCGACCCCGCAAGAGTTGGATGTTCCTCCTGGCCGTTCTCTTGAACGTCACGCTACGAGGCCAGGACGCGGGCAAGGCGACGGGCGGGTTGCCCACGGTGACGCGCGTCGACCGGATCCGCCAACTCACTTCTGACCAGGCAAATCGAGGCTACCCCGTTCGGCTGCGGGCGGTGGTGACCTATTACACGGCAAGGGGTCCGAGGCTGCTTCCTTCTGAGTTCTACACCGACGATCAGCCCGACATGTTTATCCAGGATGCCACCGCCGGTATCTGGGTTCGTGTCCCGCCCGGCGGGCCCACGGCCGCGCCCGGCCAACTGATTGATATCGAGGGCACCACCGAAGAGGTGGATTTCGGGCAGCAGATCGCCAACCCCCGATGGAGGGTCATCGGTCGGGCCCCCATGCCGGTCGCGCACCGGCCTACCTTCGAGCGCATGGCATCGACGGCGGAAGACAGCCAGTGGGTGGAATTGGACGGAATCGTCCGGTCCCTGGAGGAGCAGAGCGGGTTCCGGCTCCTGGACCTGGCCGTCGAGGGCGGGCGGCTTCGGGCCGTTATCCCGGAAAACGGTGAATCTTTGCCGGTGAGGCTTATTGACTCCGAGGTGCGCGTTCGCGGGGTCTGCGGGGCGCTCTTTAACCGCAAAAATCAACTAATCGGCGTCCTGCTGTATGTTCCGGGGCTCGAGCAGTTGCAGGTAACACGGCCGGCGCCCGCTGATCCCTTTGCGCTTCCCGTGCAGCCTCTCTCCAGTTTACAACAGTTCGCGCCCCAAGGCGGGTCGGGCCACCGCATCCACGTGCGGGGCGTCGTCACGCTCCAACAACCCGGAAGCTTGCTTTACATTTCTGAAGGGAACAACGGCCTTCGCGTGGAGACCGGTCAACCGATTACTCTCTGTGCCGGCGACCGCGTCGACGTGCTCGGGTTCCCTCAATTGTCTGACCTCCGGCCCGTCCTGCAGGACGCCACGGTTCGCCTGATCAGCCACGGTCCGGCGCCCGCGCCCTTCGTCGTGACTGGCAAGCAGTTGCTCGAAAGCGAGTACGACTCCGCGCTGGTTTCGATCGATGCCCGCCTGTTGGACAAGTCCCTTGCGCCCCGGAAGCAGACCTTGATTCTCGAGAGCGACGGCTTGATCTTCGACGCCTCCATCGAAGCCGCCGAGCCTGATCCCGCATTATTCTCACTGCGTGACGGCAGCCGCCTGCGGCTCGCGGGGATCTGTGTGTCCGGGAAGGACAGGAACGGAAGAAATCAGTTTTTCAGCCTGCTTTTCGACGAGGCCGGAGACATTGCCACCATTCGGAGGCCGCCTTTCTGGACCTTGCCGAACGCCCTGGCAGCCCTAGGAATCATGATGCTGGTGGTGCTGGCTGCGTCCGCCTGGGTGCCGATGCTTAAGCGCCGCGTGCAACGCCAGACGGCGGCCATCCGCCAAGGCTACGAGCGCGAAGCGGCGCTCGAGGAGCAGTATGCTCAAGCCCAGAGCCTCGCCCACGCAGGGAGCTGGGAGGAAGAGGTCGCGACCGGCAAAGCGACCTGGTCCGACGAGACCTTCCGCATTCTCGGCTATCAACCGGATGAGGTTCCGCCCAGCCGCGAAGGCCTCATGATGAGGGTCCACCCTGACGATCTGGAGGTGGCCCGACGCGGGGTGGAAGAGGCGCACAAGGAGAACCCTCGTAAGGTGGAAATCCGCATCCGGCGCCCCGACGGAGAAGAGCGCGTCGTGGCCGGGGCCGCCAAGGCCGTTTGCGACGAGCAAGGTCGCCCGGTCCGGTTGTTTGGCGCTTTGCAGGATGTGACCGAGCGCAAGCGGGTCGAGAAAAACCTGGAGGAGCGGACCGCCTACCTGGACGCGCTCATTGAAAACAGCCCCCTCGCCATCATCGTGGTGGACTCGGACAACCGGGTGCAGACCTGCAATCCTGCCTTCGAGCGCCTGTTCCAGTACAGTGTGCAAGAAATAACCGGTGCCGGGCTCAACGAGCTCATTGTGCCGGAGGAGCTGGCACCGCAAGCCGCCGACTACAGCCGGAGAGTGGAGAGGGAAGGGGAGACCCTTCACGCCACCACCCGGCGGCGTCGTAAGGATGGAACGCTGGTGGACGTCGAGCTCTACGGAGTGCCGCTGAACGTGCGGGGCAAGGTGGTTGGTGTCTACGGCCTTTATCTGGACATCACGGAGCGCAAGAGAGCGGAAGCGGAGATTCAGAATGCTAGGATGGCCGACGAAGCTGCCAGCCGCGCCAAGAGCGAGTTCGTGGCCAATATGAGCCATGAGATTCGCACACCGATGAACGGCGTGCTGGGGATGATCGAGCTGGCCCTCGACACCGAACTTACCTCCGAGCAGAGAGAATACCTCGAGATGGTCAAGAGCTCGGCCCTTTCGCTGCTGACTGTCCTCAACGATGTGCTCGATTTTTCCAAGATCGAGGTCGGCAAGCTGGACCTGGAGTCGATTGAGTTCAATCTACGCGACAGCCTGGAGCCTGCCATGAAAACTCTGGCGTCGCGGGCGCACGAGAAAGGGCTCGAGCTCAACTGCGACGTCAGGCCGAACGTGCCGGAGACGCTAGTGGGCGATCCGAGCCGCCTGCGCCAGGTTATCGTCAACCTGACGGGCAATGCGATCAAGTTCACCGAACGGGGCGAAGTGACGCTTCGGGTGGAGAGCGAGGCGGAAGAAGCGGTCGCCGCCCGGCTTCACTTCAGCGTGACGGACACGGGCATCGGCATTGAGTCCGAGAAGCAGGCGACGATCTTCGACGCTTTTACCCAGGCCGATGGCTCAACGGCGCGCCGTTACGGCGGCACCGGCTTGGGCCTGACGATATCGCGCCGCCTGGTGGAGATGATGGGAGGCCGCATCTGGCTCGAGAGCGCCGTGGGTCAGGGTAGCGTCTTTCACTTCAGCGCCAGCTTCGGGGTAGTCAATCGCCCCGATCGGCCAGCGCCTCTGCCGGCCGTGAATCTCGAGGGTTTGCCGGTGCTGGTGGTGGACGACAACCCCACCAATCGCCGCATCCTGGAAGGGATGCTCGTCTCCTGGCGCATGGAACCAGCCTTGGCCGAGAGCGCGCAGGTCGCCCTCATCGATCTCCGCCAGGCCATGGCGGCTGGCCGGCCGTTTCCCCTTCTTCTGGCCGACGCCAACATGCCGGGCAGGGATGGATTCTGGTTGGTCGAGCAGCTTCGCCAGGAGCCGCGGCTGGCAGCGACGACGATCATCATGCTGACCTCCGCCGGCCAGCGTGGCGACGGCGCGCGCTGCCGGGAGCTGGGTGTGGGCGCTTACCTGACCAAGCCGATCGGGCGCTCGGAACTGCTGAACGCCATCATGCGGGTTCTTGGAACCAGGTCAGCCGAGCAAGCCCAGGCGTCTCTCGTGACCCGGCACTCGCTCCGCGAGGAGCGTAGAACGCTTCGCATCCTCCTGGCCGAGGACAATTTCGTGAACCAGACCCTAGCCGTCCGGTTGCTGACCAAGCATGGCCACGATGTCGAGGTGGTGGCCAACGGCCGCCAAGCCTTGGACAAATTAAAGCAGGAGCGCTTCGACGTGGTCCTGATGGATGTGCAGATGCCTGAGATGGACGGGTATGAAACCACGACCGCAATTCGCGAGATGGAGAGGGCGACCGGCCGGCACATTCCCATCATTGCCATGACGGCGCACGCGATGAAGGGGGATCAGGAACGCTGTCTGGAAGCGGGCATGGACGGCTATATCGCCAAGCCGATCCGGGCCGAGGAACTCCTCAAGGAGATCGCGGATTCCACTCAACGCGCGCCTCTTCCCACCATGTCCGGCTAGCCGTGAACCGTCAGCTCATGGAATGCGAGTCCTGCGCCGCGCCGGATCTTCGGAAGTCCTCGTGCTCGCTGCTATTCGGTTGCTGTCCTGCCGCCATGTGCATTCGCGCGTTCAAACTCTCGCGCGGCATCGCCAGCCCGGCCGAGGATCTGATAGGCGCGTCCGAGATCGTAATGCGCGGCTGCGAGATCGGGCTCAAGCCGCACAGCGCGCTCCAGGGCCGTGGCCGCCGCTTGCGGCTCATCCTGCTCCAGGTAGGCTTCGCCCAAGGCCTGGTACGCCAAAATGTAGTCGGGCTTCAGCTGGACGGCGCGCTGGAAGCTCCTGACCGCTTCGCTGAGGCGCCCCGTGCTCCGATAGGCCTTGCCCAGATGGTAGGCGGCAGCGAAGTTCGCGCCGTCTTCGTTGAGGGCGCGGCGAAACGAAACGATGGCTCCGTCGAATTCTGCCAGGCGGAATTGAGCGCGCCCGAGATAATAGGTCGCCAGCGCGAACTTGGGGTCAAGGCTGGTGGCGGCTTGGAGCTTGCGCTTCGCCTCCTGGTACTCTCTCAACCGGAAGTAGTCGAACCCCTCCAGATAGTCGAGAAAAGGCGAAGTGGAGTCGATCTTCTGAGCGCGCCGCAATTCGCGGAGGGAGTCCCGGTACCAGCCCTGGCCCGTATCGGAGGCCGCGTGCAGGTACAGTTGGTAGACGCCGATGCGGTCCTTGGGATCGGCGAGCTGTTGCCCGCCTGTCCCGGAGCTCTGGCGGGGTAACGCCGCCAGGTAACCCAGCGAGCGCAACTGCTCGATCAGGGCGGGATCAGCAGGACCTTCCTCGGCAGCCGGCTTTCTGCCGGGCGGTGTCAGGAGCTTGAGATCGCTGATAAGCTGGCGCCGCATTTCGGAGCCGCTCTCGGGCCGCTGGCGATCGAGGTTGTGGAGCTCGTTCGGGTCCGAGTCCAGCGAGTAGAGCTCCGGTCGCGGCGCCTCGATGTATCTCAGCCCGTGCGCTTGGAGCCCGCGGAGCTCGCTCCAGCCGAAGTGGAGCAGAGGCAGGTAGGTCTCTGCGTACAGAATCGAATCGGACGTGGAGGTCTGGCCCAGAGCCAGCGGCAGCAAGCTGTGACCCTGAACGCCGGGCGGAGCGGGAATCTGCAGAGCCTGCAGCACGGTGGGCATCACATCCACCAGCGACACGTCGGCGGCAACCGTGCGAGGCGCCACGCTCGGGAAATGCATGATCAACGGTACGTGCAGGGTGGAATTGTAGATGAAGAATCCGTGCTGCTCTTCTCCGTGCTCGCCCAGGCCCTCACCATGGTCGGCGGTGAGGACCACCAGCGTCCTCTTCCAGAGTCCTTGCGCCTGCAACCAGGCTTCAAGGCGCCCTACTTGAGCGTCGTCGAAGGCGATCTCGCCGTCGTACGGATGCGTGCGGTAGCGCTCGGCAAACGGCTGCGGCGCCGTGTAAGGCCGATGCGGGTCGAACAAGTGTATCCAAAGAAAGAAGGGCGCCGAGGCCCGAGGCCCGGCGTGCTCCCGGAGCCAGCCCAGGGCTACGTTCACCGTCTCGTCTCCGCGGCGTTTCATGGCTCCGAGCTGCGCAGCATCGAACCGCACCGTATCGAAGCGGTCGAAATAGGTATCGAACCCCGCGTTCAAGCCGAAACGCGCGTCCAGCACGATGGCGCTGACAAAGGCCGCTGTCTGGTAGCCGTGATCGTGAAGGACGCTGGCCAGGGTGGCTGCCCTTTTCGAGAGTCGGCTGCGGATGTAATCATGGACGCCGGTCGCGGTGGGATAACAGCCTGTCAGCAGGCTCGCGTGAGCTGGCAGCGTCAGTGGCACTGGCGTATAGGTGTGGGTGAAGAGTACGCTGTCGCCGGCCAACCTATCGATGACGGGCGTTTCCACCCGCGGATAGCCGTAGCAATGGAGGTGATCGGCGCGCAGGGTGTCGACGGTGATCAGCAGGACGTTGGGCTTCGTCTGCGGGTGCGAACCGGACTCGCGTGGGGGTTGCTGTGCCGCTGCGCAGAGCGACAGCGCGCTGACGAGCAAACTGGCCGGCAGCGCCTTCATGCGTCCCTCGCGAGCGGCACAAACCTGGCACCGCATCAACGAGCAGAGGCGCTTTGAGCAACTCGACATCTGGGAGTCACCCGCGGAGACTGAAGAGGCGCCAGCCGCCAGCTCCATTAGGCTCAGGGCGCTCGCGCTTCTCAATGCCCCGCCCAGCAGGGCGCGCGCTTCTGGAGGAATGCTGAGATGCCCTCCTGGGCATCAGCGGCCAGCGAGTTCATGGTCATGACCTCTTTGGCATAGGCGTAGGCCTTCGGCTGGTCCAGATCGACCTGCGCGTAGAAGGCCTGCTTGCCCAGCGCCACCGTGAAACTGCTGGCCTCGGCGCATCGCGTGCCTAACTTCCGGGTCTCCTCCGGCAGGATGGCGGCGGGCACCACGCGATTGACGAGCCCCCACTCGGCGGCCGTGCGCGCGTCGATCGCGACGCCGGTCAGCAGCATCTCCATGGCGCGCTTGCGGCCGATCGCGCGGCTGAGCGCCACCATAGGCGTGGTGCAGAAAAGTCCGATCCTCACCCCCGGAGTGGCAAACGTCGCCTCCTCGGAAGCGACCGCCAGGTCGCAGGTGGCGACCAACTGGCATCCGGCGGCGGTGGCGATCCCCTGTACCTGGGCGATCACGGGCTGCGGGATGGACTGGATCTTCTGCATGAGCTCGGTGCAGACGTCAAAGATCTCCCGGTAGTCGGCGACCGAGCGGCCCGTCATTTCCCCGAGGTCGTGGCCCGACGAGAAGGCCTTGCCCGCGGCCGCAAGCATCACGGCGCGGATCTCGCGGGTGCGCCCGATGTTGTCAAAGACCTCGATGAGCTCGCGCATGCAGGCCAGCGACAGCGCGTTCCGTTTTTCGGGCCGATTCAAGCAGACCGTAGCCAGCGAATCGTCGAATGAGACGGTGATGGTTTGATAGGCCATCTGCAAGCTCCTTGCGGCGATGCCGGGCTTTCGCCGGTTACGCCGTCTCGATCCGGGCGGCCAGGTCCAGTCCCCATTCGCGTACCGATGTTTCCCTCATCTTGAACTTCTGAATCTTGCCGGTGACCGTCATGGGGAAGGAATCGACGAACTTGATGTAGCGGGGAATCTTGAAGTCGGCGATGCGGCCCTTGCAGAAGTCGCGGATTTCATCCTCGCTCGAAACCATGCCGTCCTTGAGCTTGATCCAGGCCGCCACCTGCTCCACGTACTTGTGATCCGGCACGCCGATCACCTGGACGTCGGCGATCGCGGGATGGGTGTAGAGAAACTCCTCGACCTCGCGCGGATAGATGTTTTCCCCGCCGCGGCAGATCATGTCCTTCACGCGTCCGGTGATGCGGCAGTAGCCCTGCTCGTCCAGGGTGGCGAGGTCGCCGGAATGGAGCCAGCCGCTTTCATCGATGGACCGGCGCGTCGCTTCCGGATTGCGGTAGTAGCCCTTCATCACCATGTAACCGCGCGCGCAGAGTTCGCCGGGCTGGCCGCGCGGAACGATGCGGCCCGTGATCGGGTCGATAATCTTGATCTCGGTGTGCGCCGTCGGCTTGCCCACCGTGGCCACGCGCAATTCGATGGGATCGTCGGTGGTGGTTTGGGTCACCACCGGCGAGGTCTCGGTCAGCCCGTAGGCGATCGTCATCTCGCGGCAATTCATCTCCCGCACCACACGCTTCATGACTTCGATCGGGCAGGGTGAGCCAGCCATGATGCCCGTGCGCAGGCTGGTGAGATCGAAGCGCTTGAATTCCGGATGCTCGAGCTCGGCGATGAACATGGTGGGGACGCCGTGCACAGCCGTACAACGCTCCGCCTCCACCGCTTCGAGGGTGGCCAAGGCGTTGAAGAACGCCGCCGGAAGCACGATGGTAGCGCCGGCTACCACCGCCACCATCGTGCCCAGCACCATACCGAAGCAGTGATAGAACGGCACCGGAATCGCCAGCCGGTCGCGATGGGTGAACTTCATTGCCGCCCCCACCAGCAGGCCGTTGTTCACGATGTTGTGGTGGCTCAGCATCGCGCCCTTGGCGAAGCCGGTCGTGCCCGAGGTGTACTGAATGTTAATAGGGTCGTCAAACTCGAGGGTGGCTTCACGCTCCCGCAGCGCTTCCGAGGGCACGCTGCGGCCCATCTCGAGCAGACCCCTCCATCCCATCAGCGCCGGCCCGAACCGGCCGCGGGGCGCCGTGTCGCCGATCAGGATGAGCTTCTTGAGGTGAGGGAGCTTGGGAGACGGAAGATCGCCGCTGGTCCCGGCGCCGGACGAGATGCTCTCGACGGTCTCGAGGTAATCGCAATCGCGAAAGCCTTGGATCAGGACCAGCGTGGAGCACTGCGATTGCGTCAGCGTGTACTCGAGCTCGGCGGCCCGGTAGGCGGGATTGATGTTGACGAGGATGGCGCCGATCTTGGCGGTGGCGAACTGGGTGATCAGCCACTCGGCGCAGTTGGTAGCCCAGATTCCGACGCGCCCGCCCTTCTCGATCCCGAGGCAAAGAAAGCCGCGCGCCGCCAGTTCGACCTCCGCCAGGAACTCGCGGTAAGTGTAACGGAGCTGCTGGTGGCGCGAGATGACGGCCACCTGATCGGGATAGGCTGACGCGCTGCGGTCCAGGACCCCGCCGATCGTGCATCCCCAAAGCGCCGGTCCGCAGGACCCGTGCCAATAGCTGAGCTGTCCGTTCGCGCCTTTTGTGGTCTCCATCAGGTGCCCAGCTTATTCTCTTCCGCTCCAAAGTCAAGCCTCGACTCGGTTCCGCTGGCTCAGCCTTCCTGGCTAGGCCTGAGCATCCGGACGTCCGCTCATCACCCTTGGATCGACGGCCGTCCTATGGAGTTTGTTGGAACGGCGCAGCCTTCAGCCCAGTCCGGCTTGCGGACCGGCCTCGCTGGCGAACCGCGGGCCTCGTTCACGTCTTTCCGATTGATTCTTCATGAGTTGCTGCGCGTAGGTTCGTTTTAGGTTCGATTAGGTTCGTTTTGCCCCATCCCAAGAGGCGACACTGATTCTAAAGCGCTTATCTGATTCAGCACCCCAAGAACTTGGGTTCGTTTTAGGTTCGTTTTTGCCTCGTTTTGTTGATTCTAAACAGCTTCTCGGGTTCGTTTTTCAAATTTTCAAGGGGGGTGGGGGGGACCCCCGGAACCCTCGCGCCTGCCCCAGCGCCCAGCCCCATTCGTCGGGACCCCAGAAAAGGTGGGCGCGTTGTCTTCTCGCCGGACCATGAGCGTCAAACACCCTGTGAATCAGCAGCTGTGCAGATACGTTACTAACCAATGAGGTTAGAGCAAGCGGCGGGCGGTGTCAAGCAGAAATTCTGTGCCATCAATCGGCTGGGGCGAGCTCGCTGGGTGGCGCATACATCGTTTTGTGATGTATGCGACCTCCAGGTCAAGTAAAATGCGGCGTGAGCCGCCAGCATCATTGTTACGGCGCAAGTCATCTGCACTACATCACCACCAGCACTTATCGCCGCGCCAGGTTGTTCGACTCGGAGCGATTCAAACTCAAATTTACCACCACTTTCGATGAGCTGAGGGCAGAGCTGGGTTTTAAGATCAACGGTTATGTTCTGATGCCCGAGCATTGCCATCTGCTCATTTGGCCCTCCGGGCACGCCAATCCTTCCGAGGTTATGCAGGCCTTTGAGGAACGAACGGCCAAGTTCATTCTCAAGAACTTGCGGCAGAACCTGCAGCATGCCTGGTGCTGCAAGATGCTGCAGCAACTGCGGCTGCCGCCCAGCGTCCACCATCACGCCCACTATCGGGTATGGCAGCGCAAATTCTATGACATGAACATCTGGAGCGAGAAGAAGCGTCTGGAGAAACTCGCTTACATGCACAACAACCCAGTAAAGCGAAGGCTAGTGAACAATCCCGGCGAGTGGCCGTGGTCAAGTTGGAGGTTCTACAATTTGGGAGACGCGTCCCTCTTGTCCATGGACCCGATGCCGCAAGATTGTGAGCCGCATACATCATAAAACGATGTATGCGCCACCCGGCGACCGCTACCTCGCTGACATCACCTTTTCGAATTGGGCTCACCGCCTACGTGACGGCTGCACCTGATGGCCTGCCAACCCAAGGTTATGACCCACAGCGCGTAGGTGAAGAACGCGAACCGCGGGGGCCAGCCAATGTTAACGCCGGGACCATACGCCCCCTTACCGAGCGGGAAAACGAAAAGAGCCGAGTACAACACAAAAGCTGCGAAGCCGAAGAGCGGTAAGCCAGCGCTCCAAAGCAGACCTCGCCGTGCTATTACCCAGGCTTGGTTCTTACGAACCAGACTCAGGTTGATGAGCAGGGCTCCAAAGGGAAGAAGCACCAATTGGCTAGTGCCGAATATCAAGTGCAGTGTGCCGGTGGTCGACAACGGGAAGTGCAGCGGCATCGGATCAGTTGTGCATATTCCCACCCCAGTCGCGCCGATCACGCAGATCATGAGTATGCCGAGTCCTATTCGGCCCAGGATTCCATGCAGCTGCGACTTCAGCATCACGAAGAGAGCCCCGTAACTAAGGGCCGAAATTAGAAAGCCCACCGACATAATCCAGCCGTAGTGCCCGATGGCCCACTCGCTGATTGTGTGCCAGGAGGGAGCCAAGTCCGGTCTGAGAAAGATCAGCACGATAAGTAGAACCTGATACG
>Ga0335085_10008680_pt1 | contig 15477 bp, 16 predicted proteins | sample Lox_Sample_45_FD_206712 | JGI IMG/M metagenome (GOLD analysis project Ga0335085, IMG submission 206712) | Soil microbial communities from Loxahatchee National Wildlife Refuge, Florida, United States - Lox_Sample_4.5 | ecosystem: Environmental > Terrestrial > Soil > Wetlands | place: USA...
TTTCGGGCTCGGAATTCATCGAGGTCTTCGTGGGCGTGGGCGCATCGCGGGTACGGACGTTGTTTGAGACTGCCAAAGGGAACGCCCCCAGCATCATCTTTATCGATGAGCTGGACAGCGTCGGCCGCACCCGCGGTACCGGCCTGGGTGGAGGACACGATGAGCGCGAGCAGACCCTCAATCAGATTCTGGCGGAGATGGACGGCTTCGAAGGCCATGAGGCGGTGATTGTGCTGGCTGCCACCAATCGCCCGGACGTGCTCGACCCGGCACTCCTGCGACCCGGCCGCTTCGACCGCCACGTCACACTTGATCTCCCCGACCGCAACGACCGCCTTGCATTGCTGCGCATTCACACCCGGAACGTACCGCTGGGCGGCGATGTGGACCTGGAACAGCTGGCCTCCGGTACGCCCGGCTTCTCCGGTGCTGACATCAAGAACCTCATCAACGAGGCGGCCATGTTGGCGGCGCGGGAAGGAGGCGCCAGCCAAGTGCTCATGCACCACTTCGACGAGGCTCGCGACAAGCTGCTGCTGGGCGGCGTACGGACGCTCGCGATCCAGCCGGAGGAACATCATCGCCTCGCTGTGCACGAATCAGGGCACACCCTGGCGGCGCATTTTCTGCCGACAAGCGATCCTCTCTACAAGGTCAGCATCATTCCGCGCGGCCGCGCGCTGGGCGGTACCCAGCAGTTGCCCGACAAGGAACGCCATACCTATCCGGAGGACTATCTCAAGGATCGGTTGGCGGTGATGCTGGCAGGGCGCGCTGCGGAGAAGGCACTGCTGGGCACTGTCAGCTCCGGCGCCGATGACGACATCCATCAGGCCACTAAACTGGCACGCGCCATGGTGGCCCGCTGGGGCATGGCCGAGGACATCGGTCCGGTCGACATGCGTGACAGCGAGGACCACCCTTTCCTGGGGCGGGAGATCGCCCAACCGCGCCGCTTCAGCGAACACTCGGCGGAACTGGTGGACCGGGCGGTTCAAGCACTGTTGCGCGAGGCCGAGGAGCGCGCCACGGTGCTGCTTGACCAGCACCGGTCCGCATTAGACCGGCTGATCGCGCTGCTGGAAAAGAAGGAGACGCTGCAGCGCGAGGAGATCGAGGAATGCCTTGGCGAGGGGGGCGCGCAACTGCAGCGGCGGCAAGGCTGACGGCAACTCCCGCGGCCGAGCCAGTGCCTAACCGATGTTCATCCCGGCGCAACTGCCACGGCGATGGACTCCGCGACAACGGCAGGAGGTCTGCTTTACATCATCTGCGCCTTACAGGTCTCGGAAAGCTCGCCCGCATGGCGCCTAAGGCAGGAAATGATCCCGCCATGGCCGTCCTTGACGTCGGCGCACAGCCGCTCGGCATCGGCACTGCAGAACTCGCGCGCCTCCAGCATATGATCGAACATCGTCTTGAGGTCAGCGCGGCAGGCCGCAGAGAGTTCGTCTAGGTGGGATTTGAGGCAACGCGCCATGCGTCCCTGCCCCGGATGCACCTCGCGGCAGAACTTCCCAGCATCATCCTGGCATGGCTGAACGGCCAGTGAAGCGGCGCGCGAACTGTGCAAAGCGGCCAGCGCCAGCATCAGCAGTGCGAGGGACATCATCCACCAGCCGTTGCCGTCTCCCATTCTGTGCCTTTCACTCATAAGCGGCGCCAGTTTGCCCACTCCAGCGGCCAAACTCAAGCCTGGGCCGGGCGATCGCAGGTTGCGACGCACCGGGAAAGGAACAGCCACTGCGCATTACAGCATCATGGTGACCGAGGTCGCGACCGCTCGACTCCCCGCCTCGGCAATCCGGCCCCTCACGATCGGCCCCGGAAGCATCTGCTCGCCGAGCAGAAGCGCAGCAGCTTGAGCGGACGCGCGGTGCCCGCTCGCCGAAGACGTACCGCGCGGTGGGGCGGCCTTTTATTGTTCACTCCGCGAGCACGTGCTGCGGCTGGAGGCCAGGGGCCAGGCGCGATGCGCCCTCAACGCCGGCCGGGGCGCACGCCGCCGCCTCTATGGATGGGGGAGGCCACGTCACCTGGGTGTGCGCGGCTCGTAATCCCCTGCAACGGCGGGACCAAGACCAGGATGACCGCCGGGAACGGCGCAATCATGACCTGCGTGCAGCATGCTCTGTCGATGCAGGTGCCGGCGGCCGAGCCGCACCTCCGCCACCTCGTAGCGGGGCATGGCCGCCCGCCGCACGGTAGCTGCTGACACGCGAGCAGGATCGGTAAGCCAGGGATCTTGGTACCACCGGCGGCGCCACCGATCCGCAGCCACGATCAAGATCCCCTTGCTCCCGGCATCCACGCGGCCGCCGGCCGCGCGGTGACGCCGGTGATGTCTGAGCGGAGACGGTCAGGAACAGCGACCAGGGCCGGGCACCCGCGGACCGAAATAGCGCGCCACCACCGCCGAGCGCACGGCATAACCGAGGGAACCCAGGCCCACTGTTTCCTTGTAAATATCAGCTTGACGGCCCGCGCCAAACCACACACGGTTGACGACGCGATCATTCCAGCCACGCCGGCAGATCCTTGACCAGGGCCTGCCTCTCCCCCACCGCCGCACCCGTGAGCGCAAAGCCAATCACCCTGTCACGCTCATCGCGATACAAAGCGCGTATGCCACGGGCATCCCCGCCGATCTCCCAGCGCCCGGCGCCTGCCCCCGGCGGCGGCGATACGACCACCGGATGCAACGGGGTCTTCACCACCACCGGCATGGCAGGATAGCTCACGGCTGTGGGCTGCCCCGCTAAGGTCTGCGCCAAGGCGCGCGCAGCTTGCATGATCGGCATGACAAAGGGCAGTACCAGGCCCTCCACCTCCGCGCAATCGCCCAGGGCGTAGACACCGGCCCTATTACTGGCAAGAAGGCGGTCGACGACAATGCCCTGATTGATGCCGATACCGGCCCTTTGCGCCAGCGCCACATTTGAACGCAGTCCGACGGCAGAAAGCACTGCGTCCGCCTCCACCACGCTGCCGTCCGACAGCTCCACCGCCAAAGCCGCGGCGCGGCGTGTCACCGCCTGAGGCGTCACGCCCAGCCGCCAGGCCACGCCCGCCTCCGCCAGCGCCTGCTGGAGGGCGCGGCCCGCCTCCGGCGGCACCAGGCGATCAAGCGGCGCGGCGGCCGGGCCGATCACGGTCACTGCCTTTCCCGCCTGCACCAGATCATTGGCAAACTCACAGCCAATCAGGCCGGGACCCATCACGGCGATGCGGCGGGCGCCTTCGATGCCGCGCCGGAAGAGGGCGTAATCGGCCAGATCGTTGATGGAATAAACCGCGGCGGCTCCGTCTCCCTCAAGCGGCGGGCGGATCGGCTGCGCCCCCAGCGCCAGCACCAGCCGCTCATAGGGCAGCGTCTCCCCGCGGGCGATGACGGCGCGCGCGGCGACATCTATGGCGGACACCTCCGTCAGCGTCCATACCTCGGCCTTGAGCTGCGCCGCCATCTGCTCGGCGCTCGCGCCCGCCAGGGTCAGCGCGGTCTTGCCCTTGGCCAGGGCATTCGACAATAGGGGCTTGGAATAGAAGGCACCGTCGTCGCGGGTGATGATTTGCAGCGGCGCCTCGGGCGCCAGCTTGCGCCATTCACGCGCAAGGGTATATCCGGCCAAGCCGGTGCCAATGATGATCACGGGAGACATGTCTGGCCTCTTGAGCGTTATCCCGCAATCATAACAATGCCGGCGCTGAAAATCCTTGCAGCCTGGAGCCAGCTGCTATACTTCTGCCATGTTCTGCCGAAATGTGCCGCGGGGCCGCATTCTACTGTGCCTCGTTCTTGTCGGTTCACTGCTAGGCTCGATGATCATGTTTGGCACGTCCTCGCCACGGGCGGAAACCCTTCACATAGGACAGCCGGCACCGCTCTTCGCGCTGCCCGACCAGAACGGCACCGTCCATCGCCTGACCGATTACGCCGGCAACTGGCTGGTGGTGTACTTCTACCCAAAGGATGACACCCCGGGTTGTACTAAGGAGGCCTGCCACTTCCGCGACGACATGGGCGCGCTCCGTGGTCTGGGCGTGCAGTTGCTGGGCATCAGCCTCGACGACGCCGCCAGCCATCGGCGCTTCGCCGACAAGTTCAAGCTGCCCTTCCCGCTGCTGGTCGACAGCGGCGGCGAGGTGGCCAAGCGCTACGGCACCTATTGGTCGTTCCTTTTCATCCAGGTGGCAAAGCGCCACACCTTCATCATCGATCCGGCCGGCCGCATCGCCAAGATCTACCGCGACGTCGACCCGGACACCCACAGTGGCCAGGTGATGGCGGATCTGCGCCGGCTGGGGGCTGGCGGCTGAGGCGGTTTAGGTGGTGACGGGATGACGCGCGGCCGCGGCCTGCGCCCGCAGCCAGCCGTACCAGCGCGCCAGGTTGTGGCCGCTGACGGCCGAGACGGTAAGGCAGTCAATTGCCGGGTTCAGGCGCCGCGCATAGGCAACGCAGCGCTCGACGTCGAAAGCGACATGCGGCAATAGGTCGGCCTTGTTGATCAGCAGGAGGTCGCAGCGCCGGAACATGTGCGGATACTTAAGCGGCTTGTCCTCTCCCTCTGTCACCGACAAGATTACCACCCGCGCACGCTCCCCCAGTTCAAACAGCGCGGGACACACCAGGTTGCCGACGTTCTCGATCATCACAACCGAGTTACGCGCCGGCGCCAGCTCGTGCAGCGCGTGCCCAAGCACCTCTGCATCGATGTGGCAGCCGGTACCGGTGTTGATCTGCACCGCGCGACAGCCGGTGGCGCGGATCCGGTCGGCATCGAAGGCCGTCTCCTGATCGCCCTCGATCACGCTCATCGCCAGTTCGCCCTTGAGTTCGGTGAGGGTGCGCTCCAGCAAGCGGGTTTTGCCCGCGCCAGGCGCGCTCATCAGGTTGAGTGCCAGGATGCCGCGCTCCGCGAGCCAGCGGCGGTTACGATCCGCCTGCCGGGCGCTCTTGGCCAGTACCGCCTGCTCGATGCTGAGGGTGGCACGCTGCCCGGCCTGCGTGTCCCCGCGCCGCGGCTCATAAGGGCCGACATCGGCCATCTGCAAACAACCGCACGTCGTGCACATCACGCCACCTCCATCTGTTTGATACGCAGTTCCTGGCCGGCGGTGATCGCCAGATGATAAGAGCCGCAATCGCAGCCCTGCAGCAGGTCGTTCAATTCGAATTCGGCACCGCACGCGCGGCAGCGGGCACGACCCGGCGTCCGCACGAGCTGAAGCCGCGCGCCGGCCAGCGGCGTGTCCTCGACACACAGCTCAAAGCAAAAGGCCAATGCCTCCGGCATGACACCGCTCAGGGTGCCAACTTCCACGGTGATCAGCTCCACCCGGGCGCCGCGCGCTTCGGCGCGGCAGGTTTCAATGATGTGCTGCATCAAACCAAGTTCGTGCATGGCCTCAGCAGATGCGGGGCAGTTGTTCGCCCACCAGCATGTCGACGATGCGCTCGCCGCCAAATTCGGTTTTAAGCACCACGCGCCCAGGCGGCGCCTCCCGCACCTCGCCGATAATCATCGCCCCCTCGCCATAAGGATGGTCGCGCAGCGCGGCGAGAGCACGGTCGGCGCTTTCCGGCGGCACCACCGCGACAAGTTTGCCTTCGTTGGCCAGGTACAGCGGGTCCAGGCCGAGGAGCTCGCACACCCCGCGCACCGCGGGGCGGACCGGCAAGGCGGCCTCATCGAGGTAAATGCCCACACCGGCGGCGCGCGCGAATTCGTTCAGTACTGTTGCGACGCCGCCGCGGGTGGCGTCACGCAACGAGCGTACCGCCGGGCATACCGCCAGCAGTGCCGCCACCAGAGCACCCAAGGGCCGGCTGTCGCTTTCCACCGCTGCCTCGAGAGCCAGTTCACCGCGCGCGTTCAAGACAGCAACGCCATGGTCGCCGATTGGGCCATTCACCAGCACCGCGTCGCCCGGCCGCGCCGCAGCGACCGACAGCGCAAGCCCGCGCCGGATCACACCCACCCCGGCGGTATTGAGGAACAGCTTGTCGGCCGCGCCTCGCGGCACCACCTTGGTATCGCCGGTGACGATCTTTACCCCTGCCTCGTCTGCCGCGGCGCGCATTGAAGCCACCACGGCCCGCAGCACCCCAACGTCCAGCCCCTCCTCAATGATCACCCCGCAGCTGATAAACAGCGGCAGCGCGCCGCCTACGGCGAGATCATTGACCGTCCCGTTCACCGCCAACCGTCCGATGTCGGCGCCGGGAAAGAACAGCGGCTCCACCACGTACGAGTCGGTGGTGAAAGCCAAACGATCGCCCAGCGCCGCCAGCGGGGCGAGCGGGATGCGGGCCTGATCCTCGGCCGCCGCCTCGACACTATTGCCGAAGCCGGCGATAAACACGTTCTCGATGAGATCGTGCATGGCCTTGCCGCCGCTGCCGTGGGACAGCGTGATGCGGGTATCGCGCAGCACTGCCGCCGGCCGGGGGTGAAGAGGTGAAGGCGCCGCAGTACGAGTCATGTGGCGGCCCTCACGGGCGCGGCCGGCGACGCGGCAGGACGATCGGACCGGGCGTAACCGTATTGGTGGTAGGCCGCACAGGCCCCCTCGGACGATACCATCAACGCACCGAGCGGCGTCTCCGGAGTGCAGGCGGTGCCAAACAACTTGCACTGCCAGGGGCGGATGGCCCCTTTCAGTACCTCGCCGCATTGGCAGGCGGTGGGATCGGCAATGCGCACATTGGGCACGGCGAAGCGGCGCTCGGCATCGAAGGCGGCATAGGCCGAGCGGATACGTACGCCGGAGTGATCGATGGAGCCGAGACCGCGCCACTCGAAGAATTCGCGGAGCTCGAACACCGCCTGCACCGCCCCCAGGGCCGCGGCATTGCCATGTGTGCTGACCACACGCCGGTATTGGTTTTGCACTTCGCAGCGGCCCGCCGCGAGCTGCTTCATCAGCATCCACGTGCCCTGGAGGATATCCAGGGGCTCGAAGCCAGTCACCACCACCGGCTTGCGATAACGGCGCGCAATGAATTGATATGGCTGCGTGCCAGTCACCATGCTTACGTGGCCCGGCCCGAGGAAGCCGTCCAAGGTCAGCTCGGGCGAATCAAGGATTGCCTTGATGGTGGGCACGATGGTGATGTGATTACAGAACAGGCTGAAGTTGGCGATGCCCTCCTTGTGTGCCTGCAAGATCGTCAATGCAGTGCCGGGCATAGTGGTCTCGAAGCCCAGACCGAAGAACACCACTTGGCGGTCGGGATGACGGCGGGCGATCCCCAATGCATCCAGGGGCGAGTACACCATGCGCACGTCGGCGCCGTCGGCCTTGGCCTGCAGCAGGCTCTTCTTCGAGCCCGGAACCCGCATGGCGTCACCGAAGGTGGTGAAGATCACCTCAGTCCGCTCTGCCAACGCCACACAGTCATCGACGCGTCCCATCGGAAGTACGCACACCGGACAGCCGGGCCCATGCACAAACTCCACGGTGTCCGGCAACAGCGCCTCCAGTCCGTAGCGAAACATGGCGTGGGTGTGGCCGCCGCACACCTCCATCAATTGCAGCGGCCGGCGGTGGCAGGTGTCGATCCGCCCGGCCAGGCGCGCGATTTCGCGTAGCAGGGCACGGGCCTTCTGCGGCTCGCGAAATTCCTCGAGGTATTTCATGCCGAACCTCCTTGGCGCCGGCCGCGCACGTCGGTCAGCAGGGTGTGCACCAGGTCCCAGAGAATGTGATAGGCCGTGACGTGGGTCTCCTGCACCCGGTGGATGCTGGCGGAGGGCACCACCAGGCAATGATCGAGCCCGGCGCTGCGCGCCATTTCGCCGCCGTCGCCCCCGCCAAAGCCCAGCGTGACCAGCTGCATTTCTTTGGCCACCCTGAAGGCCGCAAGCAGATTGTGCGAATTGCCGCTGGTGGAGAAGCCGACCAGCCCGTCGCCTTGTGCGGCTTGGGCGATGAGTTGACGCACAAAGATCTTGTCGAAGCCGACGTCATTGCCCACGGCCGTCAGCATGGCGGTGTCCGCGGCTAAGTGCACTGCCGTCAGTGCCGGCCGCCCCGGCGTGACCGGATGTAGGAACTCCACGGCAAAGTGCGCCGCGTCGCAGCTCGATCCGCCGTTACCCATGGTGAACATGCGCCCGCCGCGGCGGTAAACCGCCGCGACCGCCTCGGCCGCGGCGATCAATTCGCCGCCACTGCGCGTAAAGAAGGCACGCTTGACCTTCAAACTGTCGCGGGCCTTCGCCAACACCGACGCAGCCAGCGCGGAACGCACCTGCTCCGGAATACCGTGGCTTTCATCGAGGAATGGATATAGCGACTCGAGGTATCCGTTCATGTTCCTTGGCGCTTCACATGCCGTTCTGCATCTCGCCCAGCTCGGCGAGAATACGCAGAGTCTCCTGTGCCTGGGCCTCATCGATGCGGCTCATGGCGAAGCCGATGTGCACCAGGACCCAGTCGCCGACGCACGCTTCCGCGGGATGCGCATCATCGACGATGCAGTGCAGATTGATCTCGCGGCGCACACCCGCGACATCGACGATGCCGCGGCATTCGGCCGGGCTGCTGACGGAGACGATCCGTCCGGGAATAGCTAGGCACATGGCCGCCGCTCCCCCGTCAACCACTGCGCCGCGGCGACCGTGGCCTGCCCCAACGCGAGTCCGCCGTCATTGGCCGGGACACGCGCTGGGGAGAGGACGCGGAAGCCGGCCGCCTGAAGGCCGGCCAGAACCCGTTCCAGCAGCACGCGGTTCTGAAACACTCCCCCGGATACCGCCACCGTATCGAAGGCGCCGCGCTGTGCGAGCGCCAGCGCGAGCTTTACTACCGCGCGTGCCAAGCCGACATGGAACCGCGCCGCAATTACCGACGTCTCTACGCCGCACGATAAATCGTCAACAAGGGCGCGCCACATCGGCGCGGGATCGAGCAGCGTGGGTCCGTCCCGGCTAACGATCGCAAAGGAATAACCCTCGCCAGCGGCGGCCAGCGCTTCCTCATCGACCAGCGCCTCCAGCTCCATGGCAGGCTGGGCCTCATAGCCAGCCCGCTCGGGACAGATGTCGAGCGCTGCGGCGACCGCATCGAACAGCCGCCCGCAGGAACTGGCGAGGGGGCTATTGATGTTCTGTGCCGTCAGGCGATCGAGCGTCGCGAGGGGGCGAGCCTCGAGAAACCGACAAAGCGGGAGATGCCCGTAACGTTGCGTGAAATCCTGCCACCCCAACGCCGCCCTGAGATGGACATAGGTGCTTCGCCATGGTTCACGAATCGCCCCGGCGCCCCCGATCATGGCCACCGGCAGCAGATGCGCAAGGCGTTTGAAGCCGCAATAGCCACCCAGCAGGAACTCGCCACCCCACAGCGTCCCGTCCCCCCCGTAGCCAAGGCCGTCCAAGATGATTCCAAGTACCGGCGCGGCATCGAGGGTAATACCATTCTCCGCCAGGCAGCTGGCAAGATGGGCATGATGATGCTGGATCTCAATCACGGGAACCCCGCTGCGCTCCGCCAGTTCCCGGCCGGCCTTCGCCGACAGATACTCGGGATGTGCGTCGATGGCAATCAGCTCTGGCCGGTGCCGGTACATCGCCTGGTACAGAGTCAGGCTGCGCAGATAATCCTGGTGGGCAGCGGCGTTTTCCAGATCACCGAGATGCTGCGACGGCACCGCCTGCCCGTCAGCGAGCAGGCAGAAGCTGCTCTTCTGTTCGCCGCCCATCGCCAGCAGCGGCGGCGCCGGGCCGAAGCCGGGCGGCAATGGCAGCGGCAGCGGCACATAGCCTCGAGCACGCCGAACGAGGCGCGCCGCACCTGCGGTGCATCGCACCACAGAATCGTCGAGTCGGTTGATGATATCGCGGTCGTGCATAAGGAAATCGTCCGCGATCGAGGCGAGACGGCGCCAGGCCTCGGCGTTGTCGATACACTGCGGCTCATCCGCCACATTGCCGCTGGTCATCACCAGCGGACGCCGCAGCGTCTGTATCAGCAGGTGATGCAGCGGCGTGTAGGCCAACATGAAACCAAGCGTGTCCAGGCCAGGCGCCACCGCCGCAGGCAGCTCTGCCGAACCCTCGGTCTGGAGAATCACGATCGGCGCGGCGGACGAGGACAGCAGCGCCGCCTCCTGTTCCGTGACGCGACAGTAGCGGCGGATAACCTCCAGATCCGGCGCCATCAGCGCGAAGGGTTTGTGATCGCGCCGCTTGCGGCGCCGCAGCTCCTCGACGGCGGCGGGGTTGGTGGCGTCCACCGCGAGGTGAAAACCACCGATACCCTTTAGTGCAAGGACCCGCCCCGCCGCCAACAACGCGCAGGCCCGCTCGACTTCGTCGCGTCCCGCCGCGGACGATTGGCGGCCCTGGGCATCCCACAGTGCCAGCCGCGGCCCGCAGGCTGGACAGCCATTCGGCTGGGCATGAAAGCGGCGATCGGCGGGATCGCCATATTCATTCCGGCAGAACTCGCACTGGATGAATTCGGCCATGCTAGTGCGTGCCCGATCGTACGGGATGCCGTGCACAATCGAGAGCCGCGGCCCGCAGCGGGTACAGTTGGTGAAGGCATAGCGGAAGCGGCGGTTGCCGGGCGCCGTAATCTCCGCCAGACAATCGGGACAGACCGCGGCATCGGGTGCGATGTCGGTACGGGCCGTTCCAGCGCGGCTGGCAAGGATGTAAAAGCCGCCGGACGGTGGGTCCTCGCGCAGCGGCCGCGCCTCAAGGGCATCGATGCGCGCCAGCGGCGGCGCCTCGCTGCGCAGTCGCTGCAGGAATCTGATCCGCTCGCGGGCGGGGCCCCAGATGCGGATCAGGACCCCATCGGCGTCATTGCATACATCCCCGCAAAGCCCGAGGTCGGTGGCCAGCCGCCACACGCCCGGGCGCATGCCCACGCCCTGTACCAATCCACGCAGGCGGATCACTTCGCCTGCTGCCCCGCCGCTTTCAAGCGCCGATACCATTGCAGCTAACGGCCGGCCGACATCCGCCGCAGCCGGAAAAACTTTATCAGGTCGCGCGCGTTCGCCAGCACCGCGACCAGCGCCGCCAGCCCGACCACGTTCCTGACTACTCTACCCGTTCTCATGACACGCCTCCGTTCCAACGGCGGCCTGACCTAGACCGTCCGCCGACTCCTGCCTCAACACCTCGAGCAGCGACACCACCTTCTCCATCGCCCGATCGACCGCCGCAGCCACCGGCGGCGACAGGCCCATCCGGCCATCCAGTTCATCGCCAAAGCTCTCGGGCTCGCAGCCGACCAGCAGGATCCGTCGGCAACGGCCGTTCATGGCCCTGACCGTCTGCAGCACGTGTGCCGGATCCAGGTCATGGAAGGCGGGCAGGGCCGGCAGGCCCGCGGCCTCCGGCTCGATGACATAGAGGGTACCCGGCGCGCCACCTCGGGGGGCGGTGTCCACCAGCACCGCTGCGTCGTACCGGTCGAGCAATGCATAGGTGAGGGCAAGCCCGCGAATGCCAAAATCCACCACCTCCACCTCTGCCGGCAACGGTCTCGAACGCATCCGCCTCACCACCTCTACGCCGAACGCGTCGTCGCCCATGAAGATGTTGCCGATACCTGCCACCAGTATCGAGCTCATGCGCCCGCCGCCTCTTCAATCAAAGCAAGTTCGTCCGGCGCAAAGAAGAACCGATGGCCGGGCATTCGCGCCAAGCCCAGGTCATGTCCCGGGTCGTCGTCGAGCGTGACCGCCACGTGCATGCGGTCCTCAAAATCGCTCTCTATGCCTTCGATGACGCCCGTACGCCCAGCCAAGGCGAGATCCATTACATCGCCGTCGCGGCGCGGATGGAGCCGCACCCGCGCGCCGACGCACAGGATTGCCTCGGGGGGGCGGATGGTTGGCAGACGTGGTCTATCTGCCGGCGGCGATTCGCGGAAGGCGCCATGCAGCGCCCGCCATTGCGGCGGCGTCATCGCGGCGGTCCGCGCCAAAAGCGCACGCGCACGCTCGTCCACGGCGGCAACTTCCCGCTGTTCCTCCTCGCCCAGCGCCATGACGCGCAGGCTGAGTATCTCGTCGATCTCGGTGCCGTCGTAAAGGTCACCGCGGCTTTCCGGCGCGATCTGCGGGTAGTCGTAGAGGATGATGGGCGAGGCCAGCATCCATTCGGCCTGGCCCGGCTCCCCGGCCAGTACTGGCCATGCGCCGTCGTTGCGGCAAGCGGCGACCGCGGCGGCCATAGCCGGCGGCGGATCCGTCATGGAGATGAAACGCGCGCCCGGGGCCGCAAGGAGCACATGGGCGGAGGCCAAGGCGCAGCGGTGTGCCGCGGCGCGCGGAATTACGGCGCCATGCTCGAGCGGTGTCTCGTTCGTGACGCGGACAGTGAGCAGATATAGCGCCGCTCCGGCCGGTTCCGCCAGCACCTCTAACGTGCCCGAGAGCGCCTCCCGGCTGCGCACCAGCACGCCGGCGACACGATCACCCGCGTCCCGGACCCATTTCGTGTCCCGTGCCGCGTCAAAAGAAAAGCACTCGCTGCGCGGCCGCGCGGGCAACTCGGACACATCGACAACGTGCAACTCAACTTCCCGTTCGAGCGCCTCTTCCCAGCTGACGTAGGGCCGGCCATCCACCTCGATCATTGGGACCGGGGCCCAGGCCGGCGAGGAACCATCTCCCTCCAACCGCCCGGCCTGACGGGCGACCACCTGCAGAAAGCGCAGGCGTACTGACAGCGGCGGGTGAGCGCCGGAGAGCAGGCACTGTACCTGCATTCGACATGGATCCCCTCCCTGCGCGGCGACATATGCCCGGGGAAAGAGGCCGCCAAAAGCCCAGCGCTGGCGGTTCTTGAGCGCCGAGGCGCGATAGGGATAGAGGACGTGGCCCTCGTACAGCACTGCCTCGACCAGGCGTTGTATGGCCTCGGGTATCACGCGCTCCTCCTCTCCTGCGCCGCGAGCAGGCTCTCAAGCGCGCCGTCCCAGCCGAGGAATCCCTCCAGGCGCTTATATCGCTCGAGGCGATCGAACACCGGCCGCGACAGCAGCAGCCATGCCGTCTCCGGATAATAGTGATCCATCAGTTCGCGCCAGCACCCGACTGGGAGCCGAAAGCGCGCCTCCCGGTCGTGTGGGATTTGGGAGAGGCGTACCGCGCCTGCACCGTCCTCGTACAGGATGGTGCCACTGAACAGAAACAGCAGCGGCACCTCACCCTCATTGAGGCCATAAAGGTACTTGGCGACAGTCAAGTTGAAGTCATAGCTGCACGGGACCGGCAGCCGGACGCGGGCCGAATCGCCTGTAAAGGAGATGGTCGAGTGCACATATGTCCATAACAGGCTGCGCAATGAATGTGCCCAGGCGCGCGGCGGGCCGAACAGCTCCTTGAGGCGCAGTTGCTCGTCGCTCGAGTAGGGACGACGCCAGGCCTCGATGCGCAGCTGGCACTGCAGAATCACGCTGCGTACCTGGGCGCGACCGCGGTTGCGTACCTGTAGCGAAAAGCCCAGAGTTGGCTGAGCGGCGAAGCGCTCCACTGCGGCCTCGGTTATGGCAAATTCGAGTTCAGGCATGATTCCATGCCCCCAGTCCCGGCGGCTCGTCGCGCAGCCAGGCGCAGAAATTTGCGATCGCCGCCCGCGCCTCCTCGCCGCCGGACAGGCCGCGCCAGTGCCGGCGGATCAGAGCGACCAGCAGATAGCAGCGGTCGATTGGAACGCGATAGTAATCGCTGGCGCCGTCGATCCGGTTCACCAGCAGTGCCTCGACCTCCGGCTCAAGCGAGTGGAGAACCGGGTTGGCTGCGGCGAGAGCCGACCAAGCGGCCAGGTCGAGCAGTGACTCGGCGGCGCCGGCAGCGCCCGGATAGCGCGCCACCACCCGCCCGTCGTCCGTCACGTAAAAAAAGGCGATGCCGATCGGAATCTGCAGGGCATCCCACTCCGCCGCTGCGATGCGGAAGTCGTCCAGGCGACGGACCTGCCGCGGCACCGACCGGCAACCCTCCGGAACCTCCTCGCCGCATACCTCGCATACGCACAGCAGGCGGCGCGGACCGCTCTCCAGGAGATGGTGATGATCAGCGGCGACGGCCCTCCCGCACAGATCACAGCTGTCAGCGGGCGGCGCGGCGAAGCGCCGCAGTGCCGCCAACCAGCCGCCGTACACCATCGTCCTGTCTCCGCCGAATCCTGCAATCATCTGCGTCCTATCCCAAACTGCCGGCCGCATGCGCGGTACGGCCCAACTGGGTCAGTGGTACATAAACCGTCGGCACCGGCAGACCCTCGAGTGTAATGGCTTCCAGATCCGGTGCCAGCTCATACACCGCCGACTCAATCTCCCGCCGCAGAATGTCCGCCGGCGGTGCCTGCAAGCTGGGCGCCGCGCTGCTGTATAGCGTCGCCTTGAGCCTGTGGTTGCTGACCGAGAACTCCTCGACCCTGATGCCGTAGACCGCGAGATGGGGACGCAGGAGCGTGATCGCCGCGGTCACGCGGGCGGCGAGGTCCTGCGGATGGAGGTCGTGCAGCAGCAGAACCGGCCGGGTCTGCTCATCTTGCGCCAGACGTTCGAGCAGCCCTATCCCATCGGGGTGTTCATCGAGCAGCTTGATGATGCGGGCGAGACCTTGGCCGTGGAGGCTCAAGATGAGTTGCAGCAGCTCGCGCGCCGCGGCCGCCGCGGTACCCTGTTGCTCCGCCAGTTCCGCGCTCAGTTCCTGCAGGCGCCCCAGCGCAGCCTGTGGAGAGGCGCCGCTCATGCGGGGTTGGTCCGACTCATGCCGAACAGAGGCGAGTGCATCATTTCCAGGGTCCGCCCGCCACCGACGTACATGTGGACGCCGCAAGGCAGACAGGGATCGAAGCTGCGCACCGCCCGCATGATGTCGATGCCTTTGAATTTGTCGGGGCCGTTGTCCTCAAAGATCGGCGTGTTCTGGATGGCATCCTCATAGGGTCCAGGCGTGCCGTAAATATCGCGTGGCGAGGCATTCCACGGCGTGGGCGGATAGGGATGATAATTGGCGATCTTGCCATCGCGGATCACCATGTGATGGGACAGCACCCCGCGCACCGCCTCGTGGAAGCCGCAGCCAATCGCTTCCTCGGGGACCTCAAAATCACACCACGTGTCGGTACGGCCCGCCTGCAGCTCGGCCAGCGCCTTCTCCACGAAGTGCAGCGCCGCCGCCGCGCAGTAGGCCTGGAAATAGGTGCGGGCCCGGTCGCGTTCGATGGTGTTGCTCCACTGCGGCACATGCCACTCGAGCGCCATCTCGGGTTTGGTGGCGGTTTTCGGCAGGCGGATTTTGACGCTGTTCCCGGTGGCCTTGACGTACCCTATATCCACCAACCCGGCGAGCGCGGTGCTCCACAGCCGGGCAAGCGGCCCGCCGCCGGTGTCCAGGGCGAGGTGGTCCCCGCTGCGCCGGTCGAGCCAGCGCGGCGACATCACCCAGGAATACTTGCCGTGTAAGTCGCGCTTCTGCGGCCGGGGCATGGTGGT
>Ga0335085_10008681_pt1 | contig 15476 bp, 12 predicted proteins | sample Lox_Sample_45_FD_206712 | JGI IMG/M metagenome (GOLD analysis project Ga0335085, IMG submission 206712) | Soil microbial communities from Loxahatchee National Wildlife Refuge, Florida, United States - Lox_Sample_4.5 | ecosystem: Environmental > Terrestrial > Soil > Wetlands | place: USA...
CCACCGATTCCAATCCCATTGGCGGCTTGATCACCGGGCAGGCCGAGGCCAAGGCAAAAGTTCCCGGAATTGCTTCGATCTATGCCAGCGTAGGAGGGGTCACCAGCCTGCCTCTGCAGTTCATCACCTGCCCCGTTCAGTCCATCGCCCTCCAGGTAAACAATACAAATGCCACGTCGATCACGATGGCGCCCAATGGGACCGCCTCGATTACGCCGACCATCCTGGATACTCTCGGAGCCACGATTACTGGCAGCTTCCTGAGTTTCAGCTCGTCGGAAAGCGCGGCGGTGTCGATAACGAGCAGCGGAAGCGCCCGCGCTGCGACCTCCGGCGCAGGGGCTTTCATCACGGCAACCTGTACTCCGCCCACCTGCAACATTGGAATTCTGCCCACATTGCCGGTGTACCCGGAGAGCGGCATTCATATCGGGGTCAGCCCCAGCCAATCCACCAGCACGGCCGCTACGAATGCGGTCTGGGTAACCACAACGGGTTGCGCGAATGCCGTCGGTTGCACCACCACAATCGTGCCCATCAAAACGCCCGACTATACCGTCGGCGATTCCGTGGGCCTGCCCTCGACCCCGAATTCGTTCGTCTTCAGCCATACCGGAAACCGCGCCTACCTCGGAACCGACGGAGGGGCCCTGGGTACCCGGGGCCTGATGGTGTTTGTCCCCAATGCCACCAGCGGACCGGTAACCCAGTACGCTTCGGTGCCGGGAAAGGTATTGGCCGTCTCCGACGATGGGAGCCGTGCCATCGTTTCCGACACCACGGACACTCCCAACCAGGTTTACGTCTTTGACTGCAGTACGAGTAGTGGCGGGGCCGCCACCAGCGGCGCCTGCGGTTCCGCGTCGGCCGCGACCTTGAACATTACCGGCGCCACGGCCGCCGCCTTTTCTCCCGACGGGCTGAAAGCCTTCATCGTCGCCAACAGCGGAAATGCCAGCACGCTGTACATATTCTCAACACTTGATGCGCTGGAAACGATTCCCCTGAGCACCTCGGCGACGGCCAACGACGTTGCATTTCTGCCCAGCGGCAGTTTTGGCTACATCGCCGGTGGCGCCCCAAATGCCGTATCGGTGGTGGCCACCTGCCATCCGGTGGCCAGCCCCGGAGTCGCAACTGTCGCGACGCCGGGAACACCGCTGATGATCCGCGCCTTGCCGGACGGAAAGTTCATGGCGCTGGACCCGCCCAACGTGGACTTCATCACCGCCCAGACCAGCGGCTCCGGCGGTTGTACCTTTTCGCGCCCCTACCCCGGCGCCACCGGCGGCCCGCTGATTCCCGGCACATTAGCCGTGAGCAACGCCGTAACCACCACCGGGCTCGGCCTGGGCAACTTTACGCCGGCGCAACTGATCGTTTCGCCGGACGCCAGCACGGCCTACATCACCATCGCGACCCAGTCGCACGTGGTGGTATTCGATATCCTGAACAAGGTCTCCACCGGCATCCCCCTGAGCGGAGGCGCGACGCCGCTGAACGCTTCCCTGGCGGAGGACGGCGCTCTTCTTTATGTCGGGGCCAGCGATGGCACCGTGCACGTGCTGGATACGACACTCGGCAACGATGTGCATCAGGTCACATTCCCGACGACGTTATGCATCAATGGCAATAATGTTTGCTCCCCGGACCTGATCGCCGCGACACGGTAGGCAGAGCACAAGCGACCGAAGACGGGCTGCCTTCGCAAGTTGTGTTCTCAATGCCTGGGTTTCCAGGGGTTTCTAGCCGGCGGGTTCGAGTGCCCGGCCCACGCTGTCGAGCACCCCATTGATGAATTGCACTGATTCCGGAGAGGAAAACTTGCGCGCGATTTCGAGCGCCTCGTTGATCACCACCGCGCGAGGGGTCGCGGGAAACGCCAGCAACTCCGCGACCGCCGCGCGCAGAATGTTGCGATCCACGGCCGACATGCGATCCATGCGCCAGTGCTCGGCATGAGCTTCGATCAGTTTGTTGATTTCTTCGCCCCGGTCTGTTGCCACCCGGAACAGATCCTCGGCAAATCCCTGGATATCCGGGGCTACGTCTCCGCGCTCACGCCAGAAAGTCTGGCGGACAGTCTCCGGCGTCTGTTTGCCCATGTCGGCCTGAAACAGCATCTGCAGTGCCAGTTCGCGGGATTTGCGTCGCGTGCCCATGCATCCGTCGTTGGCTGTTGGTCGTGCGTCGTTGGCCGTCCGACACCCTACAGTTTACAGATTCGCCCGCAGCGAGGGGTTTATCGCTTTGATCTCGATTTTGAGGGGGGGCGCTTCTTTCCTTTTGCCTTGCTTCTGCCAGCGACCGCTTCCTTCAGATTCGCCATCTCCACCGCCGCCAGCGCCGCTTCGAAACCTTTGTTGCCCATTTTTAGTCCAGCGCGATCGATGGCCTGCTCGAGGGTTTCACAGGTGAGAACGCCGAACGCATGCGGTACACCCGTCTCCTGCGCAGACTGGCCAATGCCGCGCGCCACCTCGTTCACGATTACATCGTAGTGGGCGGTATCTCCTCGGAGCAGGCATCCAATACAGAGAATGGCGTCGTATTTCCCAGTTTCGGCGAGGGTGCGCGCGGCGGAAGGAATTTCGAAAGCGCCGGGGACACGCACGATCTCGATATCCTTGCGTTTCACCCCGCAGCGCACAAGTCCGTCATACGCGCTGAGGAACAGGCGCTCCGTAATGAAGGCGTTAAAACGCGAAACCACAATGCCGAATCGCTTTCCAGTCGCTCCGAGATGGCCTTCCAGGACCTTCATACGGACGTCAGAAGTCGATTTCAATGTCGCTTTTCTCGCTTGCACTTGATTCTTCCGCGTGACTGCGTCCCTCCGTGGCGAAATCGTTCGGTCCATGAAAATGCGCGCAAATCCGTGGCGATTTCCTATTTTCCCTTGAACTGCGCCGGACGCTTCTCCAGAAACGCCGAGGTGCCCTCCTGTTTATCTTCGGTGGCGCAGGCCACACCAAACAGGACCGCTTCGAGATAGAGCCCTTCCGCAAGCGGCAGCTCCATGCCGCGATTCACCGCTTCCATCGTGTACTGCACGGCCAGCGGGGCGTTGGCGATGATCTTTTGTGCGATGGCCTCAGCGCGGGGAATCAGCTCTGCCGACGCGGTCACTTCATTTACCAGTCCGATGCGAAGCGCCTCCTGCGCCGTTATTACCTCGCCGGTCAGCACCAGTTGCATGGCCATGCCTTTGCCCACCAGACGCGGCAGGCGTTGCGTTCCGCCGTAGCCGGGAATAATCCCCAACTTCACCTCGGGCTGGCCGAGCTTCGCGTTTTCGCTGGCCAGGCGCATCGTACAGGCCATGGCGATCTCGCATCCTCCGCCCAGGGCAAAACCGTTGAGGCAGGCGATCACCGGCTTGCCAAGATTCTCGATCAGGTCGAGCACGGACTGGCCGCGATGAGTGTACTCCTTGGCCTGAACGGCGTTGTTCTTCGCCAGTTCGCCGATATCCGCGCCGGCGATGAATGCCTTTTCGCCGGCGCCGGTCAGAATCGCCACACGAATCCCCGCGTCATTCCTGATATCGGTGAACGCCGCCCGCAGTTCTTCCATGGTGCCCATATTGAGCGCGTTGAGCACCTTCGGCCGGTTGACGGTGAGGTAGGCAATGGCATTTTTCTTTTCGAAAAGAATGTTCTCGTAGGTCATAGGCTTAGGGTAGCAATTCTAAAGCCTGGATGAAGCGGGAGCGAGTATTCGTGGTTTCTAGTCTTTACTCTTGACTTGAAGCGGGTTCGCGTCCTGGAGGCGTTGCAGGTCTCCCAGCTCTTCCTGGAGCTTCTTCCATTTCTCCGCTTCCGATTTGCCTTTCAACTGCGGCGGAGTTCCGCTGGAATAGAAGCGCAGAATATTCGCCCGCAACGGGGGAGAAACCGCAACGAACGATTGTTTGGAAAGGTCGTCCAGCAGGCGGGCATAGCTGGAATCGGCAAGCTTATATTCCCCCAGTTGGGTCTGGTGGCCGGTATCGAAATCCAGGTTGGGCAGACTCAAAGTGCCGGCACGCGTGTCTCGTAGAAGCTTGCGATAGTCGTCCACCGTTCGATTGACGCTTTGAATGTACAGGTCCTCCCCCTGCCTGGTCGGGATCTTGAAATCCACCGCCTTGAATGGCCCAACTTTGGGGACGAGTTTTAGAAAAAACGCCAGAATTCGGCTTCCCAGCCCCGGCTTGCGGTATACCGTTCCCCATTCCTTCTCGTAGCTGGTGCGCGAAAGGGTGTAGAGAAATTTCTTGCGATCGAAGTTGGGCGTTTCTTTCACAATTTCGTCCCGGCGCGAAAGCAGCGCGACGCGGGTCATTTCTGGAACCATCACCGCCACCGCGTGCCGGTAGGTCCCGATGGCCAGATTCTCGTCGAAGAAGACATGGCTCAGTGTCAGGCCGTAGGTTTCCTGGAAAGCGCGGTCGAGCAACGACTGCGAAACCTCGAAACCGATGAAGTCGTGGTACCGGTCCGAGGTGTAGCGGTTTCGGGCGACTTGCACCATGTCAAAGCCAAATTCCGTCCGTATGTGTGATTTCGGGTCGTCTTCGTAAGTAACCCGGTCGCCGAATTTCTTGCGTAGCTTGGGAAATTCAATTGCTTCCACCCGGTTGATGGTGGGGTGGCCACTGATATCCGAAGCGTAGTGGGCCAAAGCGCCCAGAGCGAAGGCGTACTCGTTCAGGTCGGAAGCATCCCTGAGCAGCGCCAGAACGAAATCACCGCTGCGAACGTAGTGCACCAGATTGCTGAAATATTTGTTCCCAAACGGGTAATAGCCCATGTCCTGCACGACACACCCGCCGTACGCGTAGGCGTGGGCTTCGCGCAGGTCCTCTTTGGAGGCATGAGGAAAGCGTGCCCGCAACATGGGTTCAATATCGCTTTCCCACAACAGGTCGACGAATTGCTCATGTGTGAGCACGGAGTAGCTGCGTCCGGGCACAGACAACAGCAGCACCAAAACCAGCACAGCCAGCGCGCGCGGCGGAGATGCTCTCATGCTCTTCAGCGTCGTTTAGAGTCGGCTGGCGCCTGGGAAGTTGCCGCATCTGGTCCAATACACGGGCACCAAAGGGAGGCGAGTATGGCGAACCGGGCAGGCTTTCGGACTCTGGATTTCTCGCGCGGGCAGGCCCGGCGCGGCCAAGCGCGGAATCACAGCTTGTTCGGCTTTGGATTGTTCGGATCCGAATAGTCGTAAAAGCCTTTGCCCGACTTCCGCCCGTACCAGCCCGCCATCACCAGCCGTTTCAGCAGCGGAGGCGAGGCGAAGCGCCGCTCCTTGAACTCTTCGTACATCACATGGGTAATGTAGTAGGTGGTGTCGAGGCCGACAAAATCCAGCAGGGTGAACGGCCCCATGGGATAACCGCAGCCAAGCTTCATCGCACCGTCGATATCTTCGACCGAGCCGACGCCTTCTTCATAGGCCCGGATGGCATCGAGCAGATAGGGCACCAGAAGGCGGTTCACGATGAATCCGGTCTTGTCGCTGGTGCGCACCGGCACCTTACCCAGCTTTTTGCCGAACTCGCAGGCGGCAGCGTAAACCTCATCGGCGGTCGCGATGGTGCGGACCACCTCCACCAGCTTCATCAACGGCACGGGATTGAAGAAGTGCAGGCCGATGAAACGCTCCGGGCGCTGCGTGGCGGTCATCAGCTCGGTAATCGAAATGGACGAAGTGTTGGAAGCAAAGATGGCGCCCTTCTTCACAATGCCATCCAGAGCGGCATACATCTTCTTTTTCTCGGCAAGATTCTCGATCACAGCCTCGATCACGAGGTCGCAGTCCGCGAGGTCTTGCATGTTGGTGGTGCCCTTGAGGCGGGCCCGGATGGCTTGCGGCGTTTCCTTGATCGTGCCCTTCTCGGCAAACTTGGCCAGCGATTTTTCGATCCCGGCAAAGCCCTTGTCGAGGAATTTTTCTTCGACTTCGAGCACTGTGACGTTGAATCCTGCGGTGGCGCTGACCTGCGCGATGCCGGAGCCCATCAGGCCGCAGCCGAGTACACCCACTTTGTTGATTTCCATCGTGATTCTCGTTTCGCCGGCCGCAGGCAGCCGCAATCCTATCGCCCGCTACCAAACCCGACAGTCTACCAGCCGTGCGGGATGACTACCAGAAGGGCGAAGAGAGCGGTGGTGTCGTAATTAGCGTGGCGCTTAAGACACTACCGAGAGAGTTGCGCATCAGGATGGGGCTTTCAAAAGGAACGGTTCCATCGGAACGAGACCATGGAAGAAACTACGCGACCGCGGCACTGGCAAATGCTGCCGCCCGCGCCATCACTTTTCCGGGTCCTTGTTTGACAGCCGAGTCCAGCGCCTGCTCGACGCGATTGATCGCTTCCGTCACCGAATCCACGGGATCAAATTCCTGCCGAATCACAACCTCGGCGACTCCTCCGTTGGCGGGGACCGGCTCGTCGTGGCCCGGCAGCTTCACCTGGGAAAGGAGGCGGCGGAGCTTTTCAAAGGCCAGCAGGGCTTCTGCCTCTGCTGTTTCTCCGAGAATGAGAGCGACGGTGGCGCTCTCATAGCGAAATGCCAGGTCATTCTGCCGGATGTTTGCCGTCAACAACTGGCTGACTTCGTGCATCAGGCCACCCGCGACATTCTCGCCATCCTTTCCCAGGCTGGTGCCGGCGCCAAGGTGTATGAGCAACACACTAAGCGGCGTCTTCTGTTGCAGAGAGCGGCGGGTTTCGCCGAGCAGCAAATCAAGGTAGGAAGCGCGTTTCAGGAGCCCGGAGTGCTCATCGGTCACCGAGAGATTTTTCACCAGCCGTCGCAGCCCGGCGTTATTGAGGGCGATCACCGCCTGTTCGCTGAGCGTCTTGAGCATCACCACATCATTGGAACTCCAGGCGCGCGGCATGTTCTGGGTCAGCAAGAGCACACCGGTCTGGTCTTTGCCGTCGCTCAGCGGCAGGGCCAGCAGAGAGGCGATGGTTAGCTTGGATAACGTCTCACGAATCCCCTGCACGTCGGCAGACGCCTGCACGTTGGCGATGGTCAAGGTGCCGCGGGTGATGGCGATGTCTTGCACGGCTTTCACAATTTCCGCCAGCTGCGCCGGAGTAGCCGGCTTTATGCCCTCGCCGCAATATTCGGTGAGGGCGGTAGGTGGCAGCCCAGGCTTTCGCATAGCGACGATACAGCGGCTGGCTTTCCACTGCGTCCCGATTTCGCTGGCCGCCGTAGACATCACCACGTCCGCGGTCGCCTGCCGGTAAAGTTTACGGGTGATCTCCGCCACTCGCGTCAGGTTGCTGACGTCGGTATTGTCGACCGAGGGTGCGGTGGGCAGCCGGGGCGCCGCAGATGGCGGGGGAGGGGCCGCAACCGGGGCCGACGGCGCATACTTCGGCGTCAGTCCGACCGCCATATACAGGCGTTGCAGGTCTTCGTTTCTTTCTTCCTCGTGAGGAAAGAGCTCCTGAATCCTCTGCACCCGCTCCATCGCTTTCGAACGCATCCCGTACTGCACCAGAATTTCCGCCTGCAGCATCAGGTCTTGTAGCGCGGCCGCACCCAGCACCGGCTCCGCACCGCTGCGCACCGGCTCCGCCACCGCCGCCTTGCCGGTGTTTGTGCCGGTGAAGCGGGTGGCGATGGACTTGAAGCGGCTGTCTTCAATTTTCCCCCGCAACGATTCCAGACGCTTCTGGTGCCCCGATTCGTAGGGATCCACTTCCAGCGCCCGGTCCAGGCAATCCGCCGCCTTATGGAAGTCGGACATGGTGGAATAGAGATCAAAGAGTTTCGCCAGGGTCTGCGCGTAGTCGGTTTCCCGGTTGGACGAATTGAAAACTTCGCCCATGAACTCCAGGACTTCCGGCGAGCTGCGCCGCGACGCGGTAATGTCCTGCATCATGGCCGCGAACCCTTTGCGCTCGCCGCGGCGGCGCTGATGCTGGTCGAGCTGGCGGGCCAGGGCCACCGCCTCCGAATCCTGCTGCGCGTCAATCAGCAGGCCGATGAGCGTTCCGATTTCCGAGACCCGCGACGGATTCTGCTCGAACTGCTCCCAGACGAAGGGCGCGGCCTCACTGAGGCGGTTGGCGTCGAGCAGCGCCTTGGCGTAGACTTCGCGCAATTCGCGCGCCTCCGGGCCCGCGGTTTTCACCAGCGGTTCGAGAACAAAGATGGCAGCCCCGGCTTGCCCCTGTTCGAGCAGGGTCTTGCCATAGGCCAGCGCGATCTGGGGATCATGAGAATCGTCTTCGTAGGCGCGTTCGTACCACTGCGCCGCATTACCGCCGGAATTTTCTGCGGACTGCGCCAAGCGCAGATACGCGGCGGCCGCGGTCTTACCCTCTCCAGCGCTGGAGGCTAGCTCCGCCAGGCGAAGCAGGTTTCGCTCTCCCGGATCCAGGGTGGCGATACGTTTCAGCACGACCAGCGCGTTGGCCTTGTCGCCGCGCTTGCTGAGTTCATCGAAGGAGTTTTCGTAGGTTTCAAGCGCCAGCCGGCGGTTGGAACTTTCTAGTAGTTGCCCAAAGCGCGCCTTTTGCTGCCAACTGGGATTGGCGAAGCGGGCAAGCTTCTTGTAGGTCAGGCTGGCGCGGGTCGCGTCGCCCGCCTGAATCTGCCGCTCAAATAGTTCTCCCAGCAGGGCCACCGCTTCGGGAACTCGTTGCAAGGAAAGGCAAAGATCGGCCGCCATCTGCCGCACCGGGTCGTTGCCGGCGTCCACAGTCAGGAGCTGCAAGTAGCAATCCAGCGCCTCAGCAGTCTTTCCCCTTTGCAGCAGCTTTTCCGCCTGCTCTACGCGCCTGGTAACTTCAGCTCGGTCGATTCGCTTCGCATTATCTGACATGAGAACTGGGTGCGGGCGGAGTATCCCCCCAAAATTCTAGGGCGTCGCCCTGAGTGCAGCAATGATGTACGGGAAGGACGTGGTTACCAAGGTCATCCGCTTCGCAACTCTGCACTCGCGAAGCCGAGAGGCCACATTCTTCCGCCGCGATCCACCAAACTCTGCGCAGATCGATCTTCGAGGTCCCCGACTCCCCCGGTCCCTATGGGTACAGGAGTGCGGGGGCGGACTCTCCCTCTGGTTTCCCCCGCCCGCATCGGGTTCCAGTAGAATGATTCCGTGAGCGACGCTACTCGTATTGGAATCCTGGGTGATTTCAACCCGGAGTTCCGTTCGCATCACGCGACCCAGGCTGCGCTGCAACATGCCGCGGCCAAGCTGAATCTCTCGCTGCAGGCGGAATGGATTCCCACACCGTCTCTCGAACCGCCAGACGGCCTCAAACAACTGGAGAGCTTTGACGGTCTCTGGGCCTCGCCGGGTAGCCCCTACCGCAGCATGAATGGTATGTTACGCGGCATTCAGTTCGCCCGCGAACACGACTGGCCCTTCCTGGGAACCTGCGGTGGCTTTCAATATGCGTTTATCGAGTTCGCCCGCCATGTGCTCGATATTACCGACGCCGACTCGGCGGAAAACAATTCCGGGTCAAAGAATATTGTGATTTATCCGGTGGCCTGCGCCGTGCCCATCGGCGCCCCGAATGCTCCAAAGCTTTCCGGATTGGTGCCGGAAATTCGCCTGCGCCCAGGCTCCTATCTGCAGAGCTTCTATGGACAGGACACCGTGAGCGAAGAATATTTCTGCAATTTCGAGGTCAACCCGGAGTATGAATGGGCGGCCATCGAGGCCGGCTTTCCCGTGGTGGCGCGCGGCCCACAGGGTGAGGTTCGGGCCATCGAGTCGCCGGCCCACAAATTCTTTCTTGCCAGCCTGTTCCAGCCTCAACTTTCATCGACCCCGGAAAAACCACATCCGGTGGTGCTGGCGTTCGTCCAGGCAGCCGCCGACTGGGGGCGCAAGAAGTTGGATGACAGCGTGCTGGAGTAGACAGCCTTGGGCGTCCTACGCCGCGCGATCCTGCCGGGCCAGCAACTCGAATGTGGGGTAATTCTGCGCCAGTTCGCGGAACGCTTCCGGCGGCGAACCCGCGGGAACGGGAAAGTAGCGCTGCACCTCACGCCGGAACTGGTCCAGATACGCTTTTAGAATCCGGGGCCGTTCAGCCTCTGCAACCATCCGCAAGCGGAATGCCTGCCGCATGGTCCCGCGCTTGAGGATGATCTCTCCGGCTGCTTCCGCGTTGCGCACCCATTGCGTGCGGCCTCGGGGAGCCACCAGAAATTGTCTGCCCTCAGTCTTCAGCAAGTCCACCGGCGTGGAGTAGATGCGCCCGCTCTTGCGTCCGCGAACCTGAAGGAGGTAGTTGTGCGGGAATCCGATTCCCAGACCCACCAGGAAGCCAAACGCTCGATTGAAGAAACGTTCACCAGCGCTCGGAGCACGAAACACCGGAAGAGTGGTATTCATAACGGCCTCTCAAGCGATCAAGTCACATGTTTCGCATCGGACTCTAAAACCCATTGTCGAACTTGGTGGGAGCAACAGTCAAAGGGGGCCTAGGCAGGAGTTACCGTCTCACGACCCGACTTTGCCCACAAAACTTAAGGTGGCGGGCGCGCTAGTGGTGCATCGAATCAAGCCGCTCAGTCAGATGGCGTGCCAACGCTCCACTCGCACCTTTGGCACTCGCCGTGCTTTCAGGAAGACCGCGACCAGAGCTCCGATTGTAGGGTGTCAAGGATGGCGCACAGCGAGGTGAATCATGTCAGTCACAGGAATTTCGACCGCCCCTAGTGCCCTCTACCAACTGACGCAGAGCAATGCCGCGTCCAGCTTCCAGCAGGTGCAGGGTGAGTTTCAGAAGTTGGGGCAGGATCTGACTGCGGGCAACCTGCGCCAGGCGCAGAGCGACTTCGCGACTTTGAGCCAGTCGTTTTCGGCGAGGCAACAGAACGCAAGCAGCCCGATCGCCCAAGCGCTCAGTCAGCTGCAACAGGATCTGCAATCGGGTAATAGTAATATCTCAGCCGCTCAACAGGATTACAGCAAGGTTCAGCAAGATTTGCGGCAGAATCCCCTGCAACGCCACCACCATCATCATCCAGCCGCGCCCGGCACGCAAAGCTCCGGGGCAATCAGTGCCCAGGACAACACTCTGACGGAGGTCTTGCAGCAATTGGGTCAGGATCTGCAGGCGAACAACCTGAGTGCTGCGCAGCAGGCTTATGCCGCACTGCAACAAAATATTCAGCAGGTTGCAGCGGCGTCCGAGAGCAGCCTGCCGAGCCTGTCCAGCGCCAGTCTATTCAGCCAGAACGCCTAATCGCGCAACCGGCAGAAAGCCAGCGGAAAAGCCGGCCCCAATCTCTCGCCTGCCGAACTTTGCCTCCGTATCTCTATCTCGGCGCAACGCTTCCCCGAGGCTTGAGAACTGCTGCTACACTCTTTCTGATTTCACATCCTTCGCGATTCGCCGGGAGTCTCCTCGAACATGTCTGAACCCCATATCCCATCCGCGCGTACCCGCGTGGTCCGGGAGCCTGATCGCGCCGTGTATGATCGCGCTGAAACTTACAGGATTCTCGACGAGGGCTTTCTTTGCCACGTTGGCTTTGTCGCCGATAGGCAACCCTTTGTCATCCCAACGTCGTATGGCCGCCAGGGTGACGATCTCTATATCCACGGCTCGGCCGCCAGCCGGATGTTGCGAAATCTGGACCAAGGCCTCCCCGTGTGCGTGACGATAACCCTGCTGGATGGATTGGTGCTAGCCCGATCAATTTTCAATCACTCGATGAATTACCGCTCGGTGGTGATCCTGGGAACAGCTGGGCTGGTGAAAGGTCCGGCGGAGAAACTCGCGGCTCTACGCGCCCTTTCGGAGCACATTCTGCCGGGGCGGTGGGACGACGTACGCCAACCCAACGAAAAGGAACTCAAGGCCACTTCGATCCTCCGCCTGCCCATCGATGAGTTCTCCGCGAAAGTTCGCCAGGGACCGGTAATCGACGAAGAAGAGGACTATTCCTTCCCCACCTGGGCCGGCGTGATTCCGCTCACGATGGTGCCTGGAGCCCCGGTGGATGACCCGCGTCTTGACCCGCCAAGGCCCGCCCCGAGCTATGCTAAGCACTACTCGCGGAACCACTGATCGCGAGGCAACGCTCGACGAGTCACTTTTTGGAAGACATAAAGCCATTATTGTCCCCATTATGGGAATTAGTTCCCGCGGTGTCCTTGTGTAGACGGGACGCAAGTGCCATGCCTGACATGGCGGCGCTGCCAAGACCGGCGATCGCAGGAAGGTGGCCAGTCATTTGCACCTGAACCCTTGCCGCAGGAACGGTGGTGGGAGTATCATGCGCGGCCTGTGCCGAAAGTAACGCCGCTTAGGCTTTCGGGCGATTGACCGGCCAAATCGGCGGAGAGTAGGATTTTACAACCGCTGCATATATGAGCCGAGGACCGATTTCGAGGTAAGTTATAGATAAACATGAAGGTTACTAAACTCCAACTACTGGTTATCGCGGCTATGGCGCTGGTCTTGACGGGGACCGCATGCCAGACCGCGCACCCGGTCGCGGCATCGCCGGCGCGGCAGGCGATTGCCCCCGCGCTGACTGACAATTCGGGACAGGCGGCCGCGACCGATGCCAAATCGCGGCAACCAGAGGAAGCTCCCCCGACCCCGAAACCGGACCCAATAGCGACTTTGTTAACAGAAGTTGACAAGGAATACCAATCTGGGCAAACCAACCTGAATGCCGGTAATACCGATGCCGCCAAGCAGAGTTTTGATCGCGCTTTCCAGCTTTTGACCGGCAGTCCAGAGGATGTGAAGTCGGATCCGCGCCTGCAACACGAACTGGATCTGGTGGTCGAGGCCATCAAGAATCTGGACTTGGATGATCAGGCGGCGGACGATGCCAGCGCACAGAAATCCGAACCGGCTCCGATTGATGAAGCGAATGACGCGGCCGCGCCGGTCGATGCGACCGTCAAGGCCAAGGCGGAAGCCGAAGTCAAGGTCACCCATTCCGATCTGCCGTTGATGATGACCGATCCAGTGGCCGGGTACATCAGCTATTTTTCCGGCCGCGGACGCCCCATCCTGGAGCGCGCCTTGATTCGCAGCGGACGCTATCGCGCCATGATTGAGAGCACGCTCGCCCAGGAAGGCGTTCCGGAGGATTTGATCTACCTGGCGCAGGCGGAATCGGGATTCCACCCGCTGGCGCTTTCCCGGGCGGGGGCTCGTGGAATGTGGCAATTTATGGCCAGCCGGGCTCGTGCCTACGATTTGGAGCGCAACAAGTGGGTGGATGAACGCCAGGACCCTCAAGCTGCCACTCGCGCCGCCGCTGAACACCTTAAGGATCTCTACCATCAGTTTGGCGACTGGTATCTGGCGATGGCGGCCTACAATTCCGGTCCCGGGGCGGTACAGAGTGCGGTAAAGCGGACCGGCTATGCCGATTTCTGGGAACTCTACAAGCGCAACGTATTACCCAAGGAAACCCGCAACTACGTTCCCATCATTCTCGCTATGACCATCATGGCGAAGAATCCGCAACAATACGGCCTCAGCGATCTGGTTCTCGATAAGCCGGTTCCCTTTGACACGGTGAAGGTGGACTACCCCGTGGACCTGCGCCTAGTAGCCCAGTGCGTGGATTCGACGCCGGAGATATTACAGGACCTCAATCCAGCGCTGCTGCGCTGGTCAACACCGGGGGACGAACCATTTGAACTGCACCTTCCGGCGGGAACGAAAGACCAGTACTTAAGCGCTATCGATATGATTCCGCATGACATGCGGGTTTGGTGGCGCTACCACAAAGTGCAACCGGGCGACACTCTGGCTTCAATCGCGAGGGCCTACCGCACGACTGCGGAGCAAATCGCCGAGAAGAACAACTTGGATAAGGAAGCTTCCCTGGTGCCCGACACCCGGCTGGTTATACCGATTAAGCCGGGACGGCATTCCCTGGCGGAAGACCCACGAACCTTTGCCCGTAATCCCATTCGGTATCGTGTTCGCCGGGGCGACACTGTCGAAAAGGTGGCGGCGAACTTCGACGTACCACCGGTACTGGTGAGGCGCTGGAATCACCTGCGGGGCGATGGTTTGCGCGGACGACACATTCTATACATACATTTGCCGGTCACCCCTGGCACGGGGCGGGCCTGGACCCCGAAGTCGCGGCCTAAGACCCATTCCAAGAGTAAGTTAGAGGTTGCCCAAAAGAAGGAACAAGACGTGGTGCGTCATAAGGTGAAGCCGGGCGAGACTCTGACCTCCATCGCCTCCACGCACCATACGACGGTAGAGGCCCTGACGAGGGCGAATGGGATTCGCAAGTACTCGATCCTCCGTCCGGGCATGGTGCTAATCATCCGCCCCGAATGAGTACCTTTCCGGGCCCGGAAGACAGGCCGATGGCAGTCTGGCAAGTGGCCTTCCGGCCTGAGTTGCTTCTGCCTAGTGGGCGCATCCGAGGCGGTGTAAGATGCCTGTGGATGCGTCGCAAGCAAGGGTGCAGATTCATCCGCCGTGCTATAATCGCGCGCCGTTAGCGCATTCGACGCAATGTGTCTCCGCTGGTCGGATGCGTCTTTTCCAATGCAGGCAGTGCTTTCCGCAGTGCCCGGCTCGGTCGCCGGATTTCAGGAGGAAGAACCATGATTTTCGATGATGCCCTGTACGCCCGGGATGATGAAACGGATGAATTCGGTGACAGCGATGCCTACAGCGGATCGCTGGAAGAAGACTACGAGGAGGAAGAGGAGGAAGAAGCTGAACTTCCTGCCCTAAGCGAAGCGGAACCCGTGTCCGCGCCGCCGGCCCCTCCTGCGCCGATGGGAGGCGCGTCGAAACCGAAGCCGGCAAAAAAGAAGAAGGCGGCTAAGAAAGCACCTGCCAAGAAGAAGCCCACTAAGAAGGCAAAGAAGAAACCAGCGAAGAAGAAACCGGCGAGCAAGCGCAAACCGGCGAAAAAGAAGCCCGCCAAGAAGACAAAGAAGAAGAAAAAGAAGTCGGGCCGCCGCTGACGAATGCGTGCAGCCATCAACTCGTGCGGCCCACGGACGACCGTGGGCCGTACCGGGCATTGGGGGCGCTCCACCCATGCGGGCCTATCCCGTGATTGCCCCGCGAACGGTGCCTGTCCGGCAAGCGGAGGGAAGGTGGGCCTGCCGAGAGGCCCCGTACCATTGCGCGTCGCCGTCTGGTCGTGACGAGAACCATGACGCAACGCATCGATTCTCACCATCACTTCTGGCGCTACTCTCCAGCGGAATACGGCTGGATCAGCGGGCAGATGCTCGCCTTGCAACGCGACTTCCTTCCTATCCATCTGGCAGCCGAGATGCAAGCAGCCGGGATCGATGGCGCCGTCTCAGTGCAAGCACGGCAAAGCCTGGAGGAAACATCCTGGCTCCTGTCTATGGCGGAGGAGCACGAATTTTTACTGGGGGTTGTGGGATGGTTGCCTATTGCTGCCGTTGATTTTTCGCACTATCTCGATCAGTTTTCGGCACGCCGGAAGCTTCGAGGATTGCGGCACATAATTCAG
>Ga0335085_10008682_pt1 | contig 15475 bp, 13 predicted proteins | sample Lox_Sample_45_FD_206712 | JGI IMG/M metagenome (GOLD analysis project Ga0335085, IMG submission 206712) | Soil microbial communities from Loxahatchee National Wildlife Refuge, Florida, United States - Lox_Sample_4.5 | ecosystem: Environmental > Terrestrial > Soil > Wetlands | place: USA...
TTACCCTGGCTCGTCAGTCCGGCGACCTGCGGACCCTCGCCCGCTGCCTGGTCGCCACCCATGACGTGGGCTGGCGGCCCGGCTCGGCCCGCGAGCGGCTGACCGTCCTCGATGAACTGCTCGCCCTCGCCCGCCAGCTGCACAGCGCCGACCTGACCGCCCAGACCCGGCTGCTGCGCGCCACCGCCCTGCTCGAGCTCGGGATTCCCGCCGCTCACGCCGAGCTGGATCTGTTCTGCCGGGAATCCGAGCAGCTGGGTGACGCCGCGTCCCGATGGGACGCGCAATCCCGCCGCGCTGCGGCCGCGCTGCTCGCCGGCCGGCTAGCGGAAGCCGGCACCTTGATCGAGGCGGCCGGGCATGCCGCCGAGGACATGGGAAACGCGGATGCCATTCTCATCCACGACATCCAGCGCTGGGAGCTGGCCCGTTTCCAGGCTGGACGCGGCAGCTACCGGCGCCTCCACCCCGGCACCGCACCGCCCGTCGAGACCTGGCCGCCCTGGCTCGCGCTCCAGGTCGCCGAGGCCGGGGACCTGGAGCGCGCCGCCGCCGTCATGGCGGGCTTCCAGCCCGAGCAGGCCGACGGACCTGGAGCGACCACCGGCTATGACCTCTGGTTCCCGTCCATCGCTGCCGAGGCGGCGGCCCGGTGCGGCACCGGCAGCCAGCGCCGGCAGCTCTACCACCGCTTCTTGCCGCTGACGGGAACCCACGTCGTGTGCGGCGCGGCGGTCGCCTATGCCGGTGCCGTGGACCACTACCTAGGCCTGCTGGCCGCATCCCTCGGCGAACACGGCGCCGCTGCCGTCCATCTGGAAGCCGCGGTCGCCCAGCACCACCAGATCGGCGCCAGCGCCTGGGCTCAGCTGAGCACACTGGAGCAGGCCCGGCTCGGCCGGACCGTCGGGCCCGCGGCGATACCCAACCGGTTCCGGCGCGACGGCGCGCTCTGGCATATCACCTATCGCGGCAAGACCATCCGCATGCCCGACTCCAAAGGCCTCCGCGACATCGCCACCCTCCTCACCCAACCCCGAGAACCAGTGCGCGCTACGCAACTCGCCGGCCTGGTAGCCCCCGGCGGGGCCGACCCCGTCCTCGACGACCGAGCCCGGGCCGCCTACAAGGCCAGGCTGACCGAGCTCGACCAGGACATCGACGACGCCACTACCGGCAACGACCTCGAACGGGCCGCTCGTGCCATCGCCGAACGCGACGCGCTCATCAGCCAGCTCACCTACGCCGTGGGCCTCGGCGGCCGCAGCCGACGGCTCGGCGGCGACAGTGAGCGCGCCCGCAAGGCGGTCACCGCCCGCATCCACCACGCCATCGACCGGATCCAGCACTACCACCCCGACCTGGCCGCTCACCTCCGCGCGGCGATCCGCACCGGGACAGACTGCAGCTACCAGCCCGCCCAACCCGTCGACTGGAACCTGTAACACGGGTGGAGAGCCGGCACCTATGACGTGCACCTGGCCCCGTTCGTTATGATTGTTTTTGAGCGTACGTTCATGTATTGTTCTGGCCATGCCGCGTCCGCGTGAGTTCGAGCCCGATCAGGTCCTGGACTCGGCCATGCGGCACTTCTGGGAGCGGGGCTACCGGGCCACCTCGGTGGACGACCTGGTGCGGGCGACCGGGGTGAAGCCGGGCAGCCTGTATTCGGCGTTCCCCGGCGGCAAGCACGCCCTGCTGATGGGCTCCCTGGAGCGCTACTCCAAGCTGGTGGTGCCGCAGAAACTCGGCGACCTTGACGAACCCGGGGCGTCGGTCGCGCAGGTGCGGGCGTACTTCGACGGGCTGGTGCAGGACCTGCTCAGCCCGGAGGGACGGCAGGGCTGCCTGCTGGTCAACAGCGCGATCGAGAACGCCGCCACCGATCCCGAGGTCGCCGCGGTGGTGCGAGGGCACCTGGCCCGGCTTGAACGCTGCTTCACCGCCGCGCTGCGCACCGCGATCAGGCAGGGCGAGGTCCCGGCCGCGGTCGATCCAGTCTCCCGGGCGAAGGGCCTGGTGGCCACCAGCCAGGGCCTGATGGTCATCGGCAAGGCCAACCCGGACGAGGAGGTACTGCGGGCCGTCGTCGACAGCGCCTTCGCCGGACTCAGCCAGGGCTCCTTATCTCGGGCCGTCGCCGGGCCACCGCCTGATCCAGGATTGGCGGATTGTAACGACTCGATTACAAACTGCATGAGGAGGGCTGTCACCTATTCTCAATTTGTAATCAATCTGTCACATTGTGTGATATGATCATGAACTGGCGGAAATCTAGCTACAGCCTCTCCAACGGCAACTGCGTCGAAGCCGGGACTGGGCCGGCCCTGGTTGCCATCCGGGACTCGCAGGACCCTGACGGGCCGGTCATCAACGTGAGCCCCAGGGAATGGACCGAGTTCACCGAGTACGTCAAGCGCGTGACGTCCCGGCATCGGGGCAGGGACGTCTCCGTGCCTTCGTAGTGGGCAGGACGGCGAGGGCGGGGCTGGCGGTAAAGCACCTGGCAGGCTGCGACCGCTCAGGCCATCGCGGCCTCGACCCGCAGCGCGGTGGCGAGCAGCAGTTCCTCGCCGCCGGGCGGGCCGACCAGTTGCAAGCTCGCCGGGATGCGGGCGCCCGCGGCCGGTACCGGCTGGGCCGTGCACGGCACCCCGGCGGTGTTGAACAGCCCGGTGTACTGGGTGACCTGGATGACGATGTCGACCAGCGAGTCCGGCGTGAGGTCCCCCAGGCGGGGCGGGAATACCGGCATGGTCGGCAGCGCCAGCAGCTCGACCTGGGCGAACAAGTCCAGCAGCGACTGCCGCCAGCGGCCGAGCTGACCGCGGGCACCGGCCAGCCCGGGCTGGAACAGGTCGTTCATGGCGAGGAGCTGGGCGATGTCCTGGCCGACGGCATCGGGATGGGCCGCGGCTAGCGCGTGGCCGGTCTCCCAGGCTTCCGTGAGGAAGATCGTGGTGAAGATGCTCGTGCCTGCCTCGAAGCCGTCCCAGTCCAGGGTGACGACCTCGAACCCGGCCGTCTTGAGCGCCCGGTCGACGGCGTCCTCGATGTCGGGGCGGCCCGAAGTCCGCAGCCGCCCGATGGTCCGGGCCGGCGTCCCGGCCACCGTGAATCCGGGCTCGAGCAGCTTCATGCCGGTGATGAGCCCGCCGACGTCCGCCGCCATCGGGCCGATCGTGTCCAGGCTCGGTGCCAGCGGCCAGACGCCTTCGGTCGGCACCCGGCCGTAAGTAGTCTTCAACCCCGCCGTCCCGCAGCACGCGGACGGGATCCGGACCGACCCGCCGGTATCGGAGCCGAGGGCCACCTCGGCCTCGCCGGTCGCGACGGCGACCGCGGAGCCGCTGGACGAGCCGCCCGGGATCAGGCTGGCATCCAGCGGGTTGACGGGCGTGCCGAACCAGGGATTGGTGCCGATGGGCAGCATCGCGAGCTCGTGCAGGTTGGTCTTGCCGACGATCCGGGCCCCGGCGGCCCGGGCCCCGGCCAGGCAGGCCGCGTCCCGCGCGGCGGGCTTGGCGGCCTGTTCCACCGCGCGCGAGCCGGCGGTGGTCGGGATCCCCTGGACGTCGATGAGGTCCTTGACCGCGAGCCGCGTTCCGCTGCCACTCGTCGAGTCGAGCTTCGTGATGAAGGTAGCCATGGCATTCTCCTGGTAAGCCGCGATGATGTGGACTCAACGCTGTCACCGGGCGGGAGCCTGGGCATCGGGAAAACTCCTGATTCCCGGGGTGGGGTGGGGTATGGATGCACTGACCATGGGTGAACTAGTCGCGGTGCTGGCCCTCGGCCAGGACAGCTCCTTCGGCCAGCCGCTGGAGACCCAGGCGCGCTCGACGCTGCTTGCGGTCTGGCTGGCCGAGGCGGCCGGGCTGCCCGCCCAGGACCGCGACACGGCGTACTGGGCGGCCCAGCTCCGCTACCTCGGATGCACCGCGCACGCCCACGAGGTGGCCGTCTTCTTCGGCGATGACATCCAGACCCGGGCCCGGACCACCGGCTACGACGCGTCAAGACCGGCCGAGGTGCTGCGGGACGCGATCACGCACGGCCTGCCTGAGCGGCGCGGCCGGGCCCGGCCGGGAGCGGTCGCCGCGATCCTGGCGGGCGGGCGGAAGTTCGCGGAGATGAACTTCCGCTCCGGTTGCGAGGCGGCCGACATGCTGGCAGCCCGGCTGGGCATGGCCCAGGCCGTGCGGGACGCGCTCGCGTGCACGTTCGAGCGGTGGAACGGCAAAGGCCAGCCGAACGGGGTCAAGGGCGAGCGGATCCCGCTGCCGATGCGGATCGTGCACCTTGCCCAGGATGCCGAAGCGCTGGCCCGGCTGCGCTCCCCGGCCGAGGCGATCACCGCCATCCGCGGCCGCTCAGGCCGCGCCTACGATCCGAGCCTGGTGGATGCGTTCGTCCCGGTCGCCGCCGGTCTCTTCGCCCGGCTGGAGGACCTCGACCCGTGGGATGCGGCGCTCGCCTGCGAGCCCGAGCGCCGCCGCGTGCTCAGCGGCGCCGACCTGGACGAGGCGCTGGAAGTCGTCGCGGACTTCACCGACCTCAAGTCCCCGTTCATGGCCGGGCACTCCCGGCAGGTGGCCGCGCTCGCGGCCGCCGCGTGCGAGCGGGCCGGGCTGCCGCCCGCCGAGGCCGGGCGGGTCCGGCGGGCCGGCCTCGTGCACGATCTCGGGCGCACGGCCGTCCCCAACTCGATCTGGGACAAGCCCGGTCCGCTGACCCGGGCCGAACGGGACCGGGTGCAGCTGCATCCGGCCTTCACCGAGAAGATGCTGCGCCGGGCGGCCGCCCTCGACGCGCTGAACCCGGTCGCGGCCTGCCATCACGAGCAGGCCGACGGCTCGGGATACTTCAAGGGCCTGAGGTCACACCAGCTCAGCCCGGCCGCCCGCATCCTGGGGGCCGCCGACCGCTACCAGGCGATGACGCAGGCCCGCGCCCACCGGCCGGCGATGAGCCCGGAGGCGGCCGCCGCGGAACTGCGCCGGATGGCCGCCGCCGGAGAAGTGGACGGCGGCGCCGCCGAGTGCGTACTGGCGGCCGCCGGCCATGCCGCCCGGCGCCGGCCCGCGCCCCGGCCCGCCGGGCTCACCGCTCGCGAGGCCGAAGTGCTCGCGCTGGCCGCTTCCGGGCTGACCACGGCGCAGATCGCCGAACGCCTGGTCATCTCGCCCAAGACGGCCGACAGCCACATCCAGCACATCTACGCCAAGATCGGCTGCTCCACCCGCGGCGCCGCGGTCCTGTTCGCCCTCGAACATCACCTGGCCGACGGTCCGCCGGCCTAGCCGGAACTAGCCGGAAACGGCGACGGGCGGGAACTCAGCCGCTGCTCTGTGCGAGCTTGCGGTGCTGGCCAGGGGCCGAACCGGTGGCGCGCTTGAAGGCGCGGGCGAACGCGAATTCCGAGTCGTAGCCGACCTCATGGGCGATCTGGCGCACGGTGGCGTCGCCGTCGCGTAGCCGGCGGGCGGCCAGGCACATGCGCCAGGCGGTCAGGTAGGCGATGGGCGACTGGCCGGTCAGGGCGGCGAAGCGGCGGGTGAGCGTGGCGCGCGGGGTCCGGGTGGCGCGGGCGAGCGTGTCGAGGGTCCAGGCCCGGCCCGGGTCGGTATGGATCAGGGACAGGGTGGTCCCGACCGTGGGGTCGGACAGGGCGCGGCCCCAGGCGTTGTCGTGGCGCCCGGCGAACCAGGTCCGCAGCAGGTAGACGAGCAGCAGGTCCACGAGCGAGGCCATGACCGCGGGCGCGCCGGGGTCGGTGCCGCCGGCCTCGGCCGCGATGAGGTCCACGGCGGCACCTAGCCCGGTGCCGCGGGCCTCGGCGGCGGTGATGACCACGACGTCGGGCAGGACGCTGGTCAGCGGGTGCCGCACTCCGGCGGCGAGGCGGTATCCGCCGCAGATCCACACCGTGGCCGGCCCGTCGCCCTCGATGACGACATCGCTCGGCGGCGCTCCGTCGTCGAGCGTGCGCCCGACGATCTCGGGCATCGGGCGGGCGGGGCGCCCCGGGGTGTCGGCGAGTGCGTGCGCGGCACCGGACGGGATCAGGACCACGTCCCCGCGGGTGAGCTGCACTGGGTCCGCGCCGTCGACAGTGAGCCAGCACGCCCCCGTGGTGATGACGTGGAAGTTGGCCAGGTTACCGGCGGGGAACGCGGCACCCCACGGCGCATGGAAGCGGTTGCGTGAGTACATGAGGCTGCCGCGGCGGGTGGTGGCGACAACGTCCGCCACGATGTCCGCCACCGGGTCGTTCGCGACGCTTCCCATAACCGTAAGGATAATACATGAGCCGAACGAGCATGTTTTAGCTCCTAACTGTCATGGATCAGCCCATACAGACTGCATAGCGTGTGAGAGCTATCAGTGCACGACAATTACGGAGGGCTCTCGTCATGACGGAAGCAATGGCACGGCCCGGCGCTTCTTTTCTCGCGACCCGCAAGGGCCAGCTGACGCTGGCGTTCTTGTGCCTGGTCGCGTTCCTGGACTTCATGGGCTTCGCGATCATGACCGTCGCGCTCCCGACCATCCAGCGCGACCTGCACTTCTCCCAGCAGAACCTGCAGTGGGTCATCAGCGGCTACACGGTCGCCTACGGCGGGTTCCTGCTGCTCGGCGGGCGGCTGGCCGACCTGCTCGGGCGACGGGTAACGCTGGTCACCGGGACCGCGGTGTTCGCGGTCAGCTCGGTCCTCGGCGGCGCGGCCCCGAACGCCGGGGTGCTCGTCGGCGCCCGGCTGGCCCAGGGGATCGGCGCGGCCCTGATGACCCCGGCGGCGCTGTCCATCCTCACCACGAGCTTCAACACCGGCACCGACCGGGTCAAGGCGCTCGGCGCGTGGGGCGCGATGGGCGGCTTCTCGGGGGTCCTCGGAGTGTTCCTCGGCGGCGTCATCTCCGCCGGGCCTGGCTGGCGGTGGGTGCTGTACATCAACGTGCCGATCTGCGCGGCCATCATCATCGCGGCCTACCGGCTGGTCAGCGGGGAGGCACCGCGCCGGTCAGGGCTGGCGAGCTTCGACGCGCTGGGCGCGCTGCTGGGCACCGGCGGGATGCTGCTGCTCATCTACGCACTGGTCAAGGCGCCCGACAACGGATGGGGATCAGGGGCCACGATCGGCGAACTGGCCGGCGCGGCCGTGCTGCTGACCGCCCTGGTGATCAACGAGCTGCGGCACCCCAACCCGGTGCTGCCGCTGTCGATCTTCCGGATCAAGGGCCTGGCCGCCACCGACGCGGCCCAGGTGCTCGGCCTGGCCGGGCTCAACTCCGCGTTCTTCTTCATCTCCCTCTACATGCAGGAGGTGCTGCACTTCTCCGCGCTGCGGGCCGGCGCCGCCTACGTCCCGATCGCGGCCGTCGTGATGATCGGGTCGATCGGCGGCTCCGGGCTGGTCCCGCGGCTGGGCACCCGCCCGCTCATCGTGGCCGGGGCGCTCATCGCGACCGGCGGCCTGTACTGGGTCTCCCGGATACCGGTGCACGGCTACTACTGGACCGACATCTTCCCGCCCCTGATGATCGCGGGCCTCGGCCTCGGCCTGGTATTCGTCGCCGTCCAGATAGCGGGCAACGCCGGCGTACCGCCGGACAAGGCAGGCCTGGCCGGCGCGCTGATCACCGCCTCCTTCCAGGTCGGCGTAGCCCTCGGGCTGGCCATCCTCTCCGCGCTGGCCACCGCCAGGACCCACTCGCTGCTGTCCGCGCACCACGCCGTCCCGGACGCACTGGTCGGCGGCTACACGCGGGCGCTGCTGGCGGCCGCCTTCTTCACCGGCGCCGTGGCACTCATCGGGCTGCGCGCCGCCAACACCAAGGGCGAGCCGCCCGGCGGAATGACGGCCGAGATCACCGGCGTAGCCAACACCGACGCGGTCAACGACTCCGCCCGGCTGCCTTCCTAGCCGGGAAACGGAGTCAGGGGAGATGTTTCAGCAAGTGAATGTCGTCGTGGCCGCGCGGGTAGCCCGGCGTCCGCCCGCATTCGGTGTAGCCGAGCCGGGCGTAGAATCCTGGGGCCTGGAAGGAATGGGTGCTCAGGGCCACCCGGTCACAGCCGCGGCGCCGGATCTCGGCTTCGGCGGCGGCCAGCAGGCCGGCGCCCAGCCCGAGGCCGCGCTGGTCGTCCCGCACCCAGAGCAGATCGACGTAACCGCACCCGCCCCAGGTCCACCCGTACAGGCCGCCGCGCAGGTCACCGTCGTCCCCGCGGACGGCCACGCTCAGCAGGCGGGCGTCATGGTGGCCGCTGGCGGCGGCGTTGAAGGCGCTGATCTCCTGGTCGAGGCGTTCGGCGAGATCAGCGTCGGCGTCACCGACGGCGAACCGGGGCTCACTCATCACCGGCCCCCTTGACCAGGACGGCGCGGGTGTAGAGCAGGTCGAAACCCTGACGCTGCGCGTTCTGCTGTGACTTGGACCCGGGCTGGGTGATGATCACGGCGACGTCGCAGCCGGCCGCGGCCGCGTCGGCCAGCCGGGCGGACAGCAGCGCGGTCTGCACGCCCCGGCGCCGGTGCGCGGGGACGGTCGCCGCGCCGGTGAGCTGCGCGACGCCCTCGGCTATCCGCATGGTGGCGCCGCCGACGATGACCCCGTCGCGCAGCGCGGCGTAGCGCACGTCGCCAGCCGCGGCCGAATCCCGCTCGGCCGCGATGATCGCGTCGCGCGAGAACTCCTCGTACCAGGGCACCCCCTGCGTGTCGGGGTGGACGGAGCCCTCGGCCACGGCGTCGAGCCAGGACTCGGTATCCTCCTCCCGGTTCAGCCGGACCTCCACGCCGGGCGGCAGCACCCGTTCGAATCCATCCGTGAGGGCACGGCCGAGCACGTTCTCGAACGATTCGAGCCGGTAACCCCGGACCGCCAGCATGGCCAGGACCGCGGGGTCGGCCAGGTGGGCCAGTTCGACCTGCACCGGTGCACCGTAGGCGGCGAAGGACCGCTCGATCTCGTCGAGAGCCGCGGCGTCGGGCACGCCGCCGAAGCCGAGCCCCGCGACCTTGTTGTACGGCGAGCCTGCCCCGGCGAAGCTCGCCGCACCGCCCGCGACCGGGATGACGAAGCCCGCCGTACCCGCCCGGCGGACGGCGGCCTCGTTGCTCAGGGTGATGAGCTGGACTTCCACCCGCTCGATGCGCGCGGCCAGATCGGTATCGCAGAACAAGGGCGCCCGCCGGGCCGACTCCACTGTCTCAGTCATGTGCGGTTAGCGTCGGCCGCCGCGGGAGTTCTTACCTCGTCCCGGCGAAAAGCCGGAAGCGGTCAGGTGGCTTCGTCGTGCAGCGCGGCCAGCAAGCCGTCGAAGTCGTTACCGCACGGACCGCAAGCACGCAGGTGCGCGGCGATCCCCGGGTACTGCTGATGCGCGGGCTGGCCAGCGGCCGCCAGCTCGGCGTACACGTGCAGCAACTCCATCGCCTGGGCGCAGCCCACGTCACGCGGGTCAGTGCGCAGGAAGCGGTCAAGTTCCGCCCGGCCGTCCATGAGCTCCTCGCCAGTCATCAGCCGTCGTCGCCTATGTACCCGTTAGCGGCGAGCGCGGCCCGCAGCTTACGCCGGGCATCGAACAATGTCTTGTAGATCGCGTTGCGGTTGGACTCCAGCTCGATGACTAGCGCATCCAGCGGAACGCCGGTGAGCACGATCGCGACGAAGATCCGGCGCTGCCGCGCGGTCAGCTCCTCGTCCACCGTCCGGCGCAGGGCGGCCAGCAGGTCCCGCCATTCGGTCTCCTGGGCGGGGTCGAAGCCGAACCGGGCCGGCAGCCGGTTCCAGTCCTCGGCATCAAGCGGAACCTCAGGGTGACGCCAGAAGTGCCGTCCGATCTTGGCCGATACCTCGAAAACGACGAACTTGTACGCCCAGGTCGTGAACCGGCTCTCCCCCCGGAACTGCCCGAGCTTGCCGGTAATGGCGATCAGCGCGTCCGCCGCCGCCTGGTAGGCCAGGTCATCGAGTTCGGGGCCGGCCAGCCGCAATCGCGGGGCCCGCCGCCCGACCTCGGTCCGCGCGATCCGCACCAGCATCTCGTGCAGCCGCGCCAGCGCCGCCTGCCGGGCCGGGCCAGGGTCAGCCAGCACCCGCAGCCACTCGGCCGAGCCAGGATCAAGCCGGGCCGCGGCGGCATGGGACGGCCCGGCGCCTGGGTCCGCCGACACCATGATCACGATGGTACTCAGCTGTGAACAGGACGTAAGCCACAGTTCCCGGCGACTGCCCGGAGCACCGAGGCGGCCTCGGCGTGCACGAAGCCGAGGTCCGCGGGCTGGGTGACCTCCCGTTCGGCGTCGGAGACGATGATCCGGGCCTGCTCCTCGATAGCCGCGCAGTGCTCCGGGTCGTGCCCGGCCACCGCGGCGCAGTTCCCGAGCAGCCGCAGCAGCGCATGCGCGACCGTCGGCTCACTGGCCCCGTAGCGGCGGATGAGGCCGCACATCACCGACAGGTAGTCGCCGAACCGCCGGGCCGGGACGATCACCACGCCAGCGCCGTCGCGGACGACATGGGCGCCCAGCGGCCGCCGGGCGAGTGCGCAGAAGATCACCGACAGGTGATCGACGGCCTGGACCGCGGTGTACGGGTCGTTGACCGCCGGGGACAGCGCCTTGCAGGCCACGTCGACGAGCTGCCTGATCCCGAACGCGGCGTCCTGCTCCAGGGTCCGCTCGAACCCGATCCGGACCGCGCTGTCCAGGGCACGGGTGAAGGCCAGCGGATCCGGGGCCCGGTCGCCGGGAGACGCGGGCCAGATCCAGGCCAGGGTCGTGCCCGCCACCACGTGCTCGCCGACCCTGAGCCGCAGGCGCAGGGTCACGCCGTGCCTGACGGCAGGCGGCAGCAGCGTTCCCGGCCGTACCGCCTGCACATATCCCGAGCGCGCAGACGCGATCGCCACGGCCCAGGGCGGCGCCTCAGGCGCCTCCTGGCCGACGGCCTCCTGGCCGCCGGCCAGGAGGCCGTCCTCGATCACCGCGAGGGTGTTGCGCTGGACCGTTTCCATGATCGCGTCCACCTGTATCGAGTGCAGCAGGTGGTCAGCGAAGAACACCAGCAGGCCCAGGCTGGCAAGCAGCAGCACGATCGCGCCGCTGACCGCGAGGCGCGGGAAGGCGGCCGTGCGGTTGCCGCCCGAAACACCGACGGTATAGAGCCCGGCCGCGCTGTAGGCGAAGGTCGCCACGAACGCGCTGAGCACGACCTGGTTCGGCCGGTCCCGCAGGAAGTTCCGCAGCAGCCGGGGTGAGAACTGGGTCGAGGACAGCTGCAGCGCCACCACGGCCAGGCCGAGCAGCAGCGCGATGACGGTGATCATCGTGCCGGTGATCCCGAGCAGCAGCGTCCGCGCGTCATCCGGGGTTCCCTGGAAAGCCAGCGGCGACCGCGACCCGATGCTGACCGATGACAGCACCGCCCCGGCGGCCAGCGCCACCAGCACCGACAGCGTCGGCAGCACCCACAGCGAACCGCGCACATACTCACGCAGCGCATCCCGACCCATCACGTCCACCTCCACGGTCCAGGTCCTAGACAAAGCCTGGCATCTTGGCAACCGGGCCGGCGAGGTCCAAGGTCGTGTCAGCAGGCTGCGCTGTAACGCCTGGCTGGTTTCCCGGACTGAAAGGCAAGGGCCGTTCGGCCTGCGATAGGAGCGGAGGCGTTCACTCGTGGGAGCTGGCAGCTGGCACCGGGTCGACCCGGCCGACGTCCCGGCCGAGGGCCGGGTCCGCAGCGTTACGGTAGACGGCCGCACGGTCGCGCTCGCCCGGTGCGGGGCGGCGCTGGGCGCGCTGGAGAACCGGTGCCCGCATCAGGGCGGTCCGCTTGGCGAGGGTTCGATCGAGAACGGCTGGCTGCGCTGTCCCTGGCACGGATACGACTACGACCCGCTCACCGGCCGGCCGCCAGCGGGTTTCTCTGACGGGGCGGGCGCCTACGAGGTGGACGAACGGGCGGACGGCGTCTACGTCCGCCTTCCCGCTCCCGCGCCGAGGCCGCGGACGGTAGCGGACGTGCTGGTGGAGACGCTGGTCGCGTTCGGGATCACGCACGTGTTCGGCATGGTCGGCCACTCCAACCTGGGCTTCGCCGACGCGATGCGGCGGGCCGAGGAACGCGGCCAGCTGACCTTTACCGGGATCCGGCATGAGGGGGCGGCGTCCTTCGCGGCCAGCGCGTACGGCAAGCTCACCGGCCGGCCCGCGGCTTGTTTCGCGATCGCGGGGCCAGGGTCGACCAACTTGCTCACCGGCCTGTACGACGCCAAGCTGGACCAGTCACCGGTGCTGGCCATCTCCGGGCAGGTGCCCTCCAAGGTCCTGGGGCGAGGGGCCTTCCAGGATCTCGACCTGACCGCTATCTTCCGCGACGTGGCCGCCTGGACCGCCGAGGTGCACGCGGGCAGCGATCACGCCGAGCTGGCCGCCCTGGCCGTCAAGCATGCCCTGGACGCCCGCGGCGTCGCTCACCTGGTGCTGCCCGACGAGGTCCAGACTCAGCCCAGTGACGCGGCCGCGAAGTCGCCGCAAGGCCGGCTGGCCAGGCGGCTCACCCAGCCCGGGGCGCCGGAGGTGGCCCGGGCTGCCGCCGTGATCGCCGGCAGCAGGCGGCCGGTGCTGATCGCCGGGCACGGCGCCCGGCACGCCGCCGGGCCGCTCCGGCAACTGGCCGAACGGCTCAACGCACCCGTCCTGACCACCTTCAAGGCCAAGGGGCTGATCCCCGACACCCACCCGCTGGGCGCCGGAGTGCTCGGCCGCAGCGGCACGCCGGTAGCGAGCTGGCTGATGAACGAGGCCGACCTGCTGATCGTGGTCGGCGCCTCCTTCGCCAACCACACCGGAATCGCCCCGTACAAGGCCATCCTGCAGATCGACGACACGCCGGCCGCCATCGGCCGCTTCGACCCGGTCGGCACCGGGATCACCGGCGACGCCGCGCTGACGCTGGACGCGCTGCTCGCCGAGCTGAGCGCGCCGAAGACCGAGGACCAGCGTCCGGCCGTCGCCGCCCGGTGGGCCATCTGGCGGGCGGAAAAAGCCCGGCGGGCCGCCGACGAACGAGGCCGCGGCGTGTCCGCGGCGGCTGTCTTCGACTCGCTGTCGCGGCACCTGCCGCTGGACGCCGTCGTCACCGTCGACGTCGGCAACCACGCCTACTCGCTGGGCCGGTACCTGGAATCCGGCGGCCAGCCGGTCCTCATGTCGGGCTACCTCGGATCCATCGGGTTCGGCTATCCTGCCGCCCTCGGCGCCTGGGCCGCCGCGCCGGACCGGCCCGTCGTCGCCGTCACCGGGGACGGCGGCTTCGGCCAGTACGCCGCCGAGCTCACCACCGCCGTGAAATACGGCATCGGGGTCAAGCACGTCCTGCTCGACAACCACTCTCTCGGCAAGATCAGCAAGGAGCAGCTCGCCGCCGATTTCCCGGTCTGGCACACCTCACTGCACAACCCAGACTGGGCCGCCTACGCCCGGCTGTGCGGCGCGACCGGCATCACCGTCGACTGCCGCGACCAGCTCGACCAGGCCATGACGCAGCTGTTCGCGGCCGACGGCCCCGCCCTGCTGCACATCAGGCAGGACCCCGAACTCCTGTGACCTAATGATCTTCATGGTGGCGGTTACTGTCATTCCCGGGTCCCGGCTGCCGCACCGGCCCCGGTGACCCCGCCAGTCACCCGCCCCGGTCTGCGGTAACGACATCAGTGCCACATTCATGTCGTAATAGCGACATGAATGTCACATTCATGTCGTTACGGGAGGTGTGCCGGGCCGGGGAGGCGGCATCAGGAGGCACCGGGGCACCGCCTGTCCCGCACCCGGGGTGCTGCCCGAAGGGACAGCCACGTCCCGGACCTCCGCCGTTGAAGATCCCTAGGTGCATCACATCCGTTGACCGCGGCCGAGCCGAAAGCCTATGCTCCAGCTAACGATATGAGACAGGCCGGTCTCTCTCTTTGTGCACGGCGTTCATGCCGCAACGGACGAGCTTTGGTTCGGCCGGACTGCGAGTGCGTGCGGCCGTGCCGCGTAGTCCCTCGCGCAGCGTAACGCCGCGCTCGCCGACGATCGAAGGAGAACCGAGGTCATGACCGACTACGATCCGAGGACTGCCACCGGCATCCCCACCGAGCCGGTGGGTTCGCTCCCCCGGCCGAGCTATCTGCAGCAGGCGTACGCGCAATACGACGCCGGCGAGATCACTCGTGAGCAGTTGGAGACCGAACAGGACAAGGCGGTCAAGGATTCGATCGAGCACCAGGAGCAGACCGGGACGCCGATCATCTCGGACGGCGAGCAGCGCTGGTCGAGCTTCGCGACCTACGCGATCGCCGACACATTGGCCGGCACCGGGCTGGCCGACCACCTAGCCGGGGACGGCGGTCAGTACTTCGCGATCTTCGCCGACGGGCACGACCGCCAGTTGCCGAGGCTGACCGGTGGCCCGTTCCGCTACAAGACCTACGCCGCGGACACGCTCGAGAAGTCCATCGGCATGGCGCACAAGCCGATGAAGCAGGCCGTGATCGCCCCGTCCATGCTCGCGCTGCTGTACCCGCTGGACAGCGAGATCCCCGGCTACACGCGCGAGCAGTTCGAGGAAGACCTGGTCAACGAGTGCGAGAAGGACATCAGGCAGGCCTTCGCGGCCGGCGCGGCCCGGGTGTCCGTCGACTTCACCGAGGGGCGGCTGGCTACTAGGAACGACCCGCGCAACCCCTGGACCGGCCGGGGTATGCTGCCGCACTTCATCGAGCTGAACAACCGGGTCATGGCCCGGTTCACCGCCGAGGAGCGGAGCCGGATCGGCCTGCATACCTGCCCGGGCGGCGACCGGGACTCAGTGCACAGCGCCGACGTGCCCTACAGCGACCTGCTGCCGTCCATGTTCGGCATCAACGCGGGCTACTTCCTGATCCAGCTGGCCAGCGAGCGGGACAAGGACCGGGTGTACCGGCTGATCGGAGAGAACCTGCGCGGCGACGCCAACGGCGTGGCCCAGATGGCCTACATCGGGGTGATCAACCCGCTGAACCCGCGGGTGGAAAGCCCGGAGGAGGTCAGGGACGCGCTGATCCGGGCGGCCAGCTTCATCCCGAAGGAGCAGCTGGGCGCGACCGACGATTGCGGCTTCTCGCCGTTCAGCATCGACGAGAAGCCCAACCACGGCTCGCCCGACTTCGCCCGCGAGACCGCCTGGCAGAAGATCAGGAACCGGGTCGAGGGCACCAGGCTAGCCGCGGAGAAGCTCGGCGTCGGCTGACCGTGCGCGCCGCCGCTGCCATGCCCGGACGCCGGATCCGGGCATGGCGGCCTGCCGCTCAGCAGCCGTGGTGCGCGAGCAGAAGCTCGCCGAGTTCCCGGGCCCGGGTCGCCGCCGCCGGGTCGCCCTCATGAGCCGCCATGATGGACCCCTTCATGAGGATGTGCCATTTGCGGGCGAACGAATC
>Ga0335085_10008683_pt1 | contig 15475 bp, 11 predicted proteins | sample Lox_Sample_45_FD_206712 | JGI IMG/M metagenome (GOLD analysis project Ga0335085, IMG submission 206712) | Soil microbial communities from Loxahatchee National Wildlife Refuge, Florida, United States - Lox_Sample_4.5 | ecosystem: Environmental > Terrestrial > Soil > Wetlands | place: USA...
CGCCTCAGTGTTACGGCCAGCAGCGACGAAACCGCTCCCAAGGCTAGTCACAAGGCTAGTCACACGATGCCGCGAAATGAAGCAGCGTCTCGCGTTGAATCTGCGAGGGTCTAGCGGCGTGAAACCCTTGCAAATCAAGCCTTCCGAGACTGCGCCGAGATTCTCAGCGACTCGCGCAGAATCAAAGGGGTTGCCACTCTTAATCAGCGGGTTGTAGGTTCAAGTCCTACCGGGCGCACCAAGCTCTTCGGGTAACATTCTCCGCGATCACTCCCGCAAGGCACAAGCTGAAACGGTCATCTCACAAGCTGCTCCGCAGTCAGCATCGAAAATTCGGCTGTCGAGAACACCACCGAGTCCAACGGCTATCCTGGGCCGTCACGAGAGGGGTTAACCTTGCTTGCGCTCGCTGATAATGCGACTGATGCAGACCAGGCCGACGATGTTGCCTTGCTCGTCTCGATAGGGGACTTTGCTCGTTGAGACCAGAGTCTTTTCACCGCGGTGATTTGTGAACTGTTCCTCACGATTCAGCAGAGGAACTTTGGCTTCCAGCACCGCCTGGTCGTCCGCGCGAATCCGCTCCGCAATCTCTCGCGGATAGATTTCAAAGGCCGTCTTGCCGACGATGTCCGCAGCGGTCCGTAAGCCGAGGAAGGCGCGATGGGTCGTGTTGTCCACCACGTATCGGCCTTGCGTATCCTTGACGTACACGAGGTCGGGCAAGCTGTCGATCAAGGTGTGCAGCAGACGCTCGGCCTTCTCGCGCTCGGTGATGTCGCGGCTGATGCCAACCAGCCCAACTACATTCCCGCCAGCGTCGCGCAACGGCACTTTGGTCGCCGTCACCCAGCGGAATTGGCCGTCGGCGCGGCGGATGCGTTCGGTCTTGCTGATCAGCCCGTGACCCGATTCGAGGATGCGTCGCTCGTCGGCCACAGCGGCTTGGGCATGTTCTGCGGTGAAAAAATCGGCGTCGCTCTTGCCGATGGCCTGCTCGGGAGACTGCAGGCCGAGCACTTCGGCTTGGGAGCGGTTGATGCGGGTGAACCGCGACTGCATGTCCTTGAAGTAGATGGTGTCGGGGACATTATCCATGAGCATTCTCAGCAACAACTGCTCGTGGGCCAGCTCCTTGGTCCGCTCCTGCACCCGCCGTTCGAGTTCATCGTTGGTCTTGCGCATGACGATCGCATGGCCGCCGAACCACGCGGCGATCAACGCCAGCAGCGACACCACACTCAGTCCGAGAAGATTATGCGCCAGTTGCTGGTTCGCGTCGTCCAGTGCGATGGCGGTGGGGATGCTGACGCTGACGTAGGCATCGGCGATGCCCCGTTTCCCGGCGACCGGATAGAACGCATAGAAGCGGCGGACACCGTCGGGATCAACGATCTCGGTTGTTCCCTGCAATCGATAGGGCGCGACCGACGTGAGCAGAGGGGATCTGGGGGCCGGCCGGCCCCGCCAGTCGGCCTCAGGGAAACCGGCCAGAACGGTCCCCTGCCGGTCCGCAACCACCAGCGAGGCGCCGCTGGGCAGCATGACGCGACTGATGCGACCGTCCAGATACGGCAAACTCAGTGTCGCGAACGCGACCGATTCGATGCGATCAGCTTCCAGAATCGGGTCGGCGAAATTGATGGACGGCTTGCCGGTGAGGCGGTCGACTTGGCGTTCACCCACAGCGAAGTCTCGTGTCTCAAGCGCCTGCCGAAACCAGCTTCGATCTGCGACGGTGACGGCATTGGTCAGAGGCACGGCGCTGCAAATGACGTTGCCCTCTGGCGTGGCCACGCCCAGCATTGAATAGAACGGATACATCGCCTCCAGCTTCGCCATCACCGAGCCGCAGGCTGCGGGATCGCCGTTGCGGATTTCGTGAAACTGGCCGAGTGTGGCCAAGAGTTGCTGCGCTCCTTCGATCACCCGCGAGACTTCGGAAGCGGCAAGGCGGGCGATCCGGGACAGGTTTTCGTGAGCTGCCTCCGTCGCGACCCGGCGCTGCGCTCTGGCCGTGTACAGAATCAGCCCCAGTGACGGGATCACTGCCAGAAGAACCAAAAGGATGAGGCGCAACCGCATGCTACCAAGAGAGATTGCTTTCATCGAACCATACCTCCAGTGTTAGGACCTGGCTGCCGTTAGTCGATCGAAGCTTCTTCTGAGAACTACAAAATCCGCACGGGGAATGCAACATCTCAATTCGCTTCACCCCGGACAGGTTGCCCTTGGGTAGTTGTCAGGGCGATCACGCGCTTTTGGTAATTGTGGCGCGCTTTCCAACCGATCTCGGCGAGACACTGGCCATGAGATGCCTCTGGGGAGAAATGGCGTCAGACTTCGGGTGCATGAAACAATCGGTAAGTCAGAGACGAGCCTTCATCTTGTCATAGATCAGGCGCGCCGTTTCGCGGTTCGCCGTCGTGTCGAAAGTACCGACACGGACACGTATCTCGGTGACATTGTCCGATTGCCGGAGTAACTGAATGCGGATGGGCTGATCCTTCGCGTTGTGGCCGTAGAGCGTGCCGCCAGTAGCGTCCTTGAAGGATTTGCCTTCAATCACGGCAAATTGCAGTTCCTGCATCGCGGCGTTGGCCGCCTTCCACGCGGCATCGACAGTCACATTCTGCGTGGTGCGCAATTCATTGCTCATGTAGGAAACCCCACCCGCGCCCGCGCCGACGGCCGCCCCCACGACAAACAACGCGCAGCCGTTCAACGTCACCAGTCCCACGGGCAATCCCAACGACAGCAAAAGACTCCGGATCTTCATTGCGACGGTCCTCCTTGGTCAACGCGGCGTATACGCCCCCAATCCGAGCTTGTCAAGCCAGCGAAACATCTTGGTGACCACCAGACGACCTGTTAGGATGCGCGATCAGTCACGGGCCATGCACGAACCGCAGACACTCTCCAACCCGCTCGGTGAAGAACTCAGCACGCGGCGCACTCCCGAGCCGTGTGTGTTGGTGATCTTCGGCGCCACGGGCGATCTCACTCACCGCAAGCTCGTCCCGGCGCTGTACAACCTCGCGCACGAAGGCCAGCTTCCGTCCGCGTTCGCCGTCGTCGGCTTTGCGCGTCGGCCCAAGACAAACGACGAATTTCGCGCGGAGTTGAAGGACGGCGTTGAACAGCATTCGCGCTTCAGCCCGATCAATCCCGCGGTGTGGGACGCATTCGCCCAGGGCGTTGTCTATTATCAAGCCGAGTTCGGCGATGCCGACGGCTATGTGGGCCTCGACAAACTTCTCCAGCAACTGGACCGCGAGCGCGGCACCGCGGGCAACCGGGTGTTTTATCTCGCGACGGCGCCGACGGATTTTGCGACGATCATCGAGCAACTTGGGGCGCATCACCAAAACGCGAGCGCCCGCATCATTGTCGAGAAACCATTCGGTCGCAGCCTCGCTACAGCGCGCCAGTTGAACCGCGTGCTGGCGGGCGTGTTCAACGAGCCGCAGGTATTCCGCATCGATCACTATCTCGGCAAGGAAACCGTCCAGAACATCCTCGCGTTGCGGTTCGCCAACGAGATTTTCGAACCACTGTGGAACCAGAAATACGTGGACCACGTGCAGATCACCGTCGCCGAATCGCTCGGCGTCGAGGGTCGCGGCGGCTACTACGATCAATCGGGCGCGTTGCGCGACATGGTGCAGAACCACATGATGCAGTTGCTCTCGCTCACGGCGATGGAGCCGCCCACGGGGCTTGGCGCGGAAGATATTCGAGACGAGAAAGTCAAGCTGCTGCGCGCCATTCGTCCGATTGCACCCGCGCGAGTGCAACAGATCAGCTTGCGCGGCCAATACGCGCGCGGCTCGATCGCAGGCAAGATCGTTGTCGGTTACCGCGACGAGCCGAAGGTCGCGCCCGACTCGCGCACGGAGACGTTCGTCGCCCTCAGACTGCTCATTGACAACTGGCGCTGGGCGGGCGTGCCATTCTACTTACGACATGGGAAACGGCTACCGAAACAGGCCGCCGAGATCGCCATCCAGTTCAAAGCACCGCCTGCGGTGCTGTTTGCTGCCGAGAGCACGGCGCCGCTGCAAGCCAACGTGCTGGTGCTGCGGATTCAACCCGACGAGGGCATCGCGATCCGCATGAACGCCAAGGTGCCGGGCACAGCGCTGAACATTCAGCCGGTGAAAATGGATTTCCGTTATGGCGGAAGTTTCGGCGCGCGTTCGCCGGATGCCTACGAGCGGTTGCTGCACGACGTCATTGTCGGCGATTCGACGCTGTTCACACGCGACGACGAGGTCGAATGCTCGTGGTCGGTCATGGATGCGCTTCTCGAAGGCTGGCAGTCGTCGCCCGCCCCGTTCGCCTACGAATCGGGCACGTGGGGTCCGGCCGAGGCGGACGCGTTGATCGAGAAGGATGGTCGTCAGTGGCGGCGACCTTGACGTCATGCCGAATCCGACCCAACTTGAAACGTTCACTGCCGGTGTGGAAACTGCGGTCGATGTTCCCGCGATTGAGCGCCAGCTTCGCGAGCTGTGGCAACTGGCGGCGGAATCCGAGAAAGATCCGTCGCGCCGTCAGATCACGCGTGCCTGCTTGTTCAATCTTGTTGTCTACTGTGAGACCGATGCCGACCGCGATCATGCCGCGGAGGTGATCAGCGCGTTGACGAGTCGGCACCCGTGCCGCGCGATCGTGCTGCTGGCGAAAGCCGACCGCGCGCAGTCGGAACTCGGCGCATCCATTACGGCACATTGTCATCTGGCGGGTGCAGGTCAGAAACAAGTCTGCTGTGAGCAGATTTCGATTCACGCCTCAGGCGAGAGCGTCGAGCACCTCGCGGCAGCGGTGTTGCCGCTGTTGGAGTCCGATTTGCCGGTGGTGCTGTGGTGGAATGGCGTGTTTTTGGATCGGCCTGAGCGATTCCGCCGCCTCAGCGCTGTGTCCGACCATGTGTTGTTCGACACATCGGCATGGCCGGAACCCGAAAAGCGTCTGAATTCGCTCGCCAGAGTGGTCGTCGAAGCCCCACACGTCCGGCTCGCAGACTTGAGCTGGACGCGGCTCGGGTTGTGGCGGCGGCTGACGGCGGAGTGTTTTGACGAACCGCATTGCCGCGAGGCGCTGGCGCACATACGTCGCGTCGAGGTGACACACGGGCGCGGACCCGGTGCGCGATTGCGAGCGTTGCTGTGCGCGAGTTGGGTCGCATCGCAACTGGGCTGGCCGCCACCTGATGCCGCGGCGCGAATCGGATTGAGCACGCACGAAGATAACGACACAACGTCGGTGGGAATCGTGTCGGTTGCATTGAAGGGCGACGGCGTCGAAGTGTGCGTGCGCAAGAATCACGGCGAACGGACAGCGAGCGCGACGGTGTTGGTGCCGAATGTTTGCGGGCTGCCGCGCACGCGGGCGTTTTGGCCGACAGACGACGCGTCGCTCCTGTCGCAGGAGTTGGACCGCGCCGCGCGGCATCGAGTGTACGAGCGTGCGTTGACGATGGCGGCGGCGCTCGTCCCGCTCCAAGCTGGCGGTGCGCGCGATTCCGCTCGGCGCGATTAACAGTGGAAACGCCGGGACGCAGACAGACAAACGAGCCTACGGCACCAGCCACACGCGGTAGTAGCGCGACGGCGTATTCGTCGCCCCGCCGAGATCCAAGTAGTTGGTCACCGAGCCTACCGTATTAGTGACGATGAAAAGGTCCGCGAAATTAGTGTTGTAACCTCCGCCGGCATCGCCCGAAGAGAACTGGAGCGCGTTCGTCTTCCCGCTCCCCATGGTCCATATCACGAGAACGTCACTGCCTTGCTGAGAAACTGACGTAATCTGCAAGGTTGACACATTGTTGGTTGGATCGGTGCCCGACAGATACTCGGCCATGTTGATCTGCCCATCACCATCGGGGTCGGCGTCGCATGCGGCAGAACCGTTGGTGGTGCCGAAATACAGGAACTGCCAAGCTTGGAACAGAGTTAATGCCGTGATGGAATTTGATTGCGTGGCGGTGCTGATTCCCACGGGCCCTGTGGCCACCAGTCTGACGCTGTAGGTGCCGGCGGCGTACGTGTGAACAACGACGTTGGTCGTGGTGTTTGTCGTACTGGCATCGCCGAAGTCCCAAGACCGGTTGGTGATGGTGCCAGTTGAGGTGTCCGTGAAAGTAACGCTCAAAGGCTCTGTGCCACTGGCAGGAGCGGCGACGAAACTAGCCGCCGGTGGGTTCGCGCCATTGAGGAAGTTGTAGACGCTCGCGTAATCGCTCGCTGCGCAGACCCTGCTGATTCCTGCACCCGCGGTCGGGAGCGAGCCGTTCTTGCTTTGGGTCAGAACAAACGACCCAAGGATCGTGGCGGGGGTAATGCCCACACCGCCGATGGCGGTCAGGTACGGTGTCTGGTCGCCGAGCGCGCTGCTCGTTGGATCGACATAGATAATCGTGTTAGTGCCGGCAGGGTCGGTACGGATAATCACGCGATACGAGGTGCCATAGCCAAGCCCGGTTGTGCCATAGACGAAGGGAGCGCCGGCTTCGCCGGTGGTGCGAGCTCCGAGGACGTAGTTCGTATTCGCTACGTCTGAAGCCTTCGCCGTCAACTGATAGTTGGCGGTCAAAACATTTCCGACACCGCCATTGGCATCGGCTAGTGCTGCGAAGAACGACGGGGTGCCGCTGTTTACGACGGGCGCGTTGGTGACGTTGACCACCATGCCGGCAAACAACGTCACATTTGTTGTCTGGAGAAAATCCTTCCATGCCACCGGTTTGATCGCCGTTTGACCGGCAGGAATCCACGCGACGCCGCTGCTGATCTGAATGGGCGTGACGGCCGCTCGGGCCACCAGGAAATTATCGATCCGACCGGTGCCGGTCGGGCCGATTGTTCCGCCGCTTGCGCTGGTCGTGGAATTATTGACGAGGCGGAAGTGGAGCGAGGATAGATTCTCGATCGCGGTGATGCTGCTCAAGTCGTTGGTGAAATGGTAAGCCGGTTCGTAGACATTGTTATTCCAGACAGTCCGGACGCCGCTGATGGCTTGGTTGGCAAGCACGCTAAACGCGGTGGCCGTCGTGAAAGTTGTCCCGTTCGTGCTGTACTGCAACAGGAAGTCGCGGGGACCTGTGCTGCTGCTGGTTTGATCCCAGGCGAGTTGGATGCCGCCGACTCCCAGTGTGCTCACCTGGAATTGGAAGAAGTCGCCCACGCCCCAACGATTGGCATTCCAGGAACTCGTTGAGCCGTTCCCCGAGACCACGGTCCAAGAGGTGCCGGCGTCGGCATGCATTCCTGTGGCGATGCCCGAACCGATGTCAGCGGTAATGTTACCGACGCTGTACCCAACCTTGCCAGAGTAGGCGTTCACGTTCGTGCCCTGGAAAGTCCAGATGACATTTGTGATGCCGCGCTCCTGCCAACTTGCCTGGCCGACGAGGTCGCCGTTGCTGAACGTGTTGAAGTCGTCGTAGAAACCGAAGCTGACGACATCGAGATTGACGGCGCGCGTGGTGTCACCAATGCCATTGGTGGTGTTGGTGAAGCCGATGGTGTTGTTGTAGCTGCCTTGGGGCAGATTGATGGCGTTGTTGTTGATCGAAGCCTTCACCACGGTGCTGGAGCCGCCGGCCAACGTCCCATTAACTCCAGACAAGGTCAGCCACGGCGCCGTCGCGCTCGCCGTCCAGTTCATCGAGATGCTGCCGGTGTTGCTCAGAATATAGTCCTGAGAAGACGGGCTAAACGGTCCGCCGACCTGGCTCGTCGCATTGAAAGTGTTGACCGGACTGACCGACAGTTGGCCAGGTGTGAGTACGGTCAGATTCACGCTGCGGGCGATCCACGCTTCCGTCACCGAGTTGCTGAACGTAACCGTGCCGGAATAAGCTCCGCCGATGAGTGAGTCCGCCGCGCTGTTGACGGACACTGTGATGTCAGTGCTCGAGCCGGCGTTGAGCGAGCCGCTGCTGGCCGAGAGATCAAGCCACGGAGCATTCTTGGCGGCGGACCAGCTTAACGAGGTCCCGTTGGTGTTGGTCAGGGTATAAACCTGGCTCGACGGGCTGAACGGTCCGCCCTGATCGCCACTACTGGCAAAGGCGCTCGCCGGCGTGATGGCGAAGTTGGGAATGACCGGAGTTGTGATGGTGAAACTGCCGCCGCTGGTGGCGCTGCCGCCAAGTCCCCAGACGGTAATCGGACCGGTTGTGGCGCCTATGGGAACGGTCGCGATGACTTGGTTGGTGGCGGTGATGGTGTAGGAGGTAACGGTGCCGTTGAAGGCGACGTTGGTAATCGTATCAAGAATCGCGCCGGTGATGCTGATGTTGTTGCTGACCGGGCCGCTCGACGGGGAGAAGCTGGCGATGGATGGGGCGGCAGGCGACTGGCCATCGACCTTGCTGCGCAGCACCCACGCAAGGTTATTGGGCAAGGCATTGAAGAATGAAAATCCGGTAAGATCCTGGATCTGTTTGGCGGAGGTAACAAAGCTCTGCCACGAGCTGCTCTGAGTGGAGTTGGGAACATCAATAGCAATCACGCGAATACTGGCGGGATTGGCGTTGGTGATGCGGCTAAGCGCAGTCCCGCCACCCAATGGAGCGCAGACGACGATCTTCCAGAGGTTTGAAGGAACGTAGACCTCGCCGCCGACAATTGTCGTAGAGCCAAAACCTCTCGGCCCGCAAGTGATCAATAATTCTTGGGTGGAAAGCATCGAGCGGCAGTAGCCCTCAAAGTCGTTCCAAAGACCTGAATTCATATTCGGGTTCTGCGGGGCAATGTTCGACATCAAGAATACCAAGTCATTGTCTGTTTGATTATCGGTTCGATCCTTCGAGGGGCACATGTGGCCGCGATCCCAGCCGGAGCCGCTGTAGGAGTTCGGCTGGACCACGTAAAAGCCGGCAGGCAAACTTGTGTCAGCGTAGAAGCTGTCGGAGCGCTCGGTTGAGTCGACATCGCCCGCGGTCAAGTCCCAACTAGCCCAATTGGGAATCCCCAGATTGTCGCTGTAATCAAGGGCCTGGACCGTACGCTGAATCAAATAATGGTTATGATTCGTAGGATCAACGGTGGCTCCGGTGGGATTCCCGAGCTGCATCTGCAATGCAGCGTCGATGATGGCGACAGCCTGAAAAACCGGCAGAAACAGCACCGCCGCGCTGATGGCGAGCGGGAAGAATTTCCGCGCGCAAGACTTATGAATGGATCCCATAAGTGTTCGCGCGGAACTGTGGGTATCGATTCGCGACCAGCGAGGAAATCTGCGCGTTGTCGACTTCCGACAGACGCGCTTTCCGGGCGGTCTCCTGGAGTGTGGATGTAAAGATGGTGGTTGGCGAAAGCTGTGGTAAGAACACCACCCAAACGCATGCCGCAATGAACCGTCGTGGGTCCAATATCATATTTCCAGTGGTCGCCCGACTAATCGCCGACACATACAGAGAGCCGACTCAAACCTATGTTACCACAGTCCTCGAAAAAAAGAAATGACAAAAACCACCCGCTGCAGCTCGGCCCCTTTCGTATTGACCCGATCCAAAAGGTTCACCTAGAGTGCAAGCTGCTGGTAATGAAGATCCTTGTCATCGGAGGGGGCGGACGCGAGCACGCACTGGTTTGGAAACTTGGCCAGAGCCAAGAGGTTACGAAAGTCTTCTGCGCACCCGGCAACGCCGGCATTGCGAAGCTTGCCGAGTGCATCCCCATTTGGCCAACGGACACCGAGGAACTCGCGGCGTTCTCAGCCGATCGTCACATCGACCTCACCGTCGTTGGTCCCGAAGCGGCATTGTGCGCCGGCATTGCGAACGTGTTTCGTGCGCGTGGCTTGCCCATTTTCGGTCCGAGCCGGCAAGCGGCCCAGCTCGAAGGCAGCAAGGTCTTCTCGAAACGCTTTCTCCTAAAACACGGCATCCCGACAGCTGATGCGGAGATCTTTGACGACGCCCGGAGCGCGCGGCAATTCGTCCACACACAAGGCGCACCCGTCGTTGTCAAAGCTGACGGGCTCGCCTCGGGCAAGGGCGTCACCATTGCGCGAACGGTTGAAGAAGCGGACCAGGCGATCAGTGATATGATTGAGAAGCGCATCTTCGGCGCCGCAGGTGCGCAAATCGTGGTCGAAGAATGTTTATCCGGCGAGGAAGCGTCGGTCATGGCGCTCGTCGACGGCAAAACGGTCAAGCTCCTCGCGCCTGCGCAGGACCACAAGCGTGCGCTCGACGGTGACTGCGGGCCGAACACCGGCGGGATGGGCGCGTATTCACCCACACCAGTCGCGGACATCGGATTCCGTGGCGACATTCACGAGATTTTCCTGCGCACGCTCGCAGGACTGCAGGCGGAAGGGATCGATTTTCGCGGCGTCCTCTATGCGGGGCTGATGGTCACCGATGGCGGCCCGAAGGTGCTGGAGTTCAACTGTCGTTTTGGCGATCCCGAGACACAAGTCATCGTGCCGCGCATGGATTTCGACCTTGTCGAAGCCGCGCTCGCCGTCACCAACGGCACGCTCGATAGGTTCGAATTGAAATGGAAACGCGAAGCTGCCGTGTGCGTGGTCATGGCCGCAGGCGGTTACCCCGGCCCGTACGAGCGCGGCAAGGTGATTGAGGGATTGAAAGAAGCCTCCAAATTGGCTAACGTCACCGTGTTTCACGCCGGCACGAGACAAACCGCCGAGGGTCAGATCGTGACCGATGGCGGCCGCGTGCTGGGCGTGACGGCACTCGGCGAGAACGTCGAGGACGCTGTGGACCGCGCCTACGACGCGGTGAAACGGATCCGTTTTGACGGCGCGCACTATCGACGTGATATTGCCGCCCGCGCGCTACGTCTGGCGTCGGCGCGCACAACGCAAGGGAGAACATGACAAAGGTTGCACGACTATTGATTGTGGGTTTGGCGCTCGCGGGGCTTCTCTGGCCGGAATACGCCCGGGCTGGCAGTAACACGAATGAATTGCGCGAAGCGACGGAGGTGATCGACGCGCTAAAAGCGCACTACGTCGACCGTGAGAAGCTCGATCCGAAACTGCTGAATGACGCGACGGTCAGCGGTGTCCTGCAAGCGCTCGGGGCGGGCGCACAACTGCTGACACCTGAGGCTCTCGCATCGAACGCAACCGCGGTCGCCCAAGGCATCGCGACCAACACGACCGTCGCCTTGCCGTCAGAACCGCTCGCTCGCGCCGAGATCATCACTCCGAGCATTGGCTACATCCGCATCGCCGATGTCGCCACCGACACGGTGCCGGCTCTCGATGCCGAACTGAGGAAATTCGCGGCGGAGAAAGTGGACGGTTACGTGCTGGACCTGCGATTCGCGGACGGGACCAACCTCACGGCGGCGGCCGCGGTCGCAAGCCGCTTCCTCGCGCCCGGTCAGGAAGTTTTCGAGCTCAAGCAATCCGAAGGCGGCGAGAAGAAATTCCGCACCACGGAGGCGCAACAATCACTCGCCGCTGAACTCAGCGAAGTGCCGTTGCTGCTGTTGGTGAATGCGCAAACGCGCGGCAGCGCCGAGGTGCTCGTCGGCGCGTTGCGGGCGCAGGATCGCGGCATTGTGGTCGGCGCCAAGACCGCAGGCTCGGCAGCCGCCCGGCAGGACATCAAACTCAGCGATGGCCGCATTCTTCGCGTCGCGACGGCGAAGGTCACCCTGCCCAACGGGGGCGACATTTTTCCGGACGGTATCGTACCCGACGTGCCTGTGAAGATTGATCCGAAAGTCGAGGCGGATGTACTATTGAATGCCCCGACAAACCTGACGCTTTCCGCCAGCCTGCAACCGCGTGAGATGAAGAAGAGTCTGAGCGAGGCGGAGTTGGTGAAGGTGTATCGTGGCGAACCGATCGGCACAAACGTCACCTCCACCACCGGCAACGACGAAGAGGGCGAAGTGCAAAAGGTGCGGGACGTCGTCCTGCAGCGGGCTGTGGATATTCTGAAGGGAATCCGCGTGTTGTTGACGTGGCAATGACGGAGTAGCCAGTCAGTCTCCCGAACCGATGAAGACAATCCTGTTTGTATGCACCGGCAATGTTTGTCGTAGCCCGATGGCAGAAGGTTTGATGCGCCACCTGCTGCGCGGACGCACCGACGTGCAGATAGTCTCCGCCGGGCTCGGCGCGCTGGACGGGCAACCGCCCAGCGATCTGGCCGTGCAGGTGATGAGCGAGCTTGGCATCGACGTTTCGTACTATCGCAGTCAGGCGTTGCGCGTGCCGCTGGTCGAGCAGGCGGATTTCATCTTCACGATGACCCGACAGCAGCAGGACGCAATTCAGACGATTTATCCCGCCGCGGCGGAAAAGACCTTCGTGCTGCGCGAGTTTGAGGATGCCGAGGTGATCGGCAAGGACATCAGCGATCCGATCGGGCAGTCGCTGGAGGTCTACCGGCGCACCCGCGACCAGATTCAAAACGCACTGCCAAGCCTCGTGCAGTTCATCGACCAGACGGAGGCTGCGGCGCGGCGCACGGCACGCGAAGTCGCCGCCGAGCCGCCGCAACCGCATCGCATCGCATTGGCAGCCGACCACGGCGGTGTGGAGATCAAGAAAGCGCTGAAGGATTGGCTCGCGACCAACGGCTTCGAGTTTTCGGATTTCGGCACGCACTCGACCGAACCCGTCGATTACCCTGAATACGCGTTCATTGTCGCCCGCGAGATTGTTGCGGGCAACTTTGATCGCGGCGTGTTGATCTGCAAGAGCGGCGTTGGCATGAGCATTGCGGCCAACCGTTTTCCCGGCGCACGCGCCGCGCTTGTCTACGACGAGAAATGGGCCCGGCTCAGCCGCGAACACAACGACGCCAACATCTTGGTGCTGTCCGCGCTGGAAGAGGGCATGACGAACGAACGAGCGATCGCGCTTCTCGACATTTGGCTGAAGACGAAGTTCGATGGCGGTCGTCACGAGCGGCGGGTCAAAGAAATGGACAACCCGCCAACGCCTTCGGCCGCCGCCGGCAAGAAAAGCTCGGCGTTGGCCCAGGTCGATCCTGAGATCTTCGACGCCATTCAACGTGAAAAACGTCGGCAGCAAGAGAATATCGAGCTGATCGCCAGCGAGAACTTCGTTTCGTCCGCGATTCTGGAAGCCGCCGGCACGGTGCTCACCAACAAGTATGCCGAAGGGTACCCCGGCAAGCGTTACTATGGCGGCTGCGAATACGTGGACATCGCGGAGCAACTCGCCATCGACCGCGTGAAACAATTGTTCGGCGCCGAGCACGCCAACGTCCAGCCGCATTCGGGTTCACAGGCGAACATGGCCGTCTACTTCGCGACGCTGCAATACGGCGACCCAATTCTGACGATGGAACTCGCGCATGGTGGCCATCTCACGCACGGTTCGCCGCGGAATTTTTCGGGGCGGTTCTACAAGGTCGCGCACTACGGCGTTCGGCAAGACACTGAAACAATTGACTACGATCAGCTCGCCGAACTTGCGAAGCAGACGAGACCCAAGATGATTACCGCCGGCGCCAGCGCCTACCCGCGCGTTATCGATTTCAAACGTATGCGCGAGATCGCCGATACGGTCGACGCACTGCTGTTTGTGGACATGGCTCACATCGCCGGCTTGGTTGCTGCCGGCATTCATCCCAGCCCAGTGCCCTACGCCGATTTTGTGACAACAACAACACACAAGACGCTGCGTGGCCCGCGTTCTGGTCTAATTCTGTGCAAAGCGAAATACGCAAAGGACATTGACAGTTGGGTCTTGCCCGGCATCCAGGGCGGCCCGCTCATGCACATCATCGCGGCGAAAGCCGTTTGCTTCCTCGAAGCGATGAAGCCCGAATTCAAGGATTACCAACGTCAGATCGTGAAGAACGCGCAGGTGCTCGCTAACGCGCTGGCTGTGCGCGGCTTCCGCATCGTCAGCGGTGGCACGGACAATCATCTCATGCTCGTTGACCTGCGCCCGAAGAAAATCACGGGCAAAATCGCGCAGGAAGCGCTCGACAGAGCCGGCATCACCACGAACAAGAATCTCATCCCCTACGACACAGAGAAACCGCTTGTCACCAGCGGCATCCGTCTTGGCACTCCCGCCGTGACCACGCGGGGCATGAAAGAACCCGAGATGGACGAAATCGCCGCGCTCATCACCAAAGTCTTGGAGAAACCCGACAATGCGACGGTCCAGGCGAGCGTGAAAGAACGAGTCCGCACCCTCACCGCGAAGTTCCCACTGCCGTACTGAGTCGGCGCCGGTTTCGTCTTGTGGTGTTACATTCCCAGCGTTAGGCTATGCGACGTGATGGTGATGCGTCAGCGTTTCTGCACGCTCGCGGTGATGGCCTGTTCGGCGACTACTCTGGGACCGGCGCTCGCTCGTGATCTGCCATCGGGCCCGGCGAGGACCGGGACGAATGCGACGATTGCCGGCATCGTGCTCGATGCCGACGGGAAGCCGGCTGCGAGAGCGGTGGTGGTTGCGCGCTCCGTGGGGCCAAACGATCAGTTCGTTGTTCCACTCGGACTCCCGATCCACTATCTTCCCGAATCCATCACTGCCAACAGCGAGATCGACGGTACGTTTGCGATCGACCTCGTTCCTGACCGGTACGCCGTGTTCGCCACCACTGCGGGCGGCACTCAATTGGCTTGGCGAGAGAGTGTCGATGTGGCGGCGCACGAGAAGAAATCGGGAATCGAACTCCAAATGCGCCGACTTCTGACCGTGCGGGGACACGTCGAGAGTAGTCATCCTGGGCGGTTTGGCAACAAAGCGGTCAGCGCTTACATGTTTTTGGAGCAAGCGGGCTTCGGATTCCAAGCCAATGCGGACACGGACGCGCAGGCGGCGTTCACATTGCGAGGCTTGATGCCGGGAACGCGGGGTGTCACGATCGAGTCCAAGCTCGACTCGACCGAGCCGGCCGCCCAGTGATGCCGGTGCGGCTGGTAAGCGACTCGGTAGAAATCACGGACACCACCAAGGAGATCACGGGCGGCACGAATGCCGCGGCGAGATTCCGCATCTGAAAGAGCTGGCGAGGAAACTGAGTCGACGGAACGATTTCGTGCTGTTGAGCGTGAGCATCGATGAAGACGAAGCGAAATGGCGGGAATTCATCAAGAGGGAGCAGATGAACTGGCGTCATGCACTCGATCCGGACGGATGGCACGGAGGCGTCGCCGCGAAGTACGGCGTCACCAGCATCCCAACCACATTCTTGCTGGATAAGGACGGCAAGGTCATTCAGGTCGATTTGCGCGGCGTGCAACTCGGGTCCGAGGTCGAGTCCGCAATCGGGGATAGAACTGGCGCCGAGTAAGTACGCACGTTCATTGGCGATTTAGCGGTTGGCTTGGCGGCCAAAATCCAGTTTGACGCCGTCGGACACCTTCGCTACTGTCGAACTGCTAAGATGTACGGCGTTGTTTAATCAGGAGAATCCAAGATGATTGTCACCACTGCGCAGTTGTTCAAGATCGCCTACGGGCGCTATGCCGTCGGCGCATATAACATC
>Ga0335085_10008684_pt1 | contig 15475 bp, 13 predicted proteins | sample Lox_Sample_45_FD_206712 | JGI IMG/M metagenome (GOLD analysis project Ga0335085, IMG submission 206712) | Soil microbial communities from Loxahatchee National Wildlife Refuge, Florida, United States - Lox_Sample_4.5 | ecosystem: Environmental > Terrestrial > Soil > Wetlands | place: USA...
GCACGTCGTCACCGGGTGGCGGGCCATTCACAAAAACCCGCAGCGTGTCCCACGACTCCTGGTGTTCCGGGACCTGATCAATGTCTCCGACCTCCTCGGGCGAAAGGTTTTTCCCTTGCAGGTGCTTTAGGAACCAGGAGAAGACGGTGGTCCGTGAAACCTTGTCGTATCCATGCTCGCCCGGCGACTCCTGCCAGTTCAAATCACCGGCCGCTCCGAGCGTGGTGTAGAGTCCCTTAAGCTGGCGATAGACGTCGCGGGCGCCCTGAATCACGAAATACTGGTCCAGGCGCGACGATATGATCAGAAACGGCCGCGGAGCGATCAGGGCTCCCAGGCCCGCCTGGTCCCAGCCATAGGTATTGACCCACCACATACAATCGCAATTCCGGTCCACGGCCCGGTTCGAGACATGCGACCGAACGCTTGCCGTTCCGCAAACTGCCGCGGCAATTTTGGGCCGCTCGTCAGCCGCCGGGATATACCAACTGTACATCCCGCCTCCCGACATCCCCGTCACGCCAATTCTTTCGGGGTCCACCTCCGGGCGCTCGACCAGCAGATCGATGCCACGAATGCCGTTCAGCATTTCAATGCCGCCGGAGGTATAGCCGCGGCTATACCAATGGAACTTGCCTACTCGAGGGCCATCGTGGTCGCCTAACACCTCGCCTCGATAGAGCGTTTCAATCAGCAGGCAGACAAAACCCAGTTCCGCAAATTTCCGCGCGTGCCCTTGATAGGTCACCTTCTGGTGCACTTCATGCCCGCACACATAAAGCACGGCGGGAGCTTTCCCCTTGAGGTTTTTAGGAACGTACAGGTTGGCATCGACGTAGAGTTTCGGCACGCTCTCGTAATACAGCTTCTCGATGCGGTATTGCGGGCGATCGATCACGCCGGTCACCTTCACATGCAAAGGCGGCCGCTTTTCGGGAGGGGGAAAATCCGGAAGGCCCATCATCTCCCAAAATTGCCGGCGGCGCTCCGGCACCAACCGCCGAAAGGCTTCCGCATCCGGGTAATCCGCCAGGGAATATGTGGTGACCTTCAGCGCTTCGCGCGACAGGTATTCACGAATGCTGATGCTGTACTGTGGCTCTTCCCCCTTGTCCAGGCGTGAATCAGGAGGGTCAGGGTTCACCTGTGTCGGAAGCGATCGGGCGGGATCCACGAAACCCGCTCCCCATCCCCACACACCCGCCTTCAATAATTCGCGTCGTCGCATCAAGTCCCTCCCGGTCAAGAGCATCGCGCAGATATGTCCTGGAAGTCCGCGCCTCGTCCAAAAGCTATTTAGTACGCTAACGTATTCGTCCTGGCGGTTCAAGTTCGCCGGTGACATTTGGCGGTTGTCATCGAGATAGGGGGAGCGCTTACCCACTCGCCCTCCCACACCACCGTTCATAGGGGCGTATACGGCGGGTCGGCGGGATGATGGGTCCTTTCGGCAAGCTTGGCCAAAAAACAAGAATTCGCGGGTACGTACTTCAAAGTGCACGGAGGGCAAGACGCGGGCGCGTTATTTGCCGGCAGCCTCCGTGCACTTGTCCAAGGCTTTCCCCTGGCCAACCGTAGTTAGGCAATTGTCAGCGTATTGACCACGCGGTTGAACTGCTTCCCAATTTGTGCGGCAAAGGCCGTAGACGCGGCGCTAACGCTGCCGATTTCGCCGCCGCTGTTGAAATCATGGGAGCCGTGCAGCGTCATATTTTGCGGGGGTTTTCCCTCCAGGAAGAAAATCGTCATCCAAAGCATCGCAGTGTTCTGTTGCTGGGTGCCGCAGCTTACTCGCTTCACGCTGGAATAGTTGGCCACTTGCACCTGGTTTTCCATCACCTTGCCCCCTTCGATCTGGAAGAGGCCGGCAACATCATTGACATTGTTGAGACATTCGCGAACTAGTGTATAGGTAAGAGCCATGGTAGCTCCTTTCTGTTCACCCATTGATGTGAACGTTAATATAGTGGTTTGCGTTCGCGAATCGTTTCATATCTGTCTTGCGAGAGGACGCGAAGGCGCCTTCCTGACTTGGATCAAAACCCTCGAATCACGTGTTGTGTAGTTGCCCACCCGTCCTCACGACGTGGAGCACTAGCCGCAGCGCACCGGAGGGGAGGAATGGCGTGCCGCCCGAAAGCCATAAATGCGCTTTGGCCGAATTTCGGCACCTATATGCCGAAAATCCCAACTTCCGGATGGCACGTCAGAACGCAAAATGATGCTCGAAGAACTCGAGCGTCGAAATTACTCTCCGAGAACCATCGAGTGTTGCATCCCTTGGATTTTGCCGTTACTTCCATCGCCCTCCGGACCAGTTGGGTCCCGAACACACGTCTTAGAGTTGAGACCATCCTCCGTCGACCGGAAGCTCTGCGCCCGTGGTGTAGGTTGCGTCAATCGCCAGGAATGCCACCGCTTTGGCAATTTCCTCCGGCTGGCCGAGACGCTTCATCGGAACGCTTTGCGCCATCTGGGTGTAGACCTGATCTGCAGCCTCCTTCGGCATTCCTACCTTCTGGAGTATGGCCGTCGCTCCAATTGGACCCGGGCTCACCGCATTGACACGTATTCCACGGGCCGACAACTCACTAGCAAGGCTCCGAGTAATGGAACGAAGCGCCGCTTTAGCGGCGCCGTAAGCGCTCAATGGCCCCAGCGCCTTCACGTTGGCGATCGAAGTGGTAAAGACCACCGAACTTCCTTCTGGCATGAGCGGCGCCAGTTTCTGGGCGATGAAATACGGTCCCTTGGCGTTCAGGTTGAGCATATCGTCGTAAACTTCCTCAGTCACCTGCTCAAATGGGACAAAGTGACCATATCCCGCGTTGACGAACAGCACATCGAGCTTGCCGAACGTCTCCTTGACCTTCGCCGCTAAGGCGTCCATATCGGGAAGCGAGGTCGCGTCGCTGCGGACTACGATAGCTTTATCGCCAAGCTCAGCCTGAGCCGTCTTGATCGTTGCAGCGGTGCGCCCAGTCACGATCACGCGTGCACCTTCGTTGATGAACAATTTGGCAGTCGCCAAGCCTATGCCGGCGGTTCCGCCTGTGATAACTGCTGTTTTTCCCTTGAACCTGTCCATGTTGTCTCCTGTGTTTTATTTGTCTTGGTGCCTTACGTACCTGAGAGTACGATAAGCACAGCGGCAGTGCAAGTAATTTCGTACGCGATGGTAACTAATATCGGAGAGCGCGCCCGAAGACGTCCAAAAGGCTTTATCCCCGACGAAGCACTCGAACCGCGACCGGCGATCCTTCAGGACAACGCGCTCAACGATGCTGGGTAAGACAAGTCGACGCCGGAGACCTTGACGACGGCCTGCCAGGCGGCTTCTTGGTTCGCGCGATCGTGCAGGTGCGGGTGACGCTGCGCCTCAATTGGGCCTGTGAGCTTCCCTTTTGCCGATGCGAAGAATTGCCCTGAGACGTCGGTTCCGAACTCCGACGCCTGGAGGTACCGACGGGCCGCAGTCTCCGGCGTCTGATTCATGCCGGGAATGTGGCTCACGATGGGGATAAACAGATACTTCAACGCCAGGCCAGCGCTTCGCACCACCTTGGTGTCGGTCGCCGCACCGGGCGAGACAGCGTACACGGCCATGCCGGAGGGTAGCCGGCGCGCCAGCGCCGCGACCCACCAAGCGATGATGAGCTTTGCGTCGGCATACGCATTGTTGGGCACGTACTTGACGTTCGGCCCGTTGCGAATCAGGGCTTCCACAGCGGCGGTTCGGTCACCCTGGTGGTATTTGGCTGCGAAGGCTGGCACGTCGGTGTACTTGAACATGGGGACGCCCCCTCGGGCAGGCTCCGCACCGGCGATAACAATCCGTGCGTTGGGGCTCAGCAGGTTGGCGCGGAGCAAGCCGACAGTCAGTTGATGATGGCCGATTAGGGGGGCCTGAGACGCCTCGATGCCCGAAGCAGTGAGCGCGCGCTTCTTGAATGGAACCAGCCCTGCATTGAGCAGCAGGAAATCGACCGGCTGACCTCGCCTGACCAGTTCGGCGAGGGCGGACTGAACGCTGGACGGCGCGTCCAGGTCCAGCTCCAATGGCGTGAAAACCTGTGTCTTGGTCTCAGCCGCGAGCTGAGCGGCCGTTTCCTGGACCCGGGCCAGGCTGCGGCCGGTGACGATGACCTGCCGGTAGCCTTTGGTGGCAAGCAGGCTGGCAGCCGCATAACCGAGCCCGGAGGTGGTGCCGGTGACGAGTGCGATCGAATGTTCCATGGGCGTCTCCTTGGTGAAGGGTGAAGGTCGTGATGTTTTTCCTTGGGACCTCTCCGTGCTGTCTCCTGCATTTATCTGCCTTGAAGTATTACATACGCTAGAGTATGATAGTTGCAGCTGCAATGCAAGGAGTTTCGTACGCCATGGTAACTAATGTTTCGAAGCGCCCCCGAGGACGTCCAAAAGGCTTTATCCCCGACGAAGCACTCGACCGTGCCGTTGAGATGTTTTGGGAGCATGGGTATGAAGGAGTGGACGTGGATCGGATCGCACGGGCCGTGAACGTCACCAAACCCGCGCTATACCGAGCCTTCGGAGACAAGTCCACCCTGCTGCTCAGGGCGGTCGAGCGCTATGGAATAACGTATGGAGCTCCCATAATGGCAGCATTTCAAGCGGAGGCGGACATCCACAAGGCTGTGACCGCCTTTTGCGAGGCTACTGTCAACACCGCTACTGGCAACGCTCGCTGCGGCTGTATGATGGCCGCCGCTGCGCTGGGACAGTCGGAGCGGGTAACGGAGATCCGTTCGTGTGTCGCAAAGGCCCTCACCGCATTCGCTGATATTTTCGCGAAACGTTTCGAAAAGGAGATGAAGGCTGGGCGACTGACTCGCACACCCTCTGCCAAGGTGCGAGGCCGTGCGCTCGTTGACTTGATGGTGGGTATGCAGCTTCGCGCCAAGACCGGTATTGCCCGCGAGCAATTGTTGCAAGACGCCCGAAGCTATGTGCCCCTGATTCTGGGCAACTGAGGGGTCCGCCTCTGACGAAGCAAAGGGTGTGTCGCGCCCACCCAGCTCTGCCTCGCGCAGAAGGGTTGATTCGTTATTACAAAGGAGGTTGAAAATGGTAAGCATTCCTAAGCATGTGCAGGACTTTTTCCCAGGCAAGATGGGTTGGGTAGCCACCGCCACAAAAGAGGGACTGCCCAACGTCACTCCCAAAGGATCAGTCCGAGTTTTGGACGATCAGCACGTAATTTTCGCCGATCTCTTTTCTCTAAAGACCCGGCAGAACCTGGAGAAGAATCCTCGTGTGGCGGTGACAGTGATCGACGGGGCAACTCACAAGGGTTACCAGATCAAGGGGACGGCAGAACTGATCTCGTCGTGTCCGCTTTACGACCAGATGACAGAGCAAATGAAGCAATTAGCCCCGACCTTGCCCCCGCCCATGTATGTCGTCAGGATCGCGGTGGAATCTGTTTACGACCAATCCGGAGGACCCGACGCCGGCAAACAAATTGCCTAGGCGAAGAACATTTTCAGCGGGTAGCCCCGACACGGATTGTGTGTCGTGGGCGCTTTTCCCTAAAGACGAGCCCGAGCAAAATCGAACACGGCCGGAATACAATCGCCGGGTAATAGAAGAACCACAAAAAGCGTGTCGTGGCTACCCTGTTCTTTGTGCCTTGGTGTCTTGGTGGTGAGTATTTTGTAGTTGGAAGTGCGAAGCTCGCGCAAGATCCGGCGTCGGCAGCTTCCGGCGCGGATGCGTCTGGACGAGTGCCAAATGTCACTCAGCGACCACAACGCTTGAACCACCTGGCCGAGTCGGCATTTCGGACAAGTGCCTCCAATACCTTTCCCCGCTCGCAAACCTAGGTAGTGGAAGATAAAAGACGTTATCGTGCGCTTGTTCTCACGGTTGTTAAATCGCCGCTGCACGCGCAGCTCAGAATCGCCTGTCAGTTAGCGTATAGTCGGCTACTCGGAAACTAACGTTTAGCAGCGCATTGCCGGGTTGCCGCCTTACTTTCATCTCGGCGAGGAGTCTCATCTGCATCGGTTCGGAGCGGGAGGAATGCCTTGCCCACAGGCGGAAAGTGCCGGTATCGGCAAGACCGCAGCAGCGCCACGCGATTGGGCCGAGCGAGCCTCGGCCGGGCCGAAAGTTGTTCGGCCCTATGTTCTTCGGCCCCCTCCTGGCGACCACCTCGGCGCCTGCCATGCCGCCCCTCCTCATTGTCGCGGAGGGGAGCCTCCAGCTCGCTTTTTCGCTTGACAAAGGCTAGTGATGTGTGCATACTGGGTAAGGGAGGACGCACCCTGAGGCGAAGGGCAATGCGCATGGCCAGCCCGAAAGTTTCCCACTCCCGCTCCCTGTGCCGGTTTCGGCACTCTTCAAACCAACAAAAAGTCACCCTCGGCGAAGCTTCCGTGTCAAAGAGAATGAAAAATGCAGGTCGATCCGGGGATGTGTATGAAAACAAAGAAGACAGGTTTCAGGTGCCAGGTGTCAGGTGTCAGGACATATGGGGTTGGCCCGGGTCCCTCCCCTCCGGGATAACTAAAAAGAATGAAAAATGCAGGTCGATCCGGGGATATGTATGAGAACACAGAAGAAAGGTTTCAGGTGCTAAGTGTCAGGTGCCAAGGCGGAGCGGCTTGGCCCGGGTCCCTCCCCTCCGGGATAACTAAAAAAGAATGAAAAATGCAGGTCGATCCGGGGATATGTATGAAAACAAAGACCGGCATGACAAAGTGTCAGTTCCAAAACGGACATTGCTGCATAGTTGAAGCCTACCTGAGCGACAAAATTCACCTTGCGTACTGCTAAATTGCCCTCAATTGCATTTTTGTGACGGACTGTGTGTGGGAATACACCTGGTCCCGCGGTACTCCCCCATATCATCATCGGCAGTTTGGGTGAAGACCGTGAGATGCCGGGGGCGGATTCGTCCAGCGGTGCTGCGTCTTCGAGCATTGTGTCGAGAGCCGCCCCGGCCGAGGTCTACGTCGGAATCAAGAAGGGCCGAGTCCGCGGTTTGGGGATTCCCGAAGGGTGAGCCAAACTCTCCGCTGCGAACCTGTGGGTCAAGGATTCTCGCTGGCACGGCTCCCCCCGCTCTTCCCCGGTCCTTTCCACGATTGCTTTTTGGTCCGCGCCTGTTATCATAATCGGGAGGGATTGGGACCAGATGATCCGGCAGGTCGTTAGTTTCGCCTTGGGTGTCGCCGTGGGGGTGTCTCTATACTCACTTCTGCGGCTTCGACCGCTTTCGCCCACACGCCTTTGGAACTCTGCCTCTCGAATAGACTTCCACCACGCCGGAAATTCGCTCCGCGCGCCTTGGGTACAGAGATCAGCGCCTCCTCAAGTCTTCACACCAATTCGCGTGCACTCGGAAGATCATATCCGTGCATTAATTCCGGAAACGGTTCGCCCTCGACCGCGGGTGCGAGTTCCAGCTCGTAAATCGCCAATGGCTCGGCCCTTCGCTGCAACCCCGGAGGTCGTGGCAAAGAATCGCGTCGAGGTTCCGGCGGGTTTGAATGCACCCGGCCAGGTTGGGACATCGGGAGCCGTCACCTCCGCTTACAAGCCTGCCGCAGCGAGTGCCCCATTGGTCCCAGAGACACGGCTTCCGCAGGTCCCATTGAATCTCGCGAGTCCGAGTCCAGCCGAAACCGCTACACACGCCGAACCCGAGGCCGTGGCGGCGCGCGTACCTCCGTCGCCACCTACCCCCAAGGTTTTTCAAACGATTGGCTACGTGGAAAAAGCCGGAGGGCAGGTCGAAGCAATTATTTTGCAAGATAACCAAGTGCAGGTCGTTCATATAGGTGACCTCATCGCGGAGAGATATCGAGTGACCCGGGTATCTCCCGAGTCGGTGGCTGCCGTAGATGAAGCCCAGGTTAAATCACCCATGTCTAAGCCCGATGTCACTGCGTCAAGGGAATTGACTGCCGGGGTGCTTCCCGCCCCCACGGTGGGCGATGCGGCGAGAGGGTCTGCGGGTTTGGCGAGTGGTCCGCTTGGCCCCATCGGGGGGCCGATTTCTAACCCAAGCGCTGCAGGGGCTCAGCCTGATGGCTTACTTGCGCGTGGAACAGTGAACTTTTCAGGCACGGTTCAAGGCGAATATCCGGTTGCGAATTCATTGGGATACGTTGAGAAGGGGGATGGGAAAGTTGAGGCCATCATGGCGGATGGGGATTCCGTGCGACTGGTTCCCACCAACCCTGCCGCATTATCAGTGGAAGGTGCGCCTCGGCGCGTTGCCAAAGGTAGGTTAGCGAGCCTCGCGTCTGCCGCCCCAGCTCCCATCCCCCCGACAAGCCTGGAAGAGGCGCGGTGGCCAACTGGTGACGCGAGTAAGCAGGCGGGGGAGCCGGCATTTGTGATTCGGCAAGCCTCCTATGAACTCTCGAATTCGGCGGGAATGCGTGCCGGAATTCCGGCAGTAGGGTCGCCATTGAATGAGGCAAGTTCGAAAATTGCGAATTCAGAGACTGGCCTGAACGTAAAGCCTGAGTCAGCCGGTGCGCAATCTTCAGGGGAAGCGCGTGTTGACTCGAACCAAGCTTCACTTACTTTGAAGCCCCTCGGGTTTGTCGTGAAGGCGGACGGCGAATTTGCGGCAATCGTCTCGGACCAGGACCAGGTATACATCGTGCGCAAAGGTGACCGATTCGCTGGGCATTATCTGGCTTTGACCGTCTCCGCCGAAGCCGTCACAGCCGTCGATGAGCCGCCGAGGATTTCTCAACCGCAGCCTCTGGACTCGAAAACAACATCCCCTGATTTGCTCACTGCCTCGGCCGAGCAGGTTTACAATCCGATTATCGAGCGGAATTGTACGGCGTGCGGGTTGGGCGTGTCACATGAGCTTTCCTCGAAATTGCCCGAGGACCCCCAACTTGGAGCGGAATCGCCGCCTCCCGAGAGGGTATTAGAGGTCGACACTCAATCTCTTCATATGAAGGAAGCGAGACAACGGTCCGGCCCGATCCGAAGTACTGATCGCGCTTCTAAGAGCGGCGTAGCCATGCTGGATGCCCCCACATTTATCTTCCAGAACCTCGGCTATGTGCAGACGCACGACGGTGTGATTCAAGCCGTTGTCGCGGATGGGTCGCAAATCTACTTGGTGAAGCAGGGTGATACTTTTGCGGACCAGTACCGCGCAACGAGTGTTGACCCCCTCTTGGTTCTCGCCGTGAGAGTGGCCCCGCAAACGGTTCCCGGGAACTTCCTTTCGGCTCAGGCAGAACCCGGCGCGAATACCGCATCCAACCAACGTTACGGTAACATGCATTTTCCTATGCTAGGGCTGGTAAGCGTACCCGCTCATTCCGAAGTGGGCGCCTCCAGTGGTCCAGTTCTTGGTGACCTGAGCGTAAATCTGATGAATCCCTTTCTGACCGGCTTCGACCCGCAAGTCTATTATTTCACGGCCAATATTCCCTAACGTTTGGCTTTCGGCTCCGGCCAAGGGAGAAAGAAAAGAAATGTTGGATAAAAGAATCCAAGTGATGGGGGTGCTGGCGATTTTCTCTGCGTCGCTTGGCTGTGGAGGCGGTTCCAGCACTTTGTACAATCAGGGTCGAAAAGCCGAAGAACGGAAAGATTGGGATACCGCATTGGTGGACTACGAGAAGGCGCGGGAAACCGATCCGTCGAACTCGTTGTACGTCCTGCATGAGGCCAATGCCCGCAACAATGCCGGCCTTTTCCACCTGAAGAATGGCCGGATGTTATTGAAAGAAGGCCGATTCGATGAAGCTTCCGGGGAACTCCAGAAAGCGGCACGAATTGATCCATCCAACATCGGCGCTGCCCAAGAGCTAGAGGCAGTTCTGGCCAAACAAGCTCAAGCCAAGAAGGCACATACTCAGGCAATCCAGAACGCTTTGAAGGCGCGTGAAGCAGAAAACCAAACGCCTGCGGTGAAGTTACAACCATTTCCTCAGGAACCTCTCGCCCACTTTCGCCTTTCCGCTGACAGCCGAAGGGTATTTGAAACATTGGGAAAGCTGGCAGGACTTAATGTGGCCTTCACCCCGGATTTTCGCCCGGTTCCGTTGAGTGAAGACCTGAGCGGGGTAAAAATCGAAGACGCCATAGGCCTTGTGGCGTTGCAGAGTAAATCGTTTTATAAGCCAGTGACCTCCAACACCATTCTGGTAATTCCCGATAACCCCAATAATCGCCGTGACTATGACGATGAAGTGTTGAAGACAATATACCTTGCCAATCCCTTGGCGCCCGCCGACCGCACAGCGATCACCACGGCCCTTAAGCAAGTGCTGGGTTTACAAAGGATTATGGACAATCCCGACGCGAACGCGATCATCATTCGCGATACCCCGGCGAAGGTAGCGGCGGCCGAGCAGCTCGTACGGAAGCTTGACCGGGCCAGGGCTGAAATCATGATCGATATCAACATCGTCGAAGCTGACCGCGACCGCATACGCAATTTGGGCCTCACCCCGGCAACCGTAAGTGCCAGCGGCTCAATAACTCCGGGAATCCAGGCGGGAACGGCATTTGCGCCGACCACGGTCGTCTCGGGCGCGACCACGGCGGCGACCTCGGCGGCCATTAACACCTTAAGTTACAAGGATTACGCTGTGGTTCTTCCTGGCGCAACTGCTCAGGCAGTCCTGAACGACTCGAAGACCCACATCATGCAGAGCCCGCAAATCCGAGTTACAGATGGGCAGACGGCCAAGGTCAAAATCGGAAGCCGAGTCCCTTATGCCACGGGCAGTTTCTTGCCATCGTTGGGGGGAACAACCAGTTCCGCTGGGGGCGTCGGATTGCTTGCCAGCACCCAGTTCCAATTTCAGGATATCGGCGTAAATTTGGACTTGACGCCCCATCTCCTCCTCACGGGGGAGGTTGCGATTCACGCCAAGATTGAGATTTCGTCCCTTGGTGCGTCCATCTCGGTGGGTGGAATCACTGAACCCACTTTCGGCCAGCGCGTTATTGAGGACGACTTTCGATTACAGGAAGGCGAGGTCAATCTCCTGGGTGGCCTGATTCAGAGGACTCTGACCGAGCAGGTGCAGGGAGTTCCCGGGTTGGGTGACATTCCTCTCCTCCGTTACCTCTTTTCTCAAGAAAACAAGGAGATTAACGACCAAGAGGTGCTGGTGATGCTGACCCCTCGGGTCGTCCGACTTCCCGAACCTGCCGTTGTTGAAGGGGCAACTGTTTCCGTGGGTGCCTCCGGGGGGGGAGAAGGAAATCCCGGGGTAATAGAAAGCCCACGTCCTTTCGAGATTCCACCCACAGGACCCCGGCAACCCTAGCGATGCGACCGCTCATGGCCAATGGACGCCGTCAGTCTTCCGACCGGGCCTTCGTGTTGATTGAGCTGATTGCGGCGATCACGATCATATTGATCTTGACGACCCTGGCTTTACCTTTAGCGCGCAACGCCATCATTCGGAAGCGGGAGACAATTCTCCACGAGGATTTGCGCATAATGCGCGATGCCATCGATCACTACAAACTCGCTTCGGACTCCGGCCAGATTCCTGTCAAGGTCGATACCTTTGGGTATCCGCCGGACCTTAAAACCCTCGTAGACGGGGTGCCGGTGAAGGGAACTGCTAAGGGGAAATACAAGTTCCTTCGCAAAATCCCCATTGACCCCATGACCGGATCCGCCGATTGGGGCCTGAGGGCAATGCAAGATGATGCCGATTCCAAAAGTTGGGGAGGGCAGAACGTTTTTGACGTGTATTCAAAAAGCCAAGGAACGGCGCTCGATGGGACGCAATATGGGGATTGGTAGAAAAACAGGTGCGAGGTGCCAGGTGCCAGGTGTCAGGGGCGGTACGTCACTCGCCGCTCGTCACTGCTCTTGGGGTTTTACACTGATCGAACTGATGGTGGTGATTACGCTCATTCTGATCCTGGCCACGTTTGCGATGCCCATCTATCAGGTTGCGATAACGCACTCCCGCGAGGCCGTTCTGCGGGATGACTTGTTCACGATGCGCAAGATGATCGACGAATTCACGATCGATAAGCAAAAGCCCCCCACTTCCCTGGATGAACTGGTGGATGCCGGGTACCTGCGCGGCGGTGTTCCAGTTGACCCGTTTACGGGCTCGAATCAAACGTGGAAGACGGATCTTGAAGATGTGCCGATTAGTCCCGATCAATCTGCTGCAGGCATCGTGGATGTCCACAGTGGGGCTGACGGAGATTCCCTGGACGGCACGCCGTACAGCAGTTGGTGAGAGGCGAAACCGAATTATGAAGTATAGACTATGAATTATGAAGAGTGCGGATTGCAGTTCACATCGGGTTGGGCTTCGGCAGTCGAGGTGCAGACGGTGCTGGATTCATAATTCGGAATTCTTACATGGCTGAGTTTGTTTGCAAAATTGGGACGGACGCCGGGCGAGTTTTAACCCAAACGGAGGAAGCTCGCTCCGAGGAGGAACTCCGCCAGCGCTTGCGCGCGCAAGGGTTCCTGGTCTTTTCGATCCATTCCAAAGATCTTTTGAAATTTCAGACACGCGCGCCGCGCGCGGGCAAGATCCCGCCTGACGACTTCTTGATTTTCAATCAGCAGTTTCTGACCTTGTCCAAATCGGGATTGCCGCTGCAAAAATCACTCGATCTGCTGGCCCATCAGACCCGCAGCGACGCCCTGCGCATTGCCATTGAGGCTGTCCGCGACAAGGTACGGTCCGGGGCGCTGCTCTCTGAGGCTTTTGATTCCACCGGCAACTTTCCCAAGATCTACTGTGCCACGGTCCGCGCCGGAGAACGCAGCGGCAGTCTGGACAAAGTGTTAGGCCAGTACCTGAGTTACCAGAAACAGTCTCGGGGATTCCGCAAGAAATTCATTTCCGCCTTGATCTACCCCGCTGTTCTGCTAATTGTGCTGAGCATTCTGATTGCGCTGGTGATCAATTTCATTGTCCCGCGCTTTGCGGAGCTCTACAAGGATATGGACACGCAGTTGCCGGCGATGACGACGTTCACCATTTCCATTGCCATGCAGGTAAAGCGCTTCTTTCTGCTCATTGTTCTGGGAATGGCAGGCCTGGTATTGCTTTTCAAGGCGGCCGCCCGCTCGCCGCAAATCAGGCTGGCTTGGGAGCGTACAAAGTACCGGCTGCCCCTGGTGGGTGGTTTGCTGTTAAAGTTCTCCGTGGCGGAGTTCGCACGCACTCTGGCAGTCCTTCTGCAAGGTGGGACACCGATTGTCACGGCATTGGAGACGGCCAAGGATTCGGTAAGCAGCCCGTGGCTATCCCAGGCGATTGCCCAGGCACGGACGGAAGTGGCGGCGGGGAAAGAACTCAGTGTTTGCCTGCGTGCCAGCGGCTTTTTCCCTCCCATTGCCATTGATATGATGGAAGTGGGAGAGACCACCGGCGCAATGGGCAGCATGCTGGAGGCGCTGGCGGAGTTTTTTGAAGAAGACGTTTCCATAGATCTGGAGACCCGCCTGGCCCTTGTGGGGCCGGTCATGATCGCACTAATTGCCGTCATCGTGGCATTTGTTTTGATCGCGTTCTATATGCCCTTGTTTTCCATGGCCGCCATGGTGCATTAAAGGCGGTGGTTAGTGGCTAGCGCAGGGCGTGAGGAGCGGTAGCTAGCGGTTAGTGCATAGCAAAGGGCATTAAGTACAGTGGTTAGGCGACAGTGGCCAGCAACGGACCAGCATTCACGAGTCGCTAACCACTGCTCTTGACTAACCGCCACCCGTTGCTAACCACTAGCCACTGACCACTCGACACTGTTCGTGGAGGGTTTTTTTGACAGAAGCAGCCATTGACGTGCAAGAAATGGAAGCGGCGCGCAAGCTGGCGGCGCGGTACCAGTTCCAATTCGTGGATCTCCGTGACTCGCGTCCGGACGGCGAACTCCTGCGCACGATTCCGCTCGAGTTGATGCTGCACTATGAGTTTTTACCGCTGGAGGGAGATAACCGGCGGCTGGTGATTGTGGTGGCGGACCCTACTAACCTGGCGCGTCTGGATGAGCTGGAAGTCAAGCTCGACCGCAAGCTTGTGGTGCGGGTGGCGGCGCCCAGCCAGGTGCGTGATTTCCTGAAGAAGACCGAGCCCTCACAACGGGTTTTGGATGACGCAACGGAAGAATTCCGCCTCGACCTGGTTCGCGATGAGGAATCCGCCGGCGAAGGCCTTTCGCTCGAACACTTGGTGGAAGAGACCGAAGTCAGCCCCATGATCCGGCTGGTGGACTCGATTATTTTCGCGGGGCTGGAGCGGCGGGCCAGTGATATTCACATTGAAAGCCGCGACAACTCCGTGGTGGTCAAGTATCGGATTGACGGGGTGTTGCAACAGGCCATGGCGCCTCTGGCGCGCGAGTTTCAGACGAACCTCATCAGCCGCATCAAGGTGATGTCAGAACTCGATATCGCCGAGCGGCGCGTGCCGCAAGACGGCCGCTTCCGCGTGCGCTATCGGGGCCGCCCCATTGATTTTCGCGTTTCCATCATGCCCTCGATTCACGGCGAGGACGCGGTACTTCGAATCCTCGACAAGGAATCGCTGCACGAAAAATTTCACTCCCTGCGTCTGGAGATTTTGGGGTTGGCTGACCGTGAAATCCGCCGGTTGCGGCGCTTCATTCGCGAGCCTTACGGCATGGTGCTGGTGACAGGCCCCACCGGCAGCGGCAAGACGACCACACTCTACGCCGCGCTTTCCGAAATCAAATCCGATGAAGACAAGATTATTACCATTGAGGATCCCGTCGAGTACCAGCTTCGCGGTGTTACCCAGATTCCCGTAAACGAAAAACGCGGGCTGACCTTCGCGCGCGGGCTGCGTTCCATCCTGCGGCACGATCCGGACAAAATCATGGTGGGAGAGATCCGCGATAACGAAACTGCGCAGATTGCCATTCAGTCGGCGCTAACCGGCCACTTGGTCTTTACCACGGTACACGCCAATAACGTCATTGACGTGCTGGGGCGCTTCCTCAATATGGGCGTCGAGCCGTATAATTTTGTCTCGGCACTGAACTGCATCATGGCCCAACGGTTAGTGCGGACCATTTGTGAAGCATGCAAGCGCCCGGCGCAGGTGCCTCTCGAGTTGCTGGAGGAGTCCGGCCTTAAGACGGAGGAATGGAAGAACATCACGTATTATGAAGGGGGAGGCTGCCAGGAATGCAACGAAACCGGCTATCGCGGCCGGACGGCGATTGGTGAACTGCTGGCGGTGACCGATAACATTCGCGATCTGATTTTGGCAAAGAGGCCTTCCTCGGAGATTCGGCGGGCCGCGCACGACGAAGGCATGCGCTCGCTTCGTGATTCGGCTTTGGAAAAGGTCCAGCAAGGCCTGACAACATTGCGCGAGATCAATAAGGTTACGTTTGTGGAGTAACGGGATTCGGGCTACGGGACACGGGGAACGGGAATCGGGACACGGGCTGACGCGTAGGTGCCGGAGAAAAGGTGAAGTGATGATCAGCAATTACAAGGACTTGGATGTTT